>OLQH01001898.1_pt1 | contig 14063 bp, 13 predicted proteins | sample 1672671 | NCBI WGS metagenome assembly OLQH01 (sample SAMEA3136712, study PRJEB25190) | human gut metagenome
GGAAGCCATGTGATCGTGAAAGCCGGAAATGAAGAGCTGCCTGACCGCACCTTTGAAGAAGCCGCACGGCTTGCCGCCTACTATTCCAGCGGGCGGAAGGCTCCAAAAGTGGAAATCGACTATATCCAGAAAAAACATGTAAAAAAAGTAAACGGAGGAAAGCCAGGATTTGTCATCTACCACACCAACTATTCCATGATCATAGAGCCGGACATTTCTGCCATTCAGGAATTGTCCTGACCGTGTGAAAATTTTAAAAAAGATTTCATATTTTTTTCGTTTTTATATGGTATGCTGTAAAAAGCATTACCGAAAGGAGCAGTTTATCATGTCCAGAAAAGCAACTCAGACGGAACCTGCCGCGGAACGCGATCCCAATATCATCCGCTACAATCCCACCCCCAGGGCCGGACTTACTTCTGCCCAGGCCGCAGAGCGCCAGAGACAGGGGTGGGCCAACCTGCCTGTGGAATCTCCGTCAAAAAGCATAAAAGAGATCGTTACCAGCAACCTGTTCACTTATTTTAACCTGATCTTCCTGATTATCGCGATCCTGCTGATTCTGGTGGGATCCTTCCGGGATCTTACCTTTCTCCCGGTCATCGTGGCAAACACCCTGATTGGTATCATCCAGGAAATCCGCTCCAAAAAAACACTGGATAAGCTAAGCGTTTTAAATGCTCCGAAGGCCCGGGTCGTCCGGGACGGTAAAGTAGCCACTGTAAATGCAGACCAGCTGGTTCTGGACGATGTGGTAATCTTCTCCGCCGGCAATCAGATCTGTGCAGACGCCTTTGTGGTGCAGGGAGAGGTTCAGGTCAACGAATCCCTGATCACCGGAGAATCAGATGAGATCACCAAAAGAATCGGCGATCCGCTCCTTTCCGGAAGTTTTATCGTATCCGGCAAATGTGCCGCCCGCCTGGACAAGGTAGGCGCTGATTCTTACATTTCCAAACTGACCCTGGAAGCCAAAGCTTCCAAAGAAGGCGAACAGTCCGAGATGATCCGCTCCCTGGATAAACTGGTACAGATCGTGGGACTTCTGATTATTCCCATCGGTCTTATCCTGTTCTTCCAGCAGTTTTTCCTGGGATCCGATTCTGTCCGGGATGCTGTCACTGCCATGGTGGCCGCTGTTATCGGCATGATTCCCGAAGGACTTTATCTCCTGGCCAGCGTGGCACTGGCGGTGAGCGTGATCCGCCTCGCTCAGAAAAAAGTTCTGGTGCATGATATGAAATGTATCGAAACTCTGGCCCGGGTCAACGTTCTGTGTGTGGACAAAACGGGAACCATCACCGAAAATACCATGGAAGTAAACCGCTCCGTGCCTCTGGACGGCTACGATCCGGACTCCATGGCTCCTCTGGATCTTCTGCTGGGAGATTTTGCCCATGCCATGAACCGGGACAATATCACTATGGAAGCAATGCAGAACTATTTCAGGGAGAATACAGGTGCCTCAGCCTCAGCTGTCACCTCCTTCTCCTCTGCCTTTAAATATTCCAGCGCTACGTTCGGATCCGTCTCCTACGTGCTGGGCGCCCCGGAATTTGTACTCCGAGGAGCGTACAGTTCCTATCAGGAAACCATAGAATCCTTTGGAAAAGAAGGATACCGGGTTCTGGTATTTGGTATCTATGACGGAGTCCCCGACGGCAAAGAGCTCACCTGCGGTCTCACGGCCCTTGGTCTTGTCCTTCTCTCCAACCCGATCCGGAAAGAGGCAAAAGAAACCTTCTCCTACTTCACCGATCAGGGGGTTGCCATCAAAGTAATCTCCGGCGATAATCCGGTCACCGTATCAAAGGTTGCCATCGAAGCCGGGATCCCGGGCGGAGAAAACTATGTGGACGCCTCCACTCTGACCACACCGGAACTGATTGAAGAGGCCGTGGTGAAATATACCGTTTTCGGCCGTGTCACCCCCGCACAGAAGCGTCAGTTTGTTCAGGCTCTGAAAAATGCCGGAAAGACGGTTGCCATGACGGGGGACGGTGTCAACGATGTGCTGGCGCTGAAGGATGCGGACTGCTCTGTAGCTATGGCCTCCGGAAGCGATGCCGCCTGCCAGGCTTCCCAGCTGGTGCTCCTGGAATCCAATTTTGCCTGCATGCCTTCCGTGGTGCTGGAAGGACGGCGCGTGGTAAATAACATTCAGCGCTCCGCCAGTCTTTTCCTGGTAAAGAATATTTTCTCTTTCCTGATGGCAATCTTCTCCATGGGACTTCTGATCACCTACCCTCTGGTACCTTCTCAGATCTCCCTGATCAGTATGTTTACCATCGGTGTTCCCGCCTTTTTCCTGGCGCTGGAACCTAACAAAAACATAATTAAAGGCCACTTTCTGACAAACGTGCTTCTGACCGCTCTCCCGGCAGCTCTTACCGATTTCTTTATCGTAGGTGCTCTGGTGATCTTCGGGCAGGTCTTCCACGTAAGTTCAGAAGATATTTCCACAGCCGCTACCCTTCTGATGGCTACAGTCGGTCTGATGATCCTGTTCAAGATCAGTCAGCCCATGAACAAACTGCGTTGGGTCATCTGGTTTGGAATGCTGGCCGGCCTTTTAATCTGTATTTTCTTTATCCGGGATCTCTTTGCCATCAATGGCATTTCCCTGCAGTGCGGCATGCTGCTGACGCTGTTCGCCATCGCTACAGAACCGATCCTGCGCTATACCAGCGCCCTGATCCGTTTTCTTCAGGAAAAAGTTTCTGCACGGCGGGCAGAAAAAGAAAATCAATAATTACAATCAAAAAATACTTTATAAAGGAGACTGCATTCATGAAATTTGTATATCCCGCTGTTTTTCGCAAAACAGCTTCCGGAACCTACCGGGCCTTTTTCCCTGATCTTGAGGACTGTCAGGCCGAAGGTGAAACTTTAGATGACGCCATCGACAACGCCAACGAGGCTGCCTATAACTGGATTTATGTGGAACTGACCGAAGACGGCGAGCTCCCCTCCATTTCTGATCACAGCGATCTGATTCTGGAAAAAGGCGATGAAATAAGAAACATTTCCGTAAATATCCGCTTCACAGACGGATGGGATGAGTAAAAGAGGAGATGCGGTATCCGGCAAGTCTGCCAGGTATCGCATCTCCTCTTTTTCAATTTCTTCCATCAATATTCGTAAACCAGCTGCTTTTCTTCTGTCTCCCCTCTTTTTAACCAGTTCTTTGTACTCTCCCTCCGGTAGGCATACCGCCAGCCCATATCCTGAAAGGGATCATGGCTCCCACTCTCCACAGTATAAAATACCTGATTCTGAAAAAAGCTTACAGAAGTAACCATACAGATTGTTTCATCCTGTCTGTTCAGATTTTCATAATGCAATTCTCCGGAAAGTTCTTCCGCCGTCAGAAGTTTTCTTGGCTCTCCTGATGTATCCGTATAAACACTGATCCCACCATCCCTGTCATAGAAATATTCTCCCCGGTTCCAGGGTTCCAAATCTGTACTCTCAGAAGGTTCTCCTGCCACCATACGGCGGGCGGCGGACTCCCCGTTGTCCTGATATTCCAGGTAATAAACAACCGTCTGACCATTTTCCTCCGCAGCATAGAAAGGTTCTGCGCAGATTCCGTAATCCCCGTCCCCTCCGGCAATCTGAATCTTATCTGAACCATCCCGGTTCATCACATAAATCTTGCCTCCCTGGAACAGTCCCGCCGACCCGGCTACAATCCCGGTATTTACCACCAGTCTCTCCGCAGTAACCTGCACATCGGTAATTCCCACTCCCGGCGCATCGCCCTGCCGGTAAAACTGGCTCAGTTCTCTTGCCTCCATCCGATCCACATTCAGCTCCCAGAGGGTTACTTTTTCTGCCCCCTCCCGGGTGGTGTAATATAAAAAGCCATCCTGATAGCGGAGAAATCCTCCCTCGCTTGTTCCTGGAATTTCCCGGGTTTCTCCGGTTTTTCCCGACCAGACAGCCAGATTCCCCGATATAATCTGATAAAAGGCAAGCCCCCTCTCCCGGTCTGAAGCCAGTGCCTGAGCCTTTCCCAGATCCTGAAGACGGTTTCCCGCAAAATCAGTGACATAAAGCGTGCTGTTCCACAGATCTGTACCGGAAGACAAAAGCATTTTATCTTCTACAATAAAAATGTCCCCGGCGCCCTGATCCTGAAAAAGGATTTCCGCCTCTCCTTTATCATTCATCCGCACGATGTCTTTGGACTGTCCCTCAATTGCCTGATAATTTCCAAAAACTGCCGTACTCTCAAAATCAGCCGCATCATACCTGCGGAAGTACCAGCAGTCCCCATAGCGGACAAAACCGCTTCCGTCTGTAGCCTGTTCTTCTTTCTTTTTCTCAGCAGCCGACGCCGGGTTCTCTTCTTCCTTCCGTTTTTCCTCTTCGTCCGTTTTCCCGGATTCCTCCGGCAGATCTTCTTTTTTCTGATCTTCCGTCTCCGCAATCTCCTCCAGAGATTTCTCCAGCTGCCTCTTTCCCTCCTTATCCTTCACAGAACGGCTGCCCTCTTCCAGAATCTCTTTGGCTTCCTCTGGCCTTTCCTGAACAAAATAGACTGCCGCCAGCTGCAGATAAGGCGCCGCTTCTTTTTCTTCAATAGAAATTGCTTTCCGAAAACAGATTTCGGCATTCTCATAATCCAGCTGGGTCAGATACTTTTCTCCCAGAGACAGCTGCTTTTCATACTTCTGTTTCTTTACAGCCAGAAAACCGATTCCTGCAGCCGCCACAGCTAAAATCACTGTCAAGAGAGCCAGGATTGCTGTCATCCTGGCTCTGTTTCTCTTCTCTGTCTCCATTATTCGTAATCCAGGCAGGCCCGCTCAGTTGTGTAGGGACGCACATAAGTATCCGCTACCTTTACATGCTCGGGATGCTTTCCATACACAGCAATATCTTCCGCTGTCTCCAGAGTCGTAATCAGCGCCATATCATGGGTACTGGAAGGAATCGGCTCCTCCACAAATTCTACTGTGAGAAGACCGGGAACCTTTCCCACCAGACTTTTCAGATTCTCTGCCATTGCCTTCTTCAGCTCCGGCTTTCTGGCTTCCTCAATCTCCGGTTTAAATTTCCACATAACGATATGATGTACCATAACTCTACTCTCCTTTCTCCATAAATTGTAACATAAGCGGCTGACCTTGACAACCGCAAGCTACCCCAGAATCAGCTCTTCTGCTTTCTCCAGAAGTTCGTCCCTTTCCATACGCAGTCCTTCTACTGTGGGCCGGCACTCCACATCCGGCATAAGACCAACCCGCTGTGTCTGCCCTCCTTCCGGCGTATAAACACCCATACCGGTAAAAGAGATTTCCAACCCGCCGGGAAGAGGCAGAATAGTTTTATTTCCATCTGCACCGATGGAAGGACTCCCCACTACCAGCGCCCCTGGCGCCTGGCGAAGCGCCATCACGGTGAATTCGCCATGACTCTGCGTGTATTCATCCATAAGCAGAATCACCTTCCCCCGGTAAAGCGGATATTCTTCCTCCTTCTCAGCAAGTCCTGCTTTCACAAGACTTCCTCCACCAGTATAGAAATTTTCATCCAAATAAAAGCTTCCTGGAAGCACTGGATTGGGCATTGCCATTCGGGCAAACTGCGCCGGTTCCTCCAGAAGATACTCTCCCAGATAATAACAAATAGGATAAGAAGGATAATATCGCAGGTCTACCACCAGTCCTTTTGTATCTGCAAACTTTTCCATCCATTCTTCCAGATCTCCCTCTTCCAGGGAAGACGGATCAATATATCCAATCTGTCCTTCCGCTATCAGTCCGCTCTTTTGGGGATTCTCCCGAAGAAATTGCTGATACTTCCCCGTCTTTACCATTAGTGTCAGCTGCTCCTCTCCCCGGATGATCTCTACCTGCGCCTTCTCACTTTTCACGCTTAAAAGAGGAATCTGAAGAGTCAAAGCAGTCTTATCCTCCTCAGGGACCGCAAAATAACCGCAGAGTTCCTGAATCCTGTCTTCCATCCGCATTCCATCCACAGCTACTATAATATCTCCCGGCTGCAATTCGCAGCCTTCCTCCGGCACCCTCTCCACGACCACCTGACCATCTATCATCTGATAATTGATCGGAAGCATATAGCTGCCATAGAAATAATAAATTCCTCCTCGATTATCCTGCAGCGCCACGTGTCCGTCTCCGGTCTTAGCCGCCAGAGCCGAAAGCACAAGAATATAGTCCCGTTTGCTTTCCGCCTTTACCATATCAGAAATTCCTTCCCGAAGAGCCTGATTCCAGTCCGTTTTTGTCAGATCCAAATAAGGGGAATAATAGGCATAGGCATTCCAGAACCTGAAAAGCCCCAAGAGCTTACTGCCGTCATCTTCCGGCTTAACAGCCCTTCCCTGCTCATTTTCAAAATTCACTCCCACTTCTGTAAGATAAGCGTAACTCTCTCTTCGGTCTGTCACAATTGTCCTGGAAAGTTTTTCCAGATAACTGCAAAGCTCTTCTCCCAGAAAATCCCTGTCTGAAATCCAGGCGAGATCTGGTTCAATCAGCCCTTTTTCTTCCTGCAGTTTCAGAACTTCCTCTGCATTCGCTCCATTCTCCTCTTCAAAGGGAAATCGGGAAAGCCAGGCGGTTAGAATTTCATTTACTTCCTCCCCGCTATTTGCCTGAAGGACTTCCGGCATGATCCGGAACAACTCTGCATCCCAGTTTATGCTTCCATCCAGCACCGAAGGATGCCGGTACTTAACAAATCCCCATACCCGGCACAGCTTATAAAGAGATTCCTCCTGGATCCCGGTGATCTCTCCAAGAGAAATCCCGGATCCATAGGCAAACTCCCGATCTGCCTCCCTCCCTGTTTTGGGCTGATCCATCTTCCAGGCCCAATAGCAGATTACGCCTCCGGCCGCCAGCAGACACACCGCCAGAAAAATCCCCAGTTTTTTCTTCACTGCAGTCCCTCCTTTTTATCCCTCCAGATTCCGGTATGGGAACAGCGTAGCCACAAAAATGCTGACTTCTGATATTCCAAGCACAACCGCCAGAACAAAGTCCCCGGTCTGGAAACCGTAGAGCAGTGTGATGAGAAAGAAAAGTCCCACCGGAACCAGGGCGGTACGCATCCTTCGCAGCCATTTATATTTTTTCTCTGACATTCCCTTCGGCATATAATCTTCCGTGTTTACCATTTCACAGGTCACAGAAGCACCATAACGTCCGTTTGCCCGGTAAGCCGTATACTCAATCCCGTCGATGGTAAATTCCGGAAACATCCCTTCTTTTGTGATCACCAGATTCAGGTTGTTTTCTGCTGCATAAGCCAGAAGGGCTTCTGTAAATTCCTTTTTATTCAGGCACATACTGTCGGGCATAAACGTAAAGGTACGCTTCGCCTCCGCCCGGGCCATCGCTTTGTAATCCGACAGAAAATCTGCGAACAGTGCGCCGTTCTTCTCTTCTTTCTCTATCTCTTCCAGATACTGTTCCGCCTGGAGCTGATCCAGCTCTCTCTCCCGGATCCGTTCACAAAATCTGAGCGCTCCTTCCAGCTGTGCTTTCTCCCGCTCCAGTTTCTCCTTCTGCATTTCCAGAACTGTCCCCAGTTCCAGTTCCCCGTCCAGCATCCGCCGTATCTCTTCAATAGAGATTCCCAGCTTCCGGAACAGCTTGATCTCATTCAGCCGGCTGATTTCTGCCTCTCCATAAACCCGGTAATCATTTTCCAGATTGCGCTCCGGATGAAGAAGCCCCTGCTTCTCATAGTAACGGATATTCTGTCTGCTGATGCCGGTTCTCTCCTCAACCTCTTTGATATTCATTCTATTTTTTGCTCCTGTCATAGTTTTTTCCTCCCTTACGTTCTTTTATTTGTCTGAATCATAAGGGATATAGCAGGTATAAGGTCAATACCTTATGGCAATTTTTATGACATGATCCTTCTTTTTCTCAAAAATATCATACGCATCCATGATATGCGCGAAATCCATCCGGTGAGTAATCAAAAATCCCGTATCCAGTTTTCCGCAGGAAATGAGATTCATAATCTCTTCACAGTCGCTGCCATCTACTCCGCCGGTCTTGAAGGTCAGATTTTTCCCATACATAACAGGAAGCGGAAGAATCTGATCTTCCTCGTACATGGCCACCACAATCACAATGGCATTTGGCCTGGCAATCTGCCAGGCAAGGCAGAAAGTCTTTGCAGCTCCCGCCGCCTCAAAAACCCGGTCCGCACCGCGCCCGCCTGTCTCTCGAAGCACGCTTTTTTCTATTTCCTCTTTTCCCGGAACCAGAACTACATCTGCCAGCCCCTGTTCCTTTGCCAGGGCAAGACGGCTTTCATCTGGATCAATGGCGATAATCTTCGCCGGAGTATAGAGGCGGGCGCACATCATAGTGCAAAGTCCCGCAGGCCCGGCACCGATCACAGCCACCGTATCTGCAGGCTTTAATTCCCCGATTTTTGCCGCCCAGTATCCGGTCGCCAGAATATCTCCCACAAAGAGCGCCTGCTCATCCGACACAGAATCAGGGATCCTGGTCAGCGCATGGTCTGCATAGGGAACCCGTACATACTCCGCCTGTCCCCCGTCAATCCGGCATCCCAGCGCCCAGCCGCCATTTTTATCCGTACAGTTATTGACAAATCCTTTCCGGCAGAAAAAACATTCCCCACAGAATGTCTCCACATTGACCGAAACCCGATCTCCGGATTTTACCTTCCGCACCTGGCTTCCCGTCTCCACTACCTGTCCCACAAACTCATGTCCCAGGGTAACTCCCGGCACTGCTCTCGGAACGGCTCCATGCTTGATATGTATATCACTGGAACAGATGGTAGTAAGCGTTACTCTGATCAGTGCATCCCGGGGATCCAGAATTCTAGGAATCCTCCTCTTCTCCAGAGCCACCCTTCCTTCCCCCCGGTATACGACTGCCCTCATTTCTTTCTCCGTAAAAACCCCTCCTTTAAGCTCTGATGGCCCAGCGCATCTTCGTGGATCTCGCCCGGCTGTTCCTGCTGCATTCCTCCGCCGAAGGACGGATCACATCTTTTGCGATTTCCCGGTAAATACCTTCCCGGTACATCCTCTGAAAAGCTTTTTTGACCAGCCTGTCCTCCCCTGAATGAAACGTCAGGACAGCCACCCGCCCTCCGCTTTTCAGCAGATCGGGCAGCTTCTCCAGAAATTCTTCCAGCACCTCAAACTCCCGGTTTACATCAATCCGCAAAGCCTGAAACGTTCTGGCGCAGGATTTTTTTATCTGCTCCTTCCGCTCCTTCTCCGGAAGAAAGTTTAATGCCTTCTCGATCACCTGCTGTAGCTGTATGGTAGTCTGAATCTTCTTTCCTTTCCGCTGTTCCCGTATCACCGCCTGGGCGATCTGCCGGGCATAAGGCTCATCTGCATTCTCAGTCAGCATCCCCTCCAGTTCCGGCTGAGTGATATCCGCCAGACGTTCCGCCGCCGATATGCCCTCCCGGGGATTGAGCCGCAGATCCAGAGGTCCTTCAAACTTATAGGTAAATCCCCGCTCAGGATTATCAATCTGCATGGAGGAGACGCCCAGATCCGCCAGTACAAAATCAAACGGGCCGGATTCGGGAAGAAGCTGATCCGCATCTGCAAAATTTAGCAACTTTGCCGTCAGAATATCCAGACCGTATCCTTTCGCTCTCAGACGCTCCTCTGTTTTCTGGATCTCAATAGGATCCACATCCAGGCCGTAGAGATGTCCCCGGCCTTCCAGACATTTTAGCATGGCTGAGGAATGTCCTCCGTATCCCAGCGTTGCATCCAGACCTGTCTGACCTGGCTGTATTTTGAGAAACTCCAGGATTTCCTTGACGCAAATTGAGATATGCATCCCCGCCGGAGTGCTTCCTTTGCGGATAACCTTCTCTACGGTATCCTTATATTTCTCCGGCTGCAGTTCTTTATATTTTTCCTGATAAGACCTGGGATGCGTCCCCTTATAGCGCCCCCGCCGTTTATGCTCTTTCTGTTCCATCAGCTTCCCCCTCTATAAATAAAACTCCCAGCGTTCCCGGACCACAGTGGCTGGAAATCACGCCGCCAGCCCGGGTGATCAGAATCTCATCAAAAAGGTGGAGTTCTTCCAGCCAGATTCTTACCTTCTCCACCGTCTGTTCTTCACACCCTGAATGTGTGATAAAAACCCTGTCTTTCCGGGCCAGGCAGAGCGCTTCCTTTAAATCTTTTGTATAATCCAGAAGAACTTTCTCCATTTTTCCGCGGTACTTTTTCTCCGGATTCATTTTTCCATTTTCCACCACAATCTTCGGATGCAGTTTCAGCGCGCTCCCCGCCAGGGCAGCTACGCCGCTGCATCTGCCTCCGCGGTGCAAATACGTCAGTGTATCTACCACAAAGCTTGCCCGCACCAGAGGTTTTAACTCCTCCATGCGTGCTGCGATCTGCGCCGCTTTTTCCCCCTCTTTTGCCATCACGGCCGCCTCGATCACCAGAAGCCCGATTCCGGTGGAAAGACTGGCTGAATCAATGACTGTAACCCGGTCTGAGGCATCCAGTTCCTCTGCCGCCAGCCGCATCACATTTGCAGAAGTGGACATTTCTTCCGAAATTGCAAAGCATACGATCTCGCAGCCATTTTCTATGTAGGGACGAAACAGTTCCACTGCTCTGTCAAAGGCCGGCGCCGAAGTCTTGGGCGTGGTCTTATGCTCATCTGACCAGCGATAAATTTCCTCCGGCGTAAGATCCACCCCGTCCTCATATTCCTGTTCTCCCAGGAGGATATGCAGCGGCAGTACAGATACTTCATATTTTTCCAACAGCCCGGCACTTAAATCGCAGGTGCTGTCTGCAATGATTTTTACCATTTTTTTACCTTCCTTTTCTCCGTCTTCTTTCTTCTATTATAACCGCATTCCTTCAGAAAAACGATGAGATTTTTTATTTATGATACGGTTCCCCGTTTATAATCCGATAACTTCTGTAAATCTGCTCCAGCAAAATTACCCGCATCAGCTGATGGGGAAAAGTCATTCTGGAAAAACTCAATGCATAATCCGATCTATTCAGCACCGGCTCGCCCAGGCCAATTGAGCCTCCGATCACAAATTGAATGTGACTCTTCCCCTGTATGCCCAGGCGGTCGATCTTCTCTGCCAGTTCTTCCGAAGTCAGCTGTTTTCCTTTGATTTCCAGTGTGACCACATAGGCATCTTCCCGGATGTACTTTAAAATACGCTCCGCCTCTTTCTCACGGATCATCGTTTCCATACCTTCGCCGGCCTGATCCGGCGTTTTTTCATCTGCCACCTCGATTACTTCCAGCTTGCAGTAACGCGAAAGACGCTTGCTATATTCCGAAATGGCATCTTTTAAATACTTTTCTTTTAATTTTCCTACTGTAATTATCGTGATTTTCATTTCTTTTTACCGCTTCAGGAGGTTCAGCTCCTCTTTTTCTTCTCTGCTCACCCGAAAGGATTCCCGTATTTTCTGAATTGCTTTATTGTGCGTAAAAGGATCCATCTGATTATCAAGAAGAAAAGCCTTCGTCTTTTCCGGAAATTTTATATAGCAGACAGAAATTACCCAGGCCGCTGCCATTTTCACATAATACCCTTCATGACGGACTTCCCCGCAGATGCTAAGTACCCGGTCGATATAATCTTCCTTCACAAAATAGTCCAGAAGAGAAACCAGGGCAAAACGCACTTCATATTCTCCCGGCCTGTCCAGATATTTCTGAAGATAGGAAAAGCTTTCCTCCGGATATTGGCCCATAAACTTCCAGGTACTGCAACAGCAGTCACAGACTGCCCAGTTGGAAATCCGCGGAACAAAGCGATCCAGCCATACAAAACGCATGGACAGCTCCATTTTGGCATAGCCGATCACCAGCCCCTCCAGCATGATCTCCTCGTGAAAGGCCGAAGAAGGATCCTGTGCTTCCGCCTCCCTCAGATAAAGACCGAAATCTCTCTTTGCCACCTCCCGGGCAATCTGCCGTATCGCAGGCATTCGTACCCCCAGCACCCGATCTGTCCCCGGCATCAGTTTCTTATTAAAAATTCTGTAATCCTCTTCTGCCAGTTCTTCCAGACGTTTCCTGATCTCCTCTATCATGCTTTCGTCCCTGTCTCCTGATATGCTTCCGCCGCTTCCTTCAAAACTTCGAGGAAACTGTTCTCTCCCAGAGTATTGATCTTAAAAAACATAGCTTCGCTTCCTCCGGTGGAGGCAGCCATCACACTTAATTCTCCATCATATCCGAGGGTGGTAACAGTAAGGCTGACCCGGTTTCCACCCACAGCGCTGTACCTCTCAAACGCCTGCATACAGCACCTGGTCTCACCCAGTTCCGCCCACATCTCTTCCTCCAGGGAAGCCGTGCCGCTTTTTGCTAGAATCTGTTTCTTAATATAATCCGTAAAATTATAAATATCACCCCGAAGATATTTCTTGTAAGATGCCATAAATACTCCTTTCTGCAGACAGACTGCCGCTCAGAACCTGATAAGCAAAACAGATGCAAATTTCAAGCGCCAAACTTACAAATTTACATCTGTTTCTCCTCAGGTAACCATCATTTATTTGTTTTTGCTTTTGATGTATTCATCAATACCCTTTGCACCGGCTTTTCCGGCTCCCATAGCCAGAATAACTGTCGCTGCTCCTGTCACCGCATCTCCTCCGGCATATACACCGTCTTTGGATGTCTTTCCGGTCTCTTCCTCGGCAACAATACATTTCCGTCTGTTTACATCCAGACCGTAAGTCGTGGAAGAGATCAGCGGGTTGGGAGAAGTTCCCAGGGACATGATCACAGTATCTACCTCGATCTCGAATTCAGATCCGGGAATCTCTACCGGACGTCTTCTTCCGGAAGCATCGGGCTCGCCCAGTTCCATACGAATGCAGCGGATTCCTTTCACCCAGTCATTCTCATCCACCAGGATCTCTGTGGGGTTGGTCAGAAGGTCAAACTGAACGCCTTCCTCCTTTGCGTGATGAACTTCTTCCACACGGGCAGGAAGCTCCGCCTCACTCCGACGGTAAATAATATGTACTTCAGCACCCAGACGAAGGGCCGTTCTGGCCGCATCCATGGCCACATTTCCGCCACCCACAACTGCAACTTTCTTTCCGCGGACGATGGGGGTATCATAATCCTCACGGAAAGCTTTCATCAGGTTATTTCTGGTCAGATACTCATTGGCAGAGAATACACCGTTGGCAGTCTCTCCCTTAATTCCCATGAACATGGGAAGTCCTGCGCCGGAACCGATAAATACAGCTTCAAAGCCTTCCTCTTTTAACAGTTCATCCACAGTAACAGACTTTCCGATCACCACATTGGTTTCAATCTTAACACCCAGAGATTTGACATTCTCCACCTCTGCGGCAACAACCTTATCCTTCGGCAGACGGAACTCCGGAATTCCGTAAACCAGAACTCCGCCGGCTTTGTGCAGAGACTCAAAGATCGTCACATCATAACCCATCTTTGCCAGGTCTCCCGCACAGGTCAGACCTGCCGGACCGGAACCGATCACAGCCACCTTCTTGCCGTTGGTTTTCTCAGGTTTAGCGGGCACAAAGCCGTTTTCCCGGGACCAATCGGCCACAAAGCGCTCCAGCCGGCCGATGGCCACCGGCTCGCCCTTGATGGCCCGGACGCACCGGGCCTCACACTGGCTCTCCTGAGGGCAGACACGGCCGCTGACGCTGGGCAGGGCGTTGGTGTCGGAGATAATATCATAAGCGGCCTGGAAGTCGCCCTCGGCCACTTTGGCGATAAACTCGGGGATGCGGATGTTGACCGGGCAACCGCCCACGCAGGGCTTGTGCTTGCAGTTGAGGCAGCGGGTCGCCTCTTCCATAGCCATCTCCTTGGTGTAGCCCAGGGAGACCTCCTGGAAGTTGTGGTTGCGGACATTGGGCTCCTGTTCCGGCATGGGAACCTTCTTCAAACTCATATTCGGCATGGTATTCGGCTCCCTTCCTCAGTGATCCATCAGCTCATGGGCCAACTGGTCCATGCGGCAGGCGTGGCGCTCCTTCTCTTCGGCCTCCTGGGCGCGGTAGACGGAGTTGCGGTTCA
>OLQH01001904.1_pt1 | contig 13989 bp, 9 predicted proteins | sample 1672671 | NCBI WGS metagenome assembly OLQH01 (sample SAMEA3136712, study PRJEB25190) | human gut metagenome
CATGCAGAGGACCCCATCCGCAGAGAATCCCGTCCGTCCAAAGGGCATCTTCTCCATGGAAAGGGGCAGGAAGTACCCAGAACTTCTCATCCCGTCACCAAATGTTTCACGACAGGGATCCTTTCTATCAGGAAGGTGCACAGCAGCGCCGGAAGGATAAGAACCACTGTCTTCAGCAGATTGGTGGCCACGCTGTATACGGAAAACTGCAGCGCCATCCAGGGCACCAGAAGCCAGCCGAAAATCCAGTGCAGGTAGTAGATCCCCAAGGTTCGGGAGGCTACCGCCCGTATGATTCCGTCCAGAACACGGTTTTTCACCCGCAGATCCCGGCAAATCAGAAAAATCCCCAGGGCCAGAAGAATCACCGGGAGATGACGGTAGCCTTGTACGAGCAGGATCCCGTCCCAGGCAGGCGTGCGGCTGGTATACCATTTCACTCCCCACATTCCTGCCAGACCTGTGATTGCCAGAACAGCCCCTACAGCCCTCTGCCCGGTGATGCTCCCGGTAATCACAGGGCCTGTGTGAAGCCACGCGCCGAGCAGGAAAAAGCCAAGCATGTTGGCATAAGTCCCGAAGGGATTGAGAATTTCCAGTCCCGTCAGGGAAAAGTTTCCCACAAGTCCGGAAGCAGTCAGGCCATCCAGCAGCATCTGCGCTCCGGTTAATCCATTCGTCATCAGCAGGCAGTAGACAGCGAAAAACAGGATGAGGCCGCGCCCATGCTCCCAGTCAAAGCAAAGCCTCAGCAGAGGAAAAACAATATATACCGCCAGCAATGCTTCAATAAACCACAAATGCCCCGTTCCGATTCCATCCAGGTTCCCAAATGCAAAAAGATAAAGGAACAGTTCATTTTTCCCAAAGCCATCTAACGGGACATGATTGATCGCCCCGATGGCGAACAAGTAGATCACCCGCCAGGCGAGCAATACCGCATAGATTGTGAGCGTTTTTCGGATATGCTTTTTCAGATTCAAAGGCCGGGTGAACAACAGGGCTCCATTCACCATAAAGAAAAGCGGTACCCCAGCCCAGCAGGATACCATGAACAGGTTGGCCGGAACCGTTTCCGCCAGCAGGACAAAGTGGCAGAACACTACCAAAAAAATAGCGATCACCTTTATAATGTCCAAATATTGAATTCTCTCTCGCGCCATCTCGGTCTCTCCTTCCCGGAGACGCCGGCAGGAAGAATCCTTCCCGCCATCCCCCCAGGTCCCTCATCATTCCCTTGTGCAACCGTCTTGTCACAGCGTAATCGTCTTTCCCGCCTTGGGCTTTGCCACCTGAATATGCGGAAAACGCGCTGCCATTTCCCGGCAGAAGCGCCTGGTATCCACCTCCGAAGAGATGGGCGGGAACGCATCATCAAAATGATCCAGCAGGATTCTCTTCGGCATCAGCCGCTCCACCACAGCACAGGCCGCCGCACAAGGTTCACTCTTTCCCTGAAAAGGCAGTACCAAAAGATCCACATTCTTCGGATATTCCGTCTGCGCATCCAGGGCCAGGCTGCCCAGGATCAGGATCCGCTTTCCCTCTGCCTCCAGACAGTAAGCCAACGTGTCCTTTCTCTCCGGGAACCGGACATGGGCCCAGGCAAGAAACAGCGCATTTCTGAGATAACGCAGCAGCCGGACAGAAAACAGGGTACGCAGAACAAGCGGCAAAGAAAAGGATACATGCGCCCCTTTATAAGCGGTAATCTTCACAGTTCCCACATGCCAGGCATCCCCGGGACGGGTGACGATGACATTGCCGCAGTCTTCCAGCCAGTCTTCCAACGTATCCGCTGCTGCCGCCGGACAATGCACAGAGGCATCCGACGCCTCCACCAGCTGCGGGACGAAAAACAGATGATCCACATGGCCGTGGGTGACGCAGATATCCGTCACCCCTTCGAAGTCTTCCAATGTATTCGGATTGCTTCCGCCTGCCAGCTGCACGAACGGATCAAATAACAGGCGCTGGCCGCAGGACTCGATTCGGATCGACGCCGTTCCCAACCAGGTAATCTTCATTCCTATCGTTCCCCTTCCGCTTCTTTTTCTTCTTCCGTTTCTCCCTTTCTATAGGCCTTTGCCAAGATAAAGGATGCAAAGCACACGCCGTTTATGATTAGGAGGAAAAGCAGATCCCTCCAGGCGATCACCTGGCCGCTGATAACCTCTGCGCTTCCCGCGAATACAGCAATCAAATTGTTGTTCAGGAAGTGCATAATCACAGGCGCCCAGACATTCTGTGTCTTCATCCACGCCAGTCCAAAGAAAATCGCCAGGCTGATGCAGGTAAGCTGCTGCGCCAGGACGCTCTGCACCCAGGTCTGCGGGCTGTAATAGAATACGTTGATCGGAAGATGCCATAGCCCCCATACCACGCCCAGCAGAAGCACGCCTGCCCGTTTTCCATACCGTTTCTGCAGCAGAGGCTGCAGAAATGCCCTCCATCCATATTCCTCTCCGAAGAAGGCCGTATATGCCATAAAGAAATTAAGCGGCAGGGAAACAAGATTGATCAAAAGATAGGGATTTTCCGTAAAAATCGTCAGGAACGCTCCCGGCATGCCCATCAGGGCATAATTCAAAAACAGCCTCAGCAGATATAGCGCTAAAAACAGCGCCACCCACAGCCAGGTTCCCGTCTTCTTTCCTTTTCCCCAGGAAAGGCCCGCAGCCCTTCTGGTCTCCTTTTTCTCCAGGAGAAGAAGGATCCAGGTTATCAAGCTTCCAAAGATGATGACCAGATTCATGGAAAGTAGCACATTCATGGCCGGAAATATCACCTGCAGCATGCACATCGCCCACAGACTTGCGGTAAGCAGCAGAAATCCCGTATAGAACTTCACGGGCACCCGCTCCCCCTGCCTGCGCGTGAGCAGGACGGCCAGCATCACTCCCGCAGCCGGATAATACATCTGCGCGTTTGGAAAGAGCGATACATCCGCTCCTTTGTTGTAAAGGATCCCCATGGGAATTCCCATCAGCATCGGCACGCCGAATGCTATCCATGCGAAGATCATAAGCCGTTTCTTTTCCAAAGGTTGCAACTTCTTTTCCATTTTAACCTCCATTCCGGAGCGCTGCTGCGCCGGGAAATCAGGGATTTCGTGATTTTGCTCCCCTGTCCGTTTTTGCGGACATCCCTCCAAATATTCATGCATACGGCTTCAGCATAGCATTAACATGCCCTGTCGTCAAATTTTTCTATGTCTGTTTTTTTCAGGGTTTCCCCTTCCCTATCATTGTCTTTTCTCTGGCTTGCGGCAGTTCTTCCTAATCGCCCTGCATGTGTGTTCCACCTCTTCCTCCGTGTGGGCGGCGGATACGAACATGGCCTCGAACTGGGAAGGAGCCACATAGATTCCGTCCGCCAGCATCGCTGAAAAGTATGCCGCAAACGCGCGCGTGTCTGAACGCTGTGCGCTCTCATAATCCGTCACTTCCCCTTCCGTAAAGAAGGCGGACAGGAGGGAGCCGGCCCGGTTCACCACAAGCCCCTCCGCACGGAAGGCTTCTGCGATTCTGGCGGCTTTGGCATCTATCTCCTGATAAATCTCCGGATGTGCAGAAAGGATTTTCAGCGTCTCAATCCCGGCGGTCACCGCCACCGGATTGCCGGACAGCGTTCCCGCCTGATAGACCTGGCCGAGCGGGGCTACGCAGGACATCACATCCCGTCTTCCTCCATATGCGGCGAGCGGCAGGCCGCCGCCCACAATCTTTCCAAAAGCGGTCAGATCCGGACGAACCTGATAATATTCCTGTGCCCCTCCGGGAGCCAGACGGAAACCGGTGATCACTTCATCAAAAATCAGGAGCGCGCCGTTCTGTCTGGTGATCTGCCTCAGGAAAGGCAGAAATCCTTCCTTCGGGGGAACCACTCCCATATTGGCGGCTACCGGCTCCACGATGATACAGGCGATCTCCCCCTCATATTCCCGAAACAGCCGCCGCACGGATTCCTCATCATTATATGTGGCCAGCAGCGTGTTTTTGGCGTAGCCTTCCGGCACGCCGGCGCTGTCCGGAATGGACTGTGTCATCAGGCCGGAACCTGCCTTTACAAGCAGGCCGTCGGAATGCCCGTGATAACAGCCCTCAAATTTTATGATTTTATCCCTGTGCGTAAATCCCCTTGCAACGCGGATGGCGCTCATGCAGGCTTCCGTTCCGGAATTCACCAGGCGCACCATCTCCACGGAAGGAACCATATCACAGATCATCCGTGCCAGACAGACTTCCTTTTCGGTAGGCGCCCCGTAGCCAAGCCCTCTACTGCAGGCTTCCTGCACCGCCTCTATCACGGGCGGGCAGGCATGTCCGAGAATCAAAGGCCCCCAGGAGCAGACATAGTCCAGATAACGATTTCCATCCACATCATACAGATACGCCCCCTGCGCCTTTTCCACAAAAAAGGGCGTGCGGCCCACGGCACGGAATGCGCGGACAGGGCTGTTCACGCCTCCGGGAATGAGTTTTTGTGCCCGTTCAAACAGTTCCTCCGATTTTGTGCTCATATCCTTTCTCCTTCCTCACTTTCCGGCCGCTTCTTCCTCAAGCCAGGCTGCCATATCCAGCGCATGGTATGTGATGATTATCTTTGCCCCTGCCCGCTTCATGGCCGTCAGGTTCTCCGTCACGATCTTTCTTTCATCAATCCAGCCGTTTGCGGCCGCCGCCTTCACCATGGCATATTCCCCGCTCACATTATAGACGGCGAGCGGAAGGCGGAAGGTAAGAGAGGCTTCCTTCAGCACATCCAAATACGCCAGCGCGGGCTTTACCATTACAATATCCGCCCCTTCTTCTATATCCGTCTCTATTTCGCGGATCGCTTCCTTCCCGTTGGCCGGATCCATCTGATAGCTCTTCCGATCTCCAAAACCGGGCGCGGAATGGGCCGCTTCCCGGAACGGGCCATAGTAAGCGGAGGCAAATTTGGCGCTGTAAGCCATGATCGGTATCTGGGCAAAGCCGCTTTCATCCAAAGCTTCCCGGATGGCCGCCACATGTCCGTCCATCATATCCGAAGGCGCGATCATATCCGCACCTGCACGGGCCAGGCTCACCGACATCTGGCACAGGAGAGGAAGCGTTTCATCATTCAGAATGCAGTCCCCCTGCACCAGGCCGCAGTGGCCGTGAGAAGTGTATTCACACAGGCAAACGTCCACGATGCACACAAGGCCCGGATAATGCGCTTTTATCCAGCGCACCGCCCTCTGCGTGATCCCGCCCGGCGCATATGCCTGGCTCCCCCTCTCGTCTTTATGCGCAGGGATTCCAAACAGCAGGACTCCTGAAATGCCGCTTTTTTCCACCTTTTCCAGGATCTCATCCAGCCGGTCAATGGAATACTGGCACACGCCCGGCATGGAATCCACAGGATTTGCAATGTTCTCCCCTTCTATCACAAAAATAGGGTAAATCATGTCCTCCCTGCACACCCTCGTTTCCCGCATCATCCCTCTGATCGTTTCATTTCTTCTAAGTCTTCTGAATCGCTGCATCTATTTCTTCTCTCCTTCCCTTATCCAGTCCTTCAAAACCGCCTCCGTCAGGCCGTCCGCGCTGTATTCTTCCGCCATGATGGCTCTCTGCCCATCCGCGCCAAGAAGCGCGCAGATCCATTCTCCATATTCTCTCCAGGCCCCGGCACAGGAGGGGCCGATACATACGGCGCAAAATCGCCTATCCTGCGCATGCCCTCCTGCCTGCGCTTCCTGCCCTACTTGCCCTTCTTCTCCTGCCTGCGCTTCCTGCCTTCTTCCTTCCAAGCGCGCTTTCTCCAGCCCTTCGGCAAAGGCGCGCACGCCGGAAGCGCTTCCGAACAGAAGGTAGTCCCATCCCTCTGTCGTTTCCAGAACCCGCCTGCGTTTCTCCTCGTCCGATTCCAAAGCATAAAGAGGAAAATCCAGATAGGGCCTGCCCTTCTCTTCCAATTCTCTGACAAGTTCCCGGCTCCCTTTGCTGGCACGGACAAGCAGAGCCCGTTCTCCCTCTGCCATCCTGGCGGCAAGCGCCCGGCCAAGGCTTCCGGCATCATATTGTTCCGGCATCAGTTCCGCATACAGACCGTGTTCCTCCAACGCGCCGGCCGTTCCAGGGCCGATTACGGCCAGCTTCATCCCGCTAAGGCTGCGCAAATCCCGTTTCCCTTGCTTCATCTTCTCAAAGAAAGCGGCCACCCCGTTTGGGCTGGTGAACACCAGCCAGGAGTATCCGGCAAAATCCGGCAGCGGTTCTTTTGTGGAAACCGTATGCAGAAATGCCAGGTCAACAATTTTCGCGCCAAGCCGGGACAGCCGCGATGCAAGGCGGCCCGCAAAGCCTTCTGTCCCTGTCACGCCGATGCGCGCTTCCAGAAGCGGGCTCCCCTTTTCCGGAAACATCCCGTTCAGCTGCATGGATGCCGCCTCTCCCACCACGATCACCGCTGGCGCCTCAAGCCCGGCCTGCATGGCCTTATCCGCGATCTCGCCAAGCGGGGCACGCACGCTCCTTTGCCGCACGGTGGCGCCTTCCATGATCACCGCCGCAGGCGTGCCGGGCGCCATCCCGCCTTCCATCAGCCTGCTGGCCAGTTCCGGCAGATGATGCATCCCCATCAGGATCACCAGGGTTCCCCCGATGCGTCCAAGGGCAGCATAATCCATTCCCACGAGCCCCTCCGCACGGCCATCTTCGATCAACGCAGAAGCGGTCAGAATCGTCACCGACCGGCTCACCTGTCTGTGCGTGACCGGAATTCCGGCAGCTGCCGGAACCGCAATGGCCGAAGTGATGCCGGGCACCTCCTCGCAGGCAATGCCTGCCTCCATGAGCGCCAGCATCTCTTCCCCGCCTCTTCCAAACACATAAGGGTCTCCCCCCTTCAGGCGAACCACCGTCCTGCCTTCCCTAGCCTTCTCTATCAAAAGGCGGTTGATCTCTTCCTGCAGAACCGCCTTTTTGCCAAACCGCTTTCCCACGTCGATCCGTTCGCAGCCGGGACGCGTCTTCGCCAATAATTCCGGAGAAGAAAGGCTGTCATAGAGAACCGTCTCACATTCCTGCAGCAGACGGAGCCCCTTTACGGTAATCAGTTCCGGTTCGCCGCAGCCCGCGCCCACCAGATAGACCTTTCCTTGTTTTTCCTGTCGGCCTTCCTTCCCCGTTTCTCTTTCCTTCCCCGCTTCTCTCTCTTTCCCCTTTACCACTCTTGACAGTTCTTCCGCCAAAGCCAGGCGCTGCGCTACGGGCGCCACACCGCTTTCCTGCCGCCCTCCGCTCATCACCGTGAGCGCCACACGTTCTCCGTCCGGCCCCTGCTCCAACCTGCACCAGGCAGCCGCAGGTTCGCTGCAGTCCGCTTCCAGACATTGAAGCACTCTTCGTTCCGTTTCAAAGGCCAGCTGCGTGGACAGATGGCTGATCTTCGCCAAGCGGCCGCCATCTTCCCAGTCCGCGCGCCCTTCCACGGCGATAATTCCCTGACAGGCCGCAGGAAGACATGCTTCACAGGAAAGAGGGGTGAACCGGAAACGTTCCCTTTCCTTCTCCATCAATCCCAGCCGTTCCAGGCCGGCCGCCGCCAGGACGATGCCGTCATACTGCCCTTCCCACAGCTTTTCCAGCCGGGTATTCACGTTGCCCCTGATCAGCCTGCACCTGGCGCCCGGGAACAGCTTTTCCATATACAGCTGCCTTCTCCCGCTTCCCGTCCCGATCACCGGCCTATCAGGAAGAAGGGACGCCAGGCTGGGACACGCTCCGTTCTCCCGTCTGGTCACCAACACATCCCTCACGTCCGCCCTCGGAAGCACGGCCAGGATCTTCAGCCCTTCCATCAGATGCAGCGGAAGGTCCTTGGCGCTGTGCACGGCCAGATCGATTCTTCCCTCCATCAAGGCTGATTCAAATTCCGATACAAACAGCCCTTTCTCCCCGATTTCAGAAAGGGGCTTATCCAGGATCCGATCTCCCCGGGTATGCAGGATCACCGTCTCCGTCCGCACGTCCGGCCAGCTTTCCCGCAGCGCTGCTTCCACCTGAGCGGTCTGGGCCAGCGCCAGGGCGCTTCCGCGCGTTCCGATTCTAATCGTCTTCATAGCTTGTGCCTCCTGTCCATTCTTCACACTGCGCCGCCTTCACATTTTTCCCAACAGTTCTTCCAGCCAGGCTTCCAATTCCTCCTGCCCTGCCTGGAATTCCTTTTCCTCACAATACGCGAACAGCTCCTTCAGGCATGTTTCCCTGTCGGACTGCCCACATAAACGGTTCAATACCGTCTCCCGCAGCCTGCCAAGCTGTTCTGTCGTCTCTCCCATTCCTTCCGGAATGGCCTCGCCCAGCTTTTTTCTTAGATAGGCAGCTGCTGCCGGGCTGTTCCCGCCGGTGGAGATCCCAACCGTCACCGGCCCGTCACAGATCAGGGCCGGGAAGAGGAAGGTACAGTTCTTTCTGTCATCCACCGCATTGATCAGAATTCCTTTCCGCCTGCAAAGCTCTGCCGCCCAGCCGTTCACATCCTTCTCATCCGTAGCGGCGATGACAAAAAAGGCGCCCTCCAGATCCGCTTCCCTGGCCTTGTGCTGGCACAGTTCCACTCCCTCGCCTTCCTTCGCCATGCACAGGATCTCTTCTCCTATGACGGGGGAAATACATACCAGACGCGGCCCAAACGGGAGCAGTTTCCGGATCTTTCTGGCCGCCACCTTGCCCCCTCCCAGGATCACTCCCCGCTTTCCTGCAATATCCATATAGAAGGGAAAGGCACCTTTTCCTTCCATGGAGCATACGCTTTCGCCTCGGCTCCTTTCTCTTTCATCCCGGTTCCTTTCTCTCTCCTCCTGGCCCCATTCTCCTTCTTCCTGCATCACTCGCTTTACAGCCGCATCGTTTTCCCCTGCACGCTCCTCCCATCCGGCATGGGAACTGCTTTTTTCTCCGTCCAGCGCGCCAAGCAGAGATTCAAATGCGGGTGCATCCAGATGATCCCGCAGATAATACAACAGCTTATCAAAGGAATATCCTTCAAACCGGGCCCGGAATTCCTCCATTTTCCCGGCCGCCTTATGGAAGGCCAGTGACTTATACATTTCGTCCAATTCCGCGTCCAGTATCTCCTGTGCATCCTTAACCGCCTGAAGCTTTCTGCGGTTATTTTCTCTGGCCAACCGTTCAAAATCATCTATGGATACCAGCCTGCATCCGGGCAGTTCTCCCATCTCCGGATCGATATCCGCAGGCACAGCGATATCCAAAAACAGCCGATTCTTTCGCGTACAAAGGCGCTTCGCCGCCTCTCCTGCGGTCAGCGTATAATGCGGGCTTTCCGTAGCGGAAAGAATCACATCCGCCCTGTCCAGATACAGATACCGTTCCCGATAATCCACTATCTCAAGCTTTCCGCCCTCCGTCTCCGAAAGCCCATGGCTTCTGCGCGTGGCGGTCACATGTATCCCCGTCCGTCCGAGCAGGTTTTTTAACAGGCTGCTTCCCATCCTGCCGCTGCCTCCGATCAGCAGCACTTCCAGGCCGTCCTTCTTTGCTTCCGCCGTCTGAAAATGAAATACCTCCGCCGAAGCCAGCGTGGCGATGGAGGCGGAAGCCTTGGAAATATCCGTCTGGGTTTTGATCTTCTTTGCACAGGCAAGCGCTCCCTGGAAAACTGCATTGAGTTCATAGCCCGTTTTCCCCAGGCTGCAGGAACGAAGATACGCCTCCCTGACCTGTCCCAGGATTTCATCCTCCCCGACCACCATGGAATCCATCCCGCAGGTGACACGGTAGAGATGCTCCGTCGCCTTTTTCCCGGAAAACCTTCTCGATATCTCGCGCAGCCGCGTGGCCGCAATGCCGCTTTTTTCGGAAAGCAGCCGCTCCGGCAACGTAAAATCCGTCCCTTCCCCCGCAATATATACTTCCGTCCTGTTGCATGTAGACAACAGCACGGCACAGCCCGCAGCTTCTACAAACGCCTCCGCCTCTTCTTTGGAAAACGCAAGCCTTCCTCTCATCTCCTGCGCGGCCGACCGGAAGCTGATGCTGATACACTCCATTCTACTTTCATCCCTTTCTCTCCGCCCGCCATAGCATTCTTCCCAACCGGCATCCGGACACCCAAATGCAAAGCGGCAGAAACGATTGCTGTCCATCCCGATCGCGTTCCGGACATTCCTGAACTGTTACCTATGATAAACGATTTTCCTTCTCTTGTAAAATAAGAGATAAAACAGGTTTCATAAGAATAAATTATCCGGATTCTTCATTCGTCCGGCATATCCTTTTGCAGCTTACGCATAAGTGGAACCGATCGCATACCGCAACCAACTGTCTTCCTTTCCGCACAAGCCGCTTCAAAAATCGTCTATGTTACTGCTCAGCCCTGCGCATATGCTTCGTCCTCCAGCGCCAGCTCCGTCCGGGCACGCTTCTGTCCCTGCGGTGGGTATGGTGTTTGCTGGTACTGTCTAAAAACGTCGGTACTTACGAACCGTCTTTTGGTTCGTTATGTACCGCTACGTTTTTGGCCAAGCGAGAGCGTGTACCAGCAAACACCATACCCACCGCAGGGACAGATGAAGGCCCAGATGGTAGCTGGCACCGGAGGACGAGGCATATGCGCAGGGCTGACCCCCCCCATCTGTTGCCAACTTTTTCTGACAAGCTTTTCTTTCCGTATGGACAATGCTATAATCAGAATCAGTGGTTTGATGCATGGCTCGGCAGCCTGCTGTGCATATCCTGTGATTACATAAAGCCGGAGCCAGAGGCCCCGGTAGGAGGACAAAATGAAATACGATTTTACTTCAATCATTGACAGACGCGGAAAGGATTCCATCGCGGTGGATGTAATCCCTTTTCCGGAGGCTTCCGTTCAGGAAGGCTTCTCCAGAATCCCCATGTGGGTAGCGGATATGAATTATGCCACCGCGCCTTCTATTCAGGAAGCCATCATCGAACGGACAAAGCATCCCGCCTTCGGATATTTTGATCCCAGTGATGAATATTATGGAAAAATCATAGAATGGCAGCGTGTCAGAAATGGCGTGGAAGGGCTGGCAAAGGATGATATCGGATATGAAAACGGCGTTCTGGGCTGTGTTTCCTCCGCCCTGCAGGCCTTTACCGCACCCGGGGAGGCCGTTCTGCTGCATGCGCCCACCTATGTGGGATTCACAGGTACAGTAGAAAACAATGGCCGGAAAATCATCCACAGCGACTTATACCTGGATGAAAACGGCGTATGGCGGATGGACTATGAAGATATGGATCGGAAACTGAAGGAGCATCATATCCATTTCGCGATCTTCTGTTCTCCCCACAATCCATGCGGCCGCGTCTGGGAAAGGGAAGAGATCGAAGCCGCCATGGAAGTCTACGCGCGCAATGACTGTGTGGTGATATCGGACGAAATCTGGTCGGACTTGATCCTGGAAGGCCATAAACATATCCCTACGCAGTCCGTGAGCGAGGATGCCAAAAACAGGACCATCGCAATCTATGCGCCTTCCAAGACGTTTAACCTGGCCGGCCTGATCGGTTCCTATCACATTATTTACAATCCCTATCTTCGTGACAGGGTGAGAAAACAATCCGGCCTCTCCCATTACAACAGCATGAACGTACTCTCCATGCATGCGCTGATCGGCGCCTATGGCGCAGAGGGGCAGGAATGGGTGGACGAACTGCGTCAGGTGCTTTCCGGAAATGTAGACTATGCTTACCGCTATATCTGCGATCATTTTGAGGGAGTAACCTTATCCAAGCCGCAGGGAACCTATATGCTGTATCTGGACTGCGAAGAATGGTGCCGAACGCATCATATGGACATGGACGAATTGATCCGCGCCGGCATCCGCGTGGGCGTGATCTGGCAGGACGGACGTCCTTTCAACCGCCCCTGGGCCATCCGCATGAATCTGGCCCTGCCGCTCTCTCTGGTACAGGAAGCGATGGAACGTCTGGATCGCTATGTTTTCAACTGCAAAGAGGAGAAGTGACGCTGACGCTTTCCGCTCTGAAGGGATGTGAATTAAAAAAATCCGTTTCGTCTGCCTGGTTAGGCAGCGGAACGGATTTTTCATGTTCGGTCGGGCATCTCCCAGATAAAACAATTTTCAGGAGCAATACCCTCCCGCCTGGGCTTCCCACATCCTGCTGTATTCCCCCTTTCTGGCCAGCAGCTCTGCATGGCTTCCATTTTCCACAATTTTTCCTTCTTTAAGAACAAGGATCCGATCCGCAATCCTGGCCAACCCCAGGCGATGGGTAATGATGATGCAAGTCTTTTCCTTCGCCATATCCTGAAATATCTGATAGAACCGGCCTTCCTGCAGAGGATCGATCGCAGCCGTGGGCTCATCCAACAATAGGATCCTCGATTTTCTATAGATTCCCCTGGCGGCTGCAATTGTCTGCCACTGCCCGCCGGACAAATCCACCCCGTCAAAGTCCCTGGATAATACCGCCTGCCCGTCCGTTTTCCATTCTGCGTCCACCTTATGGAGCGCCCTTTCATAGGCCTCAGTACTGCGAACATCTGAAATACAGACATTTTCTTCCAGAGTCAGTTTATAACGGTTGAACTGCTGGAATACAGCGCTGATGGAGGAAAAACAGTTCCGACATCCATCCATGGCCTTTCCTCCCACCATCACTTCTCCTTCATCCGGCTGGTAAAGCCCCAGCATGATGCGGGCGAGCGTAGTTTTTCCGGCCCCGTTTTCCCCCACAACGGCCACCGTCTCTTTGTCCGCAATCTCCAGGCTAATCTGCCTCAGGCATTCCTGTTTTGCATCCGGATACCGGAAAGAGACATTCTTAAGAACGATGCTCCCATCATTAATCTCCATGTCTTCCTGTTCTGTTTCCGGACTTTCCATCAGATTCAGGAAATGGCTGATCCGTCCCATATCCCGGGACAAGCTGCCAAGACTATCCTGAAAAATCTCTTCCATCAGCAAAAACATTACGTCAATGGAAGAAAAGACTGCAGCAAATGCGCCTACGCTGATTCGCCCGCGGACACAACCAGCCGCCAATAGAAGCAGAATCATTCCGTAAGCAAGGAAGCTGAAACAGTTCAGGCCAAGATGCACGAAAGCCTCTTTTTTCCGCCTCTTCCATGCATCCCCATTCCATCTTTGCACCCCTTCCCGATACAGCCGCAGGAAATATACGGCTGCTCCCAGGGTGCGCGTCTCCTTGTAACAGTCCAGACCGGTCAGAACCCTTTCATAGGCTTCTGCCTCTCTTCTTGCCGGGGCGATCTGCCGTTCAAGCAGTTCCCCGGAGCGCATCTTTACCCAGTTCCCAAGAAGCACCGGGAGGAATACCAAAAGTAGCGCCAAAATGAGTATGGGATCCAACCGATGCAGATAGATTCCCATCAGTGCAAAATACGGTACATAAAATGTGAATATGGAGTTCACCCTATCCACCATAGCACAGGCTTCTTTCGCCCCCTCATCCGCCATATTCAGATCCGTCAGAAAACTGTTCCTTTCAAAATCGATCAGCCGAAGCCTGCCGATTTTCTTCTGCATCATCGCGCAGACACGCCCATAGCCCTTCTCCCGCACCACATCGGAATAGAAGTTCACCCATCCGTTCAATATCTGGCTGATCACCTGCGCAAGGATCAACACGACAGCTGCCGCTGCCGCCCTTTCCCCATTCCCAGTCCCATTCACGCAGGCTGTAATGCTGTCAAACAGCTGCTGCGTCAGGATAGCCACCGCTGCAAAGGACATTCCATGGAAAATATCCACAGAGGACATCAGCAGGTTTTCTCGCCTCATTTGTCTGAAAATCATCGGATATACCCGGCAGAAGATCTTCCCAAAATTATGCTTCATATACTGCCCCGTCCCCCTTTTCTTCATACCATTTTGCCTGTTTTGTATACATCTGCTTATACAGCCCCCCTTCCTCCATCAACCCGGAATGGCTTCCAGCCTGCACAACTGTTCCATCTTCGATCACATATATGAAATCT
>OLQH01001906.1_pt1 | contig 13979 bp, 10 predicted proteins | sample 1672671 | NCBI WGS metagenome assembly OLQH01 (sample SAMEA3136712, study PRJEB25190) | human gut metagenome
TGGTTCAAACACCCTATTATGTAATAATAAATTTTTTTATATGGGGTCATATACAAAGTTAATTATAATAAATATCTTCTTTATATATTGAACACTGCGTGTTCAGATGATAGCTCACCTAACGCGCTTGCTAACGCAAGCCTACCGATGTTCACTGAAAAACCCGCTTTTTTAGTGTAATAATTAAATGGTTCAAACACTTTATTATGTAATAATAAAATTTTATATGGGTCATTACAAAGTATAGTTTTAAAGAGCTATAAGCTAAGTTATAAAAAAGAGTATTATGAACCCAAAGTCAAATGTAAGTATACATTGACTGCAAATATATTATATCATATTGAATAGGCAATTTTATTCCATGAAAAGGAGTAAATTAACGAATGTATGTCAAATAAGGAAATGTTATAGTTTTTATATGTCATAAATAGCCTTACGACAAAATAAAAAACAAAAAAGGGAGCCATAGCGGCTCCCATAAAAAATTACTTCTTTTTATCATACAACCCGGCGCGGTCATTGATTACCAATAACCTCATCAAATCCTCAGTAAGCCCCAGCTTGCCTTCCTCATCACCTTTTAAAAATCCCTTATCTACCAGCTTAGTTATTGTAGGAACTGCCCATTCAGGCATGTTCTCATCAATATAATCATAGGTCGCTAGCTGTGCTTTGATATAATCTATCTCTTTGGTGTTGTTCAAAATATCAGCGCCGATTGCGTCAATAACTTTATCCTGACTTTCGTCCTTTTTCTTTAACTCTTCATATTCGCTGCTCAAAAGTTCGTCACCGCTTTCTAATTTATATTCTACTCCAAAATAGTTGCAGATACCTTTATAAATTCCCACTGCACATTTATATTTTCCGTCGTCGCTGGCTAAAAACCTGTTGTCGTCATAATTGTCTATAAATGCAGTCTCTACCAGTATCGCCGGCATGTTTGTGTGTTTTATAACCGCAAAGTTTGCTGACTTTACTCCCCTGTTGCAAAGCCCTGTCTCTTTTGCAAGCTCCGGCTGTACACAGTCAGCTAATCTTCTGCCCTTAGAGCTGCCGGTGTAATAGTAAGTCTCGCACCCATATGCTTTTGTGTTTGCTGAGTTGCAATGGATAGAAACAAATATATCAGCGTCCCAGCTGTTGGCGGCGTTGTATCTGCCTGCAAGACTGGCGTTTAGGCCCTCCGCTACCGTGTCCTTTAAGCTGTTTCGGCTCATCTTAACTTCAAAACCGTTTCTTTCAAGCAAAGGTTTTAATTTTAATGCTATTTCTACAGTAACATCCTGCTCTTTGAGCCCGTAACCTACGGCTCCTGTGTCGTTTCCGGTTGGGTTGTGTCCCGGGTCAATAAAAATCTTTGTCATATTACTTCACCTCCTTCACTCTTGTTCTGCTCTTTGAGCTGTTTTAAAACTTCGTCCGCTTTTACAGCGTTTGGGGTGAAACTATTGTTCTTCCACCAAGCCCAAACAGACGCGCCAATTGTGAATAATAGGCTGACCGTCTGATAGATATCATTATCAGCGATGCTAACCGCCTGCTTGCCGCTCATGGCCAATATTTGGTTCAGCAGCGCTACCAGCAGAACAATCGTGCGCGCTACCGCTCCAGCTGTTACTTTGCTCATTGTTTCACCTCCTCGTTTAGTTCATCAATCCGTTTGTGCGCAGACTTTGTGGACTGCTCCACTGCTGTCATGCGTTCCACCAGGTCGTTGTGCTTCTCTACTTCTTTTTCAAGCAAACTTATCCTGTAGCTTGTGAGCCTGTTTGCTGTAAGAACTCCTGTTACAGAACCAAACATAGTTCCAAACAGAGCCAGGCCCGCAACAACTATTTCGGGTGTGATAAAGCTCATTATTTTGCTCCTTTACAAATGTATTGGCGAATACATTTATAGTATAGCAAATATCGCCTGCCATGAAGTGCCATGTGTTTTCGCTTGACAAAGGGCTTCCGGTAGAGTAGAATTATCGTAAATTGCAAATAATTCTGTCATAGGATGTGATTATAATGGAAAAAACACCAATGGCAATGCGTAAACATGTTGCTATTTTCGGCGATACTAATGTTGGAAAATCCACATTGTTTAATAAACTTTTAGGACAGGAGGCGGCTATTGTTTCCGATGTCAGCGGAACAACCACCGACCCTGTGACCAAGGCGATGGAGCTTATCCCTTACGGACCTATCGCACTTATTGACACGGCAGGTTTGGGGGACAAGTCGGTTCTTGGAGAACAGAGAGAAGCCAAAACCCTGGAAATTATTAAACGTACTGACCTAATATTATATGTTCAAGACGTCAGTTGTGAGAACGTTTTAAATCCACGCCCGATTGACAAAAATATTCCGACTATATTTGTTTTTACAAAATGCGACTTGGCAAATGCTAAGACGCTGAACAGTGCCAGCGCTAAATATCCGGATTCAGTGCTGATTTTTGACTATAACGAGAAGAGCATGGATAGTTTGAGAAATAAGATGGTTGAGGAACTGACAAAGCAGGAAAGGGACGATGAGACGCTTATCGGAAAGCTTCTGCCTAAGGACAGCAGTCTTGTTTTGGTCTGCCCTATAGACAGCGAGGCTCCTAAGGGCAGGCTGATACAGCCTCAGGTTCAGCTTATCAGGGATTGTCTTGACCACAATATGAAAGCATATGTAACCAATGAGGTTACGCTGTCTGCCGCTCTTGAAGATTTAAAGCGTGTAGATTTGGTTGTCACAGATTCACAGGCGTTTAAGACGGTTGATAAAATTGTTCCTAAAGAAATAAAACTAACATCGTTTTCTATGCTTTTGGCGTATCAGAAAGGTAATTTCAGGCAGCTTTTAGACGGCGCGGCGGCGATTGACAAACTTAGCGCTGATTCAAAGGTGCTGGTGCTTGAGGGCTGTACTCACAATACTTCGCATGAGGATATAGGAAAGGTTAAGATACCTGCCCTGATAAAGAATTATCTAGGCGGTGAAACGCCCGAATATGAGTTTTACACCGGTTATAACCTGCCGGGAAGTTTTTCGGATTATGACCTTATTATCCAGTGCGGAATGTGTATGGTAAACAAAAAGGAAGTTGTCAGCCGATTAAAAGAGGCGGAGGAAGCAAGCGTCCCGGTGACCAACTATGGGATTGCGCTGGCTAAGCTAAGCGGTATTTTGGATAGGGCATGTGAAATTTTTGCAGAGGAAGATTAATGTGTTATGAAATTTACAAAAAGCGAAGCTCTTGAGATTATAAAACAGAATAAAGAAGTCTTATCGGAGGAACTCAGAGAAAAATCCCTCGCCGTGTGCAGGGAGAATTTCGGTAACTCGGTATATGTCAGAGGGCTTATAGAGTTTACTAATTATTGCAGGAATAACTGCAAGTATTGCGGCATTAGAGCCGGCAACAGAAATGTTCATCGTTATAGGCTCACAAGAGAGGAAATTTTGGATTGCTGCCGTGTCGGCGCAGGTTTAGGGTTTAAGACATATGTTCTTCAGGGAGGAGAGGATCCAGGATTTTCGGATAATGAGCTTTGTTCAATTGTTTCGGAAATCAAGACGGAGTTTCCTGAATCGGCGGTTACTCTATCAGTTGGCGAGCGTTCGAAAGATGTATATAGGGAGTTTTTTAAGGCCGGGGCGGACAGGTTTTTACTGAGGCATGAAACTTCGGTTGAAGAGCATTACAGTCTGCTCCATCCGTCTGATTTAAGTTTAAAAAACAGAAAAAGATGCCTTTATGATTTAAAAGATATAGGGTTTCAGGTTGGGGCAGGGTTTATGGTAGGCTCGCCGTTTCAGAAAGACGAATATTTGGCTGAGGATATTATGTTTTTGCAGGAACTTGAGCCGCATATGGTGGGGATAGGTCCGTTTATACCACATAAGGATACGGAATTTAAAGATTTCCCTCAGGGAACATTAAATATGACCTTAGTAATGCTGTGTATTACAAGATTAGCTCTGCCGAAAGTGCTGCTGCCGTCTACTACTGCGCTGGGGACAATTTCTCCGACCGGCAGAGAAGACGGTCTGCGCTGCGGCGCTAACGTTGTTATGCCGAATTTGTCGCCTATAGGCGTAAGGCGGGACTATTCATTATATGACGGAAAGATATGTATGGGCGACGAGGCGGCCGAGTGTATAAAATGTTTGGGAGCTAGAGTGGAGACAGTGGGATGCAGGCTGGATTTCTCGCGTGGCGACAGTCCGTTGATATAGGGATTAAAACAAAATTTCAGCATTATACAAGAATAGAATGTGCGGCTGATGTTAAAATTGATATGACGAAAAAAAGACAAAAATAAAAAACACCTCTGCGGTGTTTTTATTTTTATAAAATTATGTTTGCCAAAGCCTCGCAGTGTTTATAAAAGCTTCGCAAAACACCGGCTTTGTGAAACTTTAAATTCAAGACTAAACCGCTCTGTCAACCTTGCCTGATCTTATGCATCTGGTACAAGCGTAAACTTTTTTAGGAGTACCATCGACAATAGCTCTGACACGTCTAACGTTTGGTTTCCAAACCTTATTTGATCTACGGTGTGAGTGAGATACTTTGATACCAAAGCTAACGCCCTTTCCGCAAATTTCGCACTTTGCCATATATATACACCTCCTTAATAGTTTAAAAATTAACTCAACTCGAAATATTATAACAGAAACTATTTTATAATGCAAGTACTTTTTCAAAAAAATTTTACATTTTATTTATATATTTTTATATTCATTACTTTAAAACTCCGCCTGTGAGTTCTTATAATTCTGCAAAATATCTTATTTATTAAACTTTAGTAAGCTGATGACGCTATGTTATCAGCTTTTATTATTTAAAGTTATATTGATTTACTTAATATAAATAATGTTTATAAAGTTATAAAGCAAATTATTTAGCTGTTAATTTAAACAGATAAAGCGAAAATGTTATTTTTACTAAATAATAAAAATATTTTAATTATATATTGTATAAAACGCTAAAGTGTGCTATAATACCAGTAAGGGGTTTCAGGTAAATTTTACCAATAATAAAGGGGGAGTATTTATGAAAAGAAAAGTTGCGGTAATCATTTTGTGCGTCGTTTTTTTGGTTGGAACATTTTACGTTTTTGCCAGTGACGCACTGATTAATCAAGAGGATAAAACAGATGTTTTGGAAATTGCAGAAACCGCTGAATCTGCTGAACCTGACTCCACAGCGGAAATAGTGATCGAAACATCTCCTGAGCCGGATTCGGAAACTGCTGAACCGACTGCTTCTGCGGCTGCGGAGGAAGAGGATTTGAGCGGTCAGGCCGGAGAGAATGAAACTGAGACAACAGCGTCACAGTATCCATCAAATTTTTATGAGTTAGCTCAGGTTTTAAATAGTAGAGATATAAACACTGTAGGAGTCTGCGATATATTAACCAGTTATTTATATCTGCGGGACGTATACGGTCTCAGTAATCAGGAGCTTGAATACATCGCAGGACTGATTATCGGCGGCGCTGAACCTAGCAATATTATGGAAGCCGCATATTTTTGGCTGGATACCTGCGAGGATATATCAATTATTGAACAGATATACAATAAGAAAAGTGAATATGAAGGCGGTAAGTTTTGGGTTGAAAACGCTTACAACGACGTGACTGAATATATACATGGCGAGCTGTCTGTGGACGACGTTAATCATTATCTTGAGGCGGGTGCAGCCGCTGTTGATATACAAAATGCTAATATTTTGAGCAGAAGGGGAGTTTATACCATTCAGCAGATACTGGACAGAATCATCGGCGGCGAAACAATAGTAGATGTTATGAATGACGTTTATGGGACTAATATAACTCAGCCTGTCAGTTTATTTGGGCTTAATGAAAATGAGGAAGCGGATGAAAATATTTTAGACAGTAAAGAATTGGCCGGGCTTGAGAATAAGCAGATTGAGGAATCTGCCGAAGAAATATTGTCTGACAGCGGCGTTTCGGAAAGACTTTCTAAGAAAAGAAATGAGAAAAACGCAGGGCTTGTAGAACAGCTTGTAGTTAACGGAATTATCCCGGGTAGAATTGATGAGGATTTGGGGGTGATTTTTGATGAGTAAGCTGAAATATTTTTTGTTTATTTCTGTACTGATTGTAAGCTGCTTTAGTATTTCGTGTTATGCTTCAACATCCGATTCGCTTTATGAGCAGTCTTTGGTTGAAAGCATGATAGCTCAGAACGGTTCGAATTATGAAAGTCCGTTTATAGCCGCGGGCGGCAATGTGGAATTAAGCGACGGAAATGTCAACGTAAATGAGGTTGATTTGAGCCTGCCGGGGAAAAATGGTATGGACGTTAATATCAGGCGTATTCATTATGTTAACGGCAAGCCGGGCAGCTATTACGGAGTAAGCACTAATGGAAGTGTGGCAACAAGTCCGATGTATTTATATAATTACGTTTTAAACGGAGTTTCAAAAACCGCATATGTGGCCTTTGATAAGGAAGAAAATTTAACAGATGAGTTTTATACAACATCTTCATTGCTGGGTTCAAATATGAGCACTGATACTCATGGAACAAAATACTACGAATATTCCAGTATAAAAAGTGCTTCTGGAATATTAATGACTAGGGATAAGAATAAACCTTCGGTTCAAAATTATCAGCTGTCGAATGAAGTGTTTGCGTATATGGGCAAAAATTCCGATGTTGAAATTGGTTATGGCTGGTATGTCGCGATGCCGCAGATAAGCCAAGTAAATGTTTCGGGGAGCAGTTATATAAAAAGATATACTTATCTGTTTGAGGATGAAAACGGACAGACAATGAATTTTACATATGAGTTTGACCTTGAGGGAACAAAGTGGGTGTTTGACCCGGAAAGCTGCAATGTGTCGGCGCCTGACAGCCAGTACAACGCTCAAGTTTACAGCGATAATCAGACGCATGCTTTGGGATTTCAATACGATGTTGTTATAACAGACGGAGACGGAAAGTCATATTACTTTTTAAAGGGGATAAATAAAAATTGTCTTCCTGCCGCCATTATAGACAGATACGGAAACACTGTCCGCTATGCCGCAAACAGCAGCGGTGTTGCTGTGACAGATACTTTCGGCAGAAACATTCAGGTATCGTCATCAGGTATAACCGTTACCAAAGGCAGCTATGTCAAAAGCGTCGAGTATCGGCTGGTAAGGTCAAATGACACAACCAGGGATCCATCGGGGCTTCTCAGCTGTTTTTCAAAATATTCTTTGCAGGTGAGAAAATATAATGGCTCGGGATATGAGACTACAGAATATGTGTCACACAAAAGCTCAATTCAATTTATAAGCAAAGAAGTTTACTATTATGATAAAATCGAAAAGATTATATATCCGACAAACGCCTCGGTGGAATATGAGTATGAGACAACGCCGACAGTGAAAAAGTTCTCTTCAAGCACAGGACGGTATAAAATTTCACATAAGGATTATCATATTAAAAAAGAAATTGCTTATGAAGACGGGTCAGAAAAGTATTCAAAAACATACAGCTTCTATCAGTACATACAAAATGCCGCTACGGTGCCGGGTGATAAGGAGCGCTATGTGACGGTTAATGAAACTTATGACGACGGTTCAAGTAAGAGTATGAATTATAATTATGATTATGCCGGAAGACTATATGAGATAAAAGGAAGTATTGATGGCAAGGTGTATAACGAGCAGTATACATATTCCAGTAATTCCAATAAAGATTTGAGCAGTCTTGGTTCATCAACGATGCTTGCACTGAGAAAAGCGAATATGCAAAGCGTTATAACTACCTATGGCGGGAATATAATAAATGTTACATATAATAAATATAATAATAGAAATCAGCCAACATATTCCCTTAATGGTGAGAAAGAAATAACTTATACTTATGACGACAGTTTTGGGCTTCTGCTGACGAAGAATTATAAAAAGGATGACAGTACGCCCATAAGAATACAAAACAGTAAAACTTCAGATGGTAAGAGTATAGCAAGCTCTAAAATTTATGAAAATAATGCAGAGAAGTCAACGACTTCATATACATATAACAGTGACGGTACAATAGCAAGTCAGACAGTAACTCCGTCAGTGGGGGCGCAGGTGACAACCGTATATAGCTATACATACAATCCGGACGGCTCATATAGATTAACATCAACCGTCAATAATGTGTCTGATACTGACGGGAATAATTCGTCGGTGACTACTGTTCAGAATTATGACTGGCTGGGAAATCTAGTATCCGCAACCGACCCTAACGGAAATACTTTCTCATATCAGTATGACGGTTTGGGGCGTTTAGTAAAGCAGATAAACCCGGACGGAACATACCAGACAGCTAGCTATAATATAGCAGACAACAGCGTAACGGTAACGGATGAGAATGGGAATGTAACAACTCAGGATTATACTCCTCTTGGATATTTGGATAAAATATATTTGGATAATAATCAGAACAACATAGCCGCCCAATATACATATGACAATCACGGAAGAAAGACGAGCGAGACTGCATACCAAAGCATAGGCGGAAAAAAGGTAACTGAAAATTATACGTATGACCAGTTTGACAGAGTGGTATCACAAACAAGCAAAGAGGATAATACTGCGCTGGACACAGTAGGATATGAGTATAGTTACGGAGACGGTTTTTCAAAAAGTGAATCTAATATTACAATAACGGTTCCGTCAAGCGCAAAAAAACTTTTGGCGGTATTTCATAACACATCGGTATCAGCAAGTTCAGCAGTCAGTGTTAAAAACGGAAGCACTGTATACTTTGCCGACTCGGTTTCGGCAAAAGGAGCGCGCTCGGTATTGGTGGATGTGTCAAATCTGTCAACTGTATCGCTTAATAAAATGTACGGGAAAATATATTATAAATATTTGACTGATGATGATTTATCAAAGAATATAACACTGCTGGGAGGAGCCAGCCAAACGGTAAAGACCACATACACAGGAGACAGCACATATGTAAAGCCAACAGTTGAGACAGTGCTGGACGGTTTGGGAAACAAGGCGTCTGAGACGTACTATAAGCATGGAACGAGTACGGTGCTGAATAAAAACACATATAAGTATGACTATATGGGAAACGTCCTGGAGACAAAAGGCGGCAGAACCTATACTGAAAACCTGGGAGACTATACGTCGAAAGCGGAATATGATTATATGGGAAATCCGACAAAAACCTACAGAACCGACGGAAGCTATATGACCGCCGCATATGACGGATACGGAAATGTATTGAGCCAAACTGACTATATGGGAAACACAACCACAATGGAATACGACAGGCTGGGAAGAGCGATAAAGGCAGCGGCGCCGTTTAATGGTTCAGAAAAGAGCAAAACCCTGACATACTATGACGGAACCAGGGATATATATACTCAATATGCGTACGACAATGCAGGAAATATGGTGAAGACAGTAACAGGACAGACAAGCAAAATAGCTGATCTGTACGGGACACTGCCGGATGCAGCGGCCAGCCAAACATATGAGTATGACAGATTCGGAAACGTGATAAAGGCAACCGACGGACTGGGAAAAAGCAGTACGGCAGCTTATAATCTAATGGGACTGCCGGTGACAGAGACGGACAGAAACGGAAACGTAAAGACAATGACCTTCAACGCGTACGGAAGTCCGCTGACGGTGAGCGTAACAAACGGAGAGACAATAACAAATACATACAGCAAAAACAATCTGCTGATAAGCGCCAAACAGGGAAGCAGCACGGTGTCGTACACGTATGACGACTATGGATATGTAAAGACGGAGAACAGCAACGGTATAGTAAACACATACACAAACGATGTTGAAGGAAATAGAAGGAACTATACCCAAAAAGAGGGAACAAATACATATATAAACGCGTCATATACATATGACAAACTAAGCAGAATGACGAATGTAAATTTCGGAAACGGGATAAGCGCGGGATATACATATAATGCAAATAATCAGGTGTCAAAGGAAACGAGAGGAAGTCTGATAACAAGTTATGGGTATAGAGAAAGCGGACAGTTGTCTATGATGACAACAACAAATGGAAGCTGGACGCAGGGATATATGTATGATTACAATTTGTCAGGAAATCAGATATTAAAAAGAAGCATAGATTCAGAGAATAATATATTTGATGACACAACATATACATATGATAACTTAGGGCAGCTGTTGAGCGAGACGTCAGCTAATTACTACGCAGCATATATGTATGATACGAGAGGAAATATAAAGCAGAAGAAAGAAGGAGACAATAATCCAACATATTATAGTTATGACAAAAACAATAGATTGACATTTTCATCAAATGAATATGGGTTATATACATTTGAAGATTCTATATATGAATATGATGGAAATGGAAATCGTGTAAAGACGAGAAGAAATTATTATGATGATGGAGGAGATGAATCGGTAGATATAGGATATGACGAATTTAAATATGGATATGATGCGTATAACAGACAAATAAGTTATTATAATTATGAAGTAGATTATGTAGGAGACTATGAGGATGAGACAACAGCAACGTATACATATGACGCGATAGGAAGGAGAGCAAGCAAAAAGGTAGACGGAGCGACGACAATGCACAGATGGGACGGAAGCAGCATAGTAGGAGACAGCGGAACAGGAGCGGCAACGTATTATAGAGGAATAAATATAATAGCACAGAACAAGAACAACGCGGTGAACTACTATGTATATGACGGACATGGGAATACAGTAACACTGACGGACGCAAACGGGGCGACAGTATCCAAATGTGACTATAGTGCGTATGGGAATAGAACGTCAATAAAGAGTTATATAAATACGCCGTTCAAATACTGCGGAGAATATCAGGACAACGAAAGCGGAATGGTATATCTGAGAAACAGGTATTATAAAATAAACGAAGGCCGCTTCACGCAGGAAGACCCGGCAAAAGACGGACTGAACTGGTACGCATACTGCGGTAATAATCCTGTAAATTTTGTTGACCCGTTTGGATTGGATAGTATAAAAAATTATTGTACTAATGAAGATAAATTAACATTAGAACAGAAAAAAGCAATGAACTCAGCTATAAATGCATATCATGATGGAGTTTTATCCTATGGAGATATGTTAGAAAATTTAGCACTTAACGGAGGAACTATAAGTGAATTGGCAAAGGGACCTGCTGTAGTAGCAGAAATGGTGGGAAGTGATTTGAACATAACGGTTTATGCAAATATAGAATCTATAGAAATTATGGCGACCTTGGATTCTGGAGAAAAGGTAAAAGGAATTTATACGCAAGAAAACTATTCAATGATGTTAAATAAAGATGACCTAGGTGATATAGAATACTTAAACTCAGGAGGAATTACTTTTAAGGAAATTCTTTGTAAAGGCATAGAAAGTTGGTCTGGTAGTGTTAATGGAATAAATATAAATGTAAATGTTGTATATGGAAAAAGTAATACCAATAAAACGGTGAAAGTGAATTTTCTGTATGGAAAAAGAGAAAATAGTGAGTCACCTGGTTTAGTTTCAAATATTTATTATGAGATGCGTGTAGATTCGAATGATATGTCAGTTAGAAACTTTTCTATACTTTGTGGTCATGAAGCTGGAGGTCATGCAGCATTCAATTTTAGTGATGCATACGTAAAGTCTTCTGGAATTACTAATATAAGTTCCATAATGGGTGATGGCATTCAATATGTTACTGATTTAGATAGAGCAATGCTTCTTAGAGCATATACTTATGGATTTAATATTAATATGAAATATCAAGAGAATATTGACCTATTAAATATATATTCTCCGGGTTGGAAATATAAGGAGAGAAAATAAAATGAAAAAATCTTTTAAATTATTAATAATCATAAATATAATAAGCGTAATGATAGCTAGTATATTAACATTACAAATTTTTGCAACCCCCAATTATCAAAGTTTTGAAAACAAAACTGGTTCTATTGTTGAAGAAATAAATATTACATATGTTTTAAAAAATGCTACTTATATTACTTCGATGGTTGGAGATAAAAATGGTATTATAGCATACGTAAGAGATTTAAATACTAATAAACAAATTGATAATTCGAGATATATTTATATTGATTATAATGGAAATGTTACTGAATGTAAATTTTTTGATGATTTGTCTTCTGACTACTTTAAATATCCAAGTGTATTTTGTGAAGGAATTGCTAGGATAAAAAAGGGAAATAAGCAAGGTTATATTAACGAAAAATATGAGTGGATAGCTAATTTAGATTATTATTCTATTTCGAATTTTTCAAACGGTTATGGAGCGGTAAAGAAGGTGAATGGAAAAAGTTATTTGTTGAATATAAATGGAGAAGTTTGTATGGAAGCAGATGATTTTTATTATAATGGTTCGGATACAAATTATTCGGGAACTGCATTTCAAAATGGATATGCGGCATATTCTAAAAATGAAGAATTTTTTTATTTAGATGAAAACTTAAATTCTACTAAAATCATGTTAGATGATGAGTTTAATTTTAATGATGGAAAGTTTATGTTTAACGGAGGCACATTGGCTTATATGTATCCCGAGATAGTAGATGGCAATTATACACATAAACAAATTTACTGCGTTTTCGGACACGATGGTAAAGAAAAATATCGTTATATAGTTGATCTTCCTGAGTTAGAACCTGTAAATAGCTATGATTATATAAACATACTTGCAAATGGAAATGTTGTCTTTGAAACTCCAGATGATTTTAACGACAACTTTTGTAAATCAAAAGTATCTCTTGTTACAAATAATGGTGAAGTTTTAGCAGAAAATAGAGAGTTTGATAGATACGATGGAATGAATTTTGTTAGTATAGGTGATAAAGTATGTTATGTAGGAAACTTTTATGATTCTCATTTAAAAAAATTAGATAGTATAAGTTTAAAAGGAGAATACTTTGATACTAATGATGGAAGTGTTGTCGGCGGATTGGAAATAATAGAAAATAAAGAATTAAATGAAATTACAATAAATAAATTAGTTATAGTAAGAGATGTGAAAACAGAAATCGCTCCCAATATTAAACTGGTTGATCCTGATAAGGTAAATTTAAAACAGAATATACCAAAGAACATAATGGTGTTTATAAACAAAAAACAACTCAACTTTGATGTACCGCCAATAACGGAAAATGACAGAACATTAGTACCAATGAGAGCAATATTTGAAGCGTTGGGAGCAGAAGTAGAATGGGAAAATGAAACACAAACGGCAACAGCAACAAAGGATGAAATAACAGTATCAGTAACAATTGACAGCAATAGGATGCTAAAAAATGGAGAAGAAATAAAATTGGATGTACCTGCAAGATTAGTAGGAGACAGCAGAACATTAGTGCCATTGAGAGCAATATCAGAAGCATTCGGTTGTCGGGTAGAATGGGACGAAAAATTACAAAGAGTAGACATTTATACAAACTAAAATTGTTACGGAGGGCGTAATAATTTACGCCCTCCGGTAATCCCCCCAAAGCTGGACAAGCGTGCGCATAAAAAACTGAAACGGAGTAAAAAACACCGGAAAGTTTTTGTATATATAAAAATATTTAATTATTTAAAATAAAATCCATTAAACACCTTAAAATTAAATAGTTAAAAAGTACATATAGCTCCGTTTCAGTTTTTTATGCGTATAGAGAAAGCGGACAGCTGTCGGTGATGACAACGACAAATGGAAGCAGGACGCAGGGATATATGTATGATACAAGAGGAAACAGGAGTAAAATAAAAGAAGGAAATAGTTATTGGAAGAATTATACGTATGACGCAAATAATAGAATTACAAGAACAACACAGCAGGCAGATGATAGTAATGATATCTATGAGAACTATACGTATGATGCGAATGGAAATTGTCTAACGATGAGAAGGTCATATTATAGTGATGATGGAGATAATTCAGAAGAAACGGGATATGACGAATTTAAATATGGATATGATGCGTATAACAGACAAATAAGTTATT
>OLQH01001909.1_pt1 | contig 13961 bp, 8 predicted proteins | sample 1672671 | NCBI WGS metagenome assembly OLQH01 (sample SAMEA3136712, study PRJEB25190) | human gut metagenome
CCGGGTTTTATCCTTATCGGAATCAAGATTGTGAACTCGTTTCGCAATTACCTATTAGTCCAGTTCATATTATATTTCCACTGTCTTTGCCATTCTTCTTCATTCACCATCGCATCAAACACAGGCTCAAGGAAAGTCTGGATTTCTGCAATGACGAATGGAAACTGAAGCGTATAGTCTTTTATATTCTTCAAAAAGAATTTCCAACGCTTTTGCATATCCTCATCATCGGCAAGTGCAACAACTCGCTTGAAGCTGTTTTTGTCGTAGGGAGTACCACGCCGCTGCAAGGTTTCAAAGATAGCAGCTTGCAATTTCGCTCCATCAAAATCGAATGTCCTTGAAAGATAGTAAATATCATAAAAATCTTTCATTCTGCCTGTCAGCTCAAAGCGTTGCAAAACAGCATCGAACTTTTCAGCTATGGTACTTTCAAGGGAATAAGTTTTGATTACTGGTGCTTCAAAGTCTGGAAGCTGCGTATTGATTTTACGCTGTTCTGCCTTTGGCACGATAACATCTCCCACACCTATATCAACATTGAATGGTACTCGCACATTCTTTATCTGACCGATAATCTGTGTACTAATACCATTATACTTTCTCTGCGGAGAAATCTCCTCAAAGCCTTTTGCTGTCATCTCTATATAATCATTGCCTGTCGGTGTATCAATGATTTTATAAATCAAATCCTTAACATTGTCTATTGAATTTGAATATCCACGGAGCAGGAAATCAACATCAATAGTGGCTCGACTTTTAAAATTTGTAAGAGTGTAGATAAACAGCCCGCCTTTTAATACAAGGAAATCATCGTATCCTGATTTCGAGAGTTTTCTCAAAAATTCTTCCTGCATAAAAAGCTGTAGACACTGCTGATAACTGATACCAGAAGCCTTTGCTTTATTTCTGAGCTTTGCCAGAACAGAAGCCGCTTTATCTGCCATTACAACCACACTCCAATCAAATCTTTTACTCGTTTTTGCACTCTCAACACTTTTGCATATTGCATAAGGTTAGGAATGTTCTTTTTAGGGTCTTTCACATAGTTCTGAATTGCTTTATTAAAAATCTCTTTATCCATTTTGTTCATATTTCGCAAAACATCACAAATCGTGCGGTCACGGTCATAAATGCGGACTTTTTGGAAATCAATTTCACCCTCGGTTTCGCCCAGCGTAACCAGCTCTGACTCTACACGATATGCCTTTATAAACGGATAATCGATTATTGTTCGCCGCTTAGAGACATTTTTGTCTATTGCGAAGTTCCATTCAGCAGGATTTCTGTCACTGTATCTATAATAGAATAGGGCGGTCTCCATACAAAGCACTGCATCGGGAAACAAGCGATTGATAATGACAACTTCGCTTTCTCCATAATCTTGAGTCCAATGATAGTAACCTCTCCTAACTCTTTCAATCAATCCTTTGTCTAAAAGTTGTTTTATATCTGCATAGTATAACTTTGAGTCTGTAAGTTCGGCTGTAGTCATAATATAATTATGACTGCTAAACAACATTCTCAAAGTCTCAATATTTTTTTTCTGAAGCATATCTTCACCTCTATTTAATCGCCCTTAATCAAACTAATGATTGGGCACTTTACTATATTGTATTCGATTTTTCTCTTTAAGTCAATAATACCAAAGTGAACACTTTTAATTACATCAATTAGGTAGTTTAATATAAATCTACTCTCCGCTTCTTTAATCAGATAAAAAATTGGTCAGAGAGAAGACAAATATGTAAAAAAATAAGCGTACCACTATTTCTAATGATACACCTATCCCTATTAAATCACCTCAAAATGCTTCAATGCATCCTTTATCGCTTCCACTTTCTCTGTTGTCAGGTGTTTCCTTGGCTGTTTCAATTTATTCACCGCATTGAGAGCATCGTACACAGGCAAATCTAAATCTCTCTTAATCTCTACATTATATGCGATATGCACCTTAAATCTATACTTTTTATTATTTCAACTCACTCTTTTGACTTATATGTTCTCTTTTTCAGCGATCGCTTTTAAGAGCTTTGTCCTTACCCTCGTAACTCAATTTTTACTTTAACATGAATATCTGACTTTTTGTGGGAAAGCAGTACTAACGCATAGCTGAATTTCTGCAAAATCAAAGTAACCCGATACGATATTATTAAGAATTTTCTATTCTTTATCATTAAGATAATTCTTTGCAATACTTATATCTTTTAGTGCAGGAAAATCACCAGATATACTTTTTAATCCCATAAAAGGCTTACTTACATCTGCACGCTCATATATAACTTCCGCTGCTGTATGACCATGTGCTGCATAGTGCAATTTGTTTTCTACCATCTTAAAAAATGCAATAGATTCACTACTCTTAGGATTATAGTCAACACTTGTTGCATGCAAATCAAGCACCTGACGATAATACATAACCTTTCCAGAGGAACGAATATCCCGAATGCGGTCTAATAACTCCTTCCAGTAATTACCGTCACCCAGATTTTTCAGTCGTTCATCGTTCATTGTAAAACCTTTTATCATATACTCTTTAAGGCGTTCGGTAGCTCAACGACGAAAATTTGTGGCAATATTAGATTTTATTCTGTATCCAAGAGATATAATCATATCAAGATTATAGTGTATTGTATTATAACTCTTTCTGTCAGCTGCAGTTGTTCGGAATTTTGGAACAACTGATTTTTCATCTAACTCTTCCTCTTCAAAAATATGCTTAATATGTTCGCTGATATTAGATTTACTGGTTTGATAGAGTTCACATAATTGTGCCTGTGTAAGCCAAACTGTCTCATCTTTAGATTTTACATCTATTGTAGTCTGTCCATCTTCTGTTTGATATATGATGATTTCACTGTCTTAATGTTTAAATCATCTTTACTTTTCTCTGCCATTTGATTTCCTTTCTACTTTTATATTTATGAATTATCCTCTTAAGATTTCATCTATTTGCTCCGATTCAATTCGCTCTTTTAAATAACCAATTTTTGTTTCAATATAGTTTTTATGTTTTATCCACTTTAAACCTATACAGTTCGGTAACAATGATTCGAGAAATTCAATCCAAGCTGAATACATAGGTACTGCACTGCCTGACCAGCTCCATGAAGTCGGTATTAATGGTACCCTTTCAAAGTCTTCAAACAACGGATTATTCTCAAGAAAGAGCACTATATACTCTTTTTTTCTTTCGAACTCTAATTTTGACACAACTGAAAATAGGCAATACATTTTTGTTTCATCATCACAGAATCGTTGAATACATTGCCGAATCCACATATCTTGCCTTTCTAACAACTTTTTCTCATTTTGTTTTGGCAATAATAAAGATTCCAAAAAATACGGTACTAACAACGTAGAATATTGGCATTTTCTTATCAATTGCTCAAAAATTTTATTATATATTTCTACAAAATCGTCCAAATCAAAAAAACAACAATGCCTTTCTTGATTGTCTGTAAAAGAGTCCCTATTTATTAAATAGTCTATATACTTGTCTAGTATAGAAGATCTAACCGAATATATTTCCTTCAAAAATTGTCCATCATAATCATGATGGTTATCATATAACAACAATGTACAATATATTTCCTCAAGCAATTCTAAATTACAATTAAATTTTTGAATCACTTCCTTTGGTGTATTATGATAACAATTAAATAACAAACCAAAATAAATATCCACTATAAAGAGGGAATATTCTTTTTTTGTCAAAATAATTTTGCAACCTTCTATTAATGCTAGTTCATCTATTACATTATACTTCTCGAGAAAATCCACATCACGCATTGATGATGAAGTAATATCTCCGTCAGAAGTATCTTTCAAAAAGGCATAAAGCCCATGTAGATGTTTTTCTGTAATTAATTCTGGCGGTAATTCATGATAATATGCATATACCCAAACATTTTTCTGACTATACTCTTCACCAATAATAATTTCATACACTTCCAAATCGGACAATAAGGAAAATAGAGTATCTACTAAATGATATGGATGTAAATTGTTTGGTGTATCATTTTTTATATAATATTTAATTGCATCAACATAGCAATCTTTTTTATCGGAAATAGCATTAAAAGCAATACCTAATCCTTCACCAACCTTCCAAGATGAATGAGCATCAAATTCAGAAATATCACCACAAACATCGATTAGCTTCTTAAACATTTCTAAATCACAATTCGAAGTGTATTGATTAATTGATTTCTGCTTTAGTTTTTCACGTTCTTCGTAATCGACTTCTATTTTGTAATCTGGTCCTTTAAGAAGACAATATAATTGAAAACTCTCTCCTTCAAAATATTCAGAAAACAAGGATTCACAAGAACAATCTACGCTACTAATAACTTGCACTATTTTTTCCGCCAAAAGACAATTTTCTAATTTATCTGGCAAAAAATTTGACTTCAAAATTAATTTGATATATTTTAAATCAAATTGCAAAACGGGAATGCTTACATCCTCGATAATGTCACCATAAGAACTAAGAATTTTTCTAACTTTTACACTATATCTTTCAATTCCACACAAAGAAGATAAAGATTCCCAAATTAAATTTCGATATTTTTCAACACCTTCAGACATAACTAATGGAATTTGATATATGGTTACTGTATTTTTTCGCCCTTCCTCTGCCGGGGAAAAATGTAATTTCAAAAATTCTTCCGCTATTTGCAAAAAGAACCTAACAATAAATTCTTCATTCCAGTTATCTGAATGTTCTTTCATTTTTTCAAAAAAAGTTATTTGAGTGTAAAAATCATACCGTATGGCATCCCTATGAATCCCAAAATATATATTGACTGCATGATAAAATTCCATAAACAAATCTGGTCGCTTTAGATAATATTGAAAGAACAAATCACAGGCTGTTGGCAAATCACTCATATCTGCAAATCCACCAAGAATTTTAATAATATCGTTTTCTACATACTGATAGTTTTTTCCTTTTTCAGTATCTATATCGCCCCATTCACAAATCACTCTTTTTTCAGACTCAATTTCATTTTGTAAAAGCAAAAGTGTTTCCGTAGGATTAATACGAAAAAAGACTTTTACAAATTCAAAAAAGATTGGCGATTTTTCTGTTGATAATTTATCCCATAATAACTTTATTTCTTTCACCACAAAATTTAAAAGAGCTTCATTTCTAAAAATATTAAGTAGCGTATTAACGGAAGAGATAATTCTCTCTCTGTAGCTTGAAAAACAAGTTTTAATCATTTCCGACAAACTAAGTATTTTCTTATCAAAGAAAACATATTTTAATAAATAATTAGACAAACATTGCTCAGAAAAATGAACAGCTTTATCATTACAAAGATCGACAATTTCTTGCTCGTGAAGCATACGTATATTTTCAATAAAACTATCTCGACTTAACCCTTTTTCCTGTAAAATCGGTAGAAGTGCATCAATGCGTTCTAAATGAATTGCTTCCAGAAAAGCAATTGTACCAGCAGTTATACACATATCTTTGTTAACAAGTAATTGATAATCTTCTAAAGCAGCACCATAATAATCTTCATATAATTGTGACACATCATCAATAGACTCCAAACGATTTGAATTGCATGCCACCTTCCCAGCAAGTATAGCAATACGAGCATTTCCTTCTGCAATACTTATAATTCGTTCTTGATAGTCTTGATTCACAATGCCCAATGAAGTTTCAAGCAATTCCTTTATCTCGTTATCTGAAAATACATTTACATTCACAATTTCATATGAAGTGATTTCTCGAACATCGTTTATTACTTTTTGGAGTGCATAATCCCTCACTGTAATAAGTATTTTTACATTATATCCCTTTGGTTTCATACTAACGTAACGGATAATATGCTGCAGTCCTGACAATTGATTTGCATCATCGATAAAAAGAAAATAGTTTCCTGATCTGTCTAAAAAAAGTTTCAAATCCTCATATATTGGTAATGCATTACTGTGAATACAGTAGATCTTTTCGTTCTTAGTATCTAGATGATTTTTTACATAATGCAAAGCTAAACGGGTTTTTCCCGTTCCTGCCGAACCACTTAGTATAACAACATCCACTTTCAGATAAGCATCGTCAATATCTTGAAATTCATTTTCTCTGAATAAAAATTTAGTATCAATGGGAGCAGCCATTCTATTTGAATTGTAACTATTAACAAATTCATCATATGATTGAATTTGATCCGTACTTAATGATATTCCTAAAAAATCACGTGAAAGATTATGATGGAAAAGATATATATCTTCTGCAAGCTTATCAATTCCAATAATTGTAAGCTTGACTCCAACATCTTCACATAGTTTTTTTACTTCACTATCTTGAAAGGGTGTAAGGTTTGATGAAGTATGGCAATAAATAATTTCAGAGATTTTATTATGTGGAACACCTGTCTTTGCTGTATCAAGACATTTGTCAAGGTCATCCCTAATTTTTGAAAATAAGTTTGTCCTTTGAGTTGTGTATTCAACAAAAACATACTTTCCATCCGATGTAATAAAATAAGTATCAGGTGTACCTAAAGTGGTCTTTCGTGTACCTGCTTCTCCACCAAGAGATACTATACTCGGATAACCTATTTTATATAAATAAGAATCACAAAGATTTTGAAATGAACCTGCATCCAGTTGTAGTATTTTTTGTTTAATACTTTCAATATTAGCCATAATTACACCTCTACTATTTAAAACCCTTTTATCCCACTAAATCATCTTAAAATATTTAAACGCATCTTTGATTGCCTCTTCTTTTTCTATTGGACAAATTGGTTGTTTTAAGTCTTCTTTTTTAAGGTTTATTATAATTTTTTCTTTCTTTAATTCCACACTTTTCTTTTACCTGTGCTATATATAAGTTCAAAACCTTAAATCCGTACTTATTAAAAACATATTGTTTTATATTATAGTAAGTTATTTTACACTCTTAAGAAGTTAAATCCAACTAATCGGCTTGCAATTCTATGTCGACATGTTTTTTCGTCTTAAGTTTTGAAAGCAGTACTACCGTCTCAACTGTTGTTTCGTTGTCCCAACTAAGTTCCTGAATTTCTTCACCGTCAAAAAATACCGGAAACTTAAATTTTATATGCTTCAAAAATCTTCCGTTCGGCTGTTCATCCTCGTAAATATCAACTCTTTCAACAAAACTGTTCATAAATTCTTTTTTCTCCATATCGGTGAATTTATCATACAGTTTGTCAAAGTACAAAAGATATTGATACACTCCATCCTCAGAAATTTTCTGCTGACGGATATACTCTTTTCTGGATACTATATCATCGATCAGACTTTCCAGTCGTTCAATCTCATCATACAAACCATTTAACCGATCCTGCATATCCTGATACTTCCTGTCATACATTTTATCAGAAATATCCAGATTGTCCATCTGTTGTCCTAACTTATTTTTAGCTCCCAATACTTGCCACAGCTGTTTTTTCAAGTTCTCATGCTCTGTTTCCAATTCTCCGGTATCTATCTTAGAATTGATTTTTGCACGTATAGCGGCTTCAAATTTCGGATTATTCACCAGCTTTTTAATAACTTCTGCTACCGCATCATTTACTTTTTCTTCGTTCCACTGCTTCCGGTAATCACATTTATGACCATTCACATAATACCTATGCTTGCAGGCATAATAAAAATAATCCTTATAAAATGTTCCGTCTTTTTTCTTCTTACGGTTTACATTTCCATACATTCCCTTTCCACAAATTGGACATTTAAGAATTCCGGACAAAATATGTTCATGCTCCAAACTATGGATTTTCTCATGCTTTACTCCATTTATATTTCGTTTCTGTTTTGCCAAGTTCCAATCATCTTCGGAAATAATGGCTTCGTGAATACCATCACTTAATATATAAGAATCCTGCTTTACAATACGGAATTCATTTCTCTTGCCTGGCACTCTTTCAGTTTTCCTTCTTCCAAATGCCAATTTACCACAATAAATAGGATTATCAAGGACACCCTTTATAAAAGAAGTAGCAAACGCATCCAACGTATTATTCTGTCTCTTTTTCTTCTTGTAGCCATGCTCATTCAGATAGGCTGCAATGCCATTTACTCCCATATTGGTATGAATATATTTATCAAAAATAATACGAATGATTTCTGCCTCATCTTCTGCAATTTCCAGTTCTCCATTTAACAGCTTATATCCGTACGGAGCAAATCCGCCGTTCCATTTGCCATCTCTCGCCTTTTGTCTGCGCCCCTCCATTGTCTGTACCAGAATATTTTCACGTTCAATTTCTGCTACCGCAGACAGAACAGAAATCATCAGCTTACCGCTGTCTTTAGAACTGTCTATACCATCTTCAACACAGATCAAATTTACTCCAAAATCCTGCATTCTCTGCAAAGAATTAAGTACATCTGCAGCATTTCTTCCAAAACGGGATAACTTATATACCAAGACAAACTCTACACGATCTTTACCTTCTTCAATATCCCGAAGCATTTGCATAAATTCCTGCCGTCCTTCAATACTTTTTCCTGACTTTCCCTCATCCGAATACTCTCCGACAATCACCATTTCCTGAAAATCTGCATATTTTCTCAATCTTTCTTTTTGTGCTTCCAAGCTGTATCCTTCTACCTGCATAGACGTAGATACCCTTGTGTATATATAACATCTTCGCTTTTTCATTTATATTCTCCATACCAAATTACAGTTTACTTTTTATTTGTCCCAACTATATTTTACCGTAGCTGCACATACTCGTCAATATAGGTAAAATGCACAAATATCACGCAAGAAAAAAGAGAGCCAACATCTATGCTCTCCCTAATCATTTCCCAATGTATTCTGTTCCTGCTCTTGCTGGCAGTTATCTTCTGCTTTGTCCTCCTCCGGTAATCCATTCAGTTCCTGAAGGAGCTCACTGCCATATTTTTCTATCATTCTGGCAAGAAAATCAACACATCGTTCAAATTCAACTGTGTGTGCCATATCTCCTCCTTCCAAACCGATATTTCTTGTCACCACACATTTTTCGGCGGTACTCTTTAGCTGATCTGGAATTTGTGCTATAATTTCTATTAGACCAACTCCGTTCAGCCTGATGTCAGTTTAATGGAATTTCATAAGAAACTCATTGAGCATAGATTGAGCGGAAATTGAGTATTTTACAGAACAGGAGGGGATTCTATTTGGAAAGATGTGATTTTGGTTCGATTATGACGATCATTCGCCGTTATATCAGCGAAGATAAAGGAATGAATCAAATAGATTTTACCTATCTGTTATTTGACACGTTTATGTGCAGCGATGAAGCCATAGACTTTGATTTTGACAATGGACAGGTCTGCCGTTGGATGACAGGACAGGCAAAAGTAAGTCCCCGGATCGTAACCTACTTTTTAGATAAAGAACATCAATTAGAATTGGCAGGAAACATTCAGCGACATATTATTCCTCTGATGTATGATTCTGCTATGGCAGCAAAAGAATTATATGAGTTAGTATTACAGGATACATCTATTTCAGAGCCAAAAAAACAGGAACTAATCTGTTCTTATTCTCCCGCTGATATAGACACCATACATATTTTCATAACAAGGGTTCTGTGTTTCGGAATGGAACGGAATTTTGTGAAACGTGACACACGAACCAAGAAATTATTAGCCGCCGGAAATCTTTCTCCTGTCTTAACAGATTTTGTAATGGGAAATGACGTTCCCCGTCCATGCAGGCATTTTTGTGGACGTTCTGAAGAAATCGAAGTGCTGCATTCTCTGTTGGAAAAAGAGAGTAAAGTATTTTTATCTGGAATTGCCGGAATCGGGAAAAGTGAACTGGCAAAGGCTTATGCCCTGCAGTATAAGAAAGAATATACCAATATCCTGTATCTCACCTACAGCGGTGATTTAAAACAGGATATTACAGACATGGATTTTGCGGATGATCTTCCGCAGGATTCTGATGAAGAACGCTTCCGAAAACACAACCGTTTTCTGCGTTCTCTCAAAGAAGATACTTTGATGATTGTAGATAATTTCAACGCCACTTCCATGCAGGACAGTTTTCTTTCGGTCATACTCAAATACCGCTGTCAGATATTATTTACTACCAGAAGCCGTCTGGACGGACATTCCTGTATGCTGTTGGAAGAAATTTCCGATAAAACAACGCTTCTGCAACTTGCAGGAAAATTTTTCTCCGACACAGAAGAAAAATCTGATGTCATAGAACAGATCATAGAAGCTGTCCATGCCCATACGCTCGCTGTAGAACTGGCATCACGCTTACTGGAAACCGGAATATTGGAACCAGAAATGCTCTTAAAAAAATTGTTGGAAGAAAATGTCGCTCTTGATGCAACTGATAAAATCAATATTATAAAAGACGGGCAAAGCAGCAAAGAAACCTACTATGGACACATACATACTTTATTCTCTCTATATCAGCTTTCTGAAACTCAACAAGATGTAATGAGATGTCTGTGCCTGATTCCTTTAACCGGTATTCCGGCACGAAGATTTGCTGCATGGCTGAATTTACCGGATTTGAATGCCGTAAATGATTTAATTGAAATGGGATTTATTCAGCCAAAAACCGGAAGAACCATTGTACTGCATCCCATGATACAGGAAATCGCTGTTGCAGATATGCAGCCGTCTGTAAAAACCTGTTTCCCTTTACTGGAAAGTCTGCAAAACATCTGCCTTTTACACGGCAATGATATTTCCTACTACAGACTTGTTTTCCAAACCGTTGAAAACATTATTACAAAAACAACTAAAGATGATATTTCTGGTTATTTATTATTCTTAGAAGATGTTTTCCCATATATGGAAAAATACCACGAAGAAAATGGTATGCAAAGAATCCTGCGTGAACTATCTTCTTTGCTGGAAGACACTTCTATCGGAACCGTGTCTGACCGGGCATTATTACTGGACTATAAAGCTACCCTTGAAAGAAATATTGGAAAAGCCGTAAAGCTGGAAAAAGAAGCGATGTCTTTGCTTTCTCCTGTTACACCTGAAAACGCCCACCTCGCCGCAAATCTATATGGAAATCTGGGTGGACTATATCATCAGCAAGGAAATACCGAACTGGCAAAACAGGCTATGGAGCAGGGAATCAGTTTATTAGAACAATACCAGCTTCTCTATATGAATGACAGTATTGTTCAAATCTGCAACTATGCAGCTCTCCTTACAGATACCGGTGAATCGTCTCGTGGATTATCCTCCTTACGCAAATGTGCCCGGCTGGTAAAAGAATACAATTCCGATCAGTGTCTGGACTATGCCATTATTCAGGAAGCTATGGGAACTGCCTATCTGGTACAGGCTGATATAGAACAGGCTACCTCCCATCTCAAAAAAGCTATGGCAATCTATGAAATAGTATGGGAATCTGAACCAGAAGCTATCGATAATAAATACCAACAAATACAAGAATTGTATATCAATGCTGGAATACAAATTGGACAACAATTATTGAGCTCTACTAAAAATGTCTGAATAGTCTACAAATCAAACTATTCAGACATTAAAACTTATAACAATATGAATATTTTATATTAATTAGTCGGCAATAAATTTCCCATACTCTTCAAACTGATAGCTAAAGTAGAAGTATTATGTAGTAACGCGGAGGTCGTTGGTTGAATAATTCCTGCCACTCCTAGTGCAATCAGCACTGCATTAATACCGACAATCCCCCTGTAATTCCCCTGAATACGGTGCATCATCGCATTAGACAAACGTTTCAGTACTACGATTTCCCGCAGATCCTCAGCAGCAATCGTAATGTCTGCGATCTCTCGCGCAAGTTCTGCTCCATCACTGATTGCAATTCCCGCATCTGCTGCTGAAAGCGCTGGCGAATCATTGATTCCGTCACCGATCATCACTACTTTTCTTCCTGCCGCTTTCTCTCTTTCAATGAATCCTGCCTTATCTTCCGGAAGTACTTCGGAATAATATTCATCCACTCCCACTCGTTTCGCAATAGATGCTGCAATACGTTCACTGTCTCCCGTCATCATGACGATCTTGGAAACACCTTCTTCTTTCAAAAATCTTACCATCTCCCCGGCTTCTTCCCTGAGAGGATCTTCAATACAGATTACAGCAACTAATTCTCCGTTAATGGCAAGGAACAAATGAGAGTATTCTTCAGGAAGCGTATCAAACCGTTCCTGATATTCCGGACGTATCCGGCACTTTTCATCCTCAAACACAAAATGCCTGCTCCCTATTATGGTCTTCTTTCCTTCTATATAGGAGGAAATACCATGGGCTACAATATACTCCACTTTTGAATGCATTTCTTCATGATACAGACTTCTTCTCTTTGCAGCATCCACGACAGCTTTTGCCATGGAATGTGGAAAGTGTTCTTCCAGACAGGCAGCAATCCGCAGAGCTTCCGGTTCAGGATAATCGCCAAACACAATGACTTCTTTTACAGTTGGTTTCGCCTTTGTCAGCGTACCGGTCTTATCAAATACGATGGTATCTGCCTCTGCCACAGCCTCCAGATACTTCCCACCCTTTACGGTAATTCCATTCTGTCCGGCTTCCCGTATTGCAGAAAGGACAGAAATCGGCATAGCCAGCTTCAATGCGCAGGAAAAATCCACCATAAGAACAGAAAGAGCTTTTGTCACATTGCGTGTGACAGCCCAGACAAGCCCTGTCCCCAGAAGCGTATATGGTACCAGACGGTCCGCCAGATGCTCTGCCTTGCTTTCCAGATTGGATTTCAACTTTTCTGAGTCTTCAATCATAGTCACAATCTTTTCAAACCGGGTAGCACCTGATACAGCCCTGACTGTGATTTCCAACTCTCCTTCCTCCAAAACGGTTCCTGCATATACGGACTGACCCTCAGTTCTTCGTACCGGAAGAGATTCTCCGGTCAAAGATGCCTGGTTCACCATTCCTTCTCCGCAAGACACCTCTCCATCAAATGGGATTACATTGCCCATGTGTACGATCACTCTGTCACCCGGCAAAATATCGGATGCCGGAACAAGAACTTCCTGCTCCTCTCTTTTCAGCCATACTTTCTTTATGTTTAAAGACATGCTGCGTGCCAGATCTCCTACAGACTTTTTATGTGTCCATTCTTCAAGAAGTTCGCCTATGCTTAACAAGAACATTATAGAGCTTGCTGTCGATGTATCATTTCTCAATACTGATACACCTATAGCAGTTGCGTCTAATACTTCAACCTGTATTTTACCCTTTAACAATATCTTTGCACCCTTGCAAATATACTTTGCTGATTTCCAAAGTGCAATTATTGCCTGAATAGGCTTAGGAACAAAAAGAAGATTAAGTCCTCTGATAACAACCTTATTTATAAGCTGTTCCTTATAATGTTCATTTAATTCTCTGCCTGAGTTTTCAAGAAAATTCTCAGGAACTCCAGCAGTTTCATATTTAAACTTTTGTAGAGCATTTATAACTTCCTGTCTGCTACCAACGTAATTAATTGTAGCATCACAATTAATTTCTCTTACCTTAACACCTGTAATATGTCTTTGAGAACTGAGATAAAAAAGAAGTATATCTGCCTCTCTACAAGTCATTCTTTTTTGGTGCATACGAACACGCATACGACCTTTAATTTCATGCTTAATTTCAAATTTCATAAGAATTCCTCATCTCTATAGCAAAAAGCACCCGTATAAACAGGGTGCTTAATATGCTTAACAAATATACACTACGCCTTACTCTGTAACTTCTTCCTGTTCATCATCAGTTGCAGCAACTAAATCTTCTACATCTTCGAAATCATCATCAATGAAAGAATCTGCAACTCTGTCTTCATTAATCTGCTGAGCTTCTGCGTAAATATCTTCAGCATTTTCCTGAATACTTGTAACAGTCTTCATTACTGTGCTCTTTGCTCTAAGTGCAGCAGCTGTACAATTAGTGTAAAGCTTTCTAGCATCCTTACTAGCGAGAATCTTTACGCCTGCTGTACCGAATAA
>OLQH01001911.1_pt1 | contig 13959 bp, 9 predicted proteins | sample 1672671 | NCBI WGS metagenome assembly OLQH01 (sample SAMEA3136712, study PRJEB25190) | human gut metagenome
GGTCCTTAGATTGCGTCCTGTGCAATCTTAGTACCGCTGCGTTTTTGGCAGAGTGGAAACGTGCCTGCGCAGGGTACACCAAACCGCCGGGGAGGGCATACGCAGCAGGAAAGCAAACCGGCCGGCAGAAGACACGAAGCGCAGGGCTGGTGGGAACTGTAACTTAAAATCATCCGATTACAAAGAATTCAAACCCTCTTATGGTTTTTCACTACTCCCTGTGATACACTGAATACAGGAAAAATCCAACCGGGAAGAACATCTTTCGGCTCGGAAACTATATTACAGGAGGTAATGCCATGTCTTCTTACTTATTAGAATGCTGTGTTGACTCTGTGGATTCCGCTCTGCTTGCCGAAAAGGGCGGTGCAGACAGGCTGGAGCTGTGTTCCAATCTGATAATCGGCGGAACCACCCCCACGCTCGCCCTTTACCACCGGATACGTATGCATTCGGATATCCGCATTCACGCTTTAATCAGACCCCGCTTCGGCGATTTTTTATATTCCGAAGAAGAATTTCAGGTTATTCTGGAAGAGGTACGCCAATTCCGCCAGGCCGGCGCCGAAGGTGTGGTTATCGGCTGTCTCACCCCTGAAGGCTCTCTTCATATGGAATATATGAAAAAACTCATGGATGCCGCCGACGGAATGTCCGTTACCCTTCACCGTGCCTTCGATATGTGCAGGGATCCCTTTGAAGCCCTGGAGCAATCCAAAGAACTGGGCGTCAATACTATCCTGACCTCCGGACAAGCCCCTTCCTGCCTGGAAGGAATCGAACTTCTGAAAAAGCTTCAGCAAAAAGCAGGAACAAATCTGACCATCCTGGCCGGCGCCGGCATAAACGCTGATGCCGTAAAATTCCTGCTCGCCGAAACAGACCTGACAGCCTACCATATGTCCGGCAAACGGATTCTGGAAAGCGGCATGCAGTTCCGCAATCCCCAAGTTTCCATGGGCATCCCCGGAATGAGCGAATACGAGATCTGGCAGACCGACGAAAATGCAGTCCGCACCGTCCGCCGCCTTCTCGACACAGCCAATTAACCCTCCACATATCCCATGTCCCAATACTTTCCTATAAAAGTTCTATTCACAACAAACAAAATCGCCATAGGAAGAATGGCAAAGCCATTCTTCCAGTGTGAAACTTAGAGGTTCTTAGGCCCCGTATTTTGGGGCCTTAGAACCTCTTTTCACACTTCACACTTCACATTTCCAGAAAAACGCGCTGTAGGCCGGCAGCGTACTTCCGCCGCCGAAGTCATGGCTTTCACCGCTTATCAAATCAACCGCCATGCCGCAGCCCGCGTCAAAATGAGCCGTATACGGCTCACTGTCGGCATTTATCGCCACCAGCACCCGCTCTCCCTCTACGGCTCTTTCAAAAATACACTGTTTGTTTGTCAGGACAACCGAACGGAAATCACCAAAATTCAGCGCCCGTGACCCTTTCTTAGCCTCTGCCAGCCTGCCGATAAATTCCGACAATTCATTTTCAACCGGTTCTGCAAAGCATGCGCGAAGAGCCTGGTCACCGTCGCTCTTATTTCCTTTCGCTCCCCACTCACTTCCATAATACACACAGGGAATGCCCGGCATGCCGAACATCATGGCATAAATCAGAGGAAGATGCTTTTCATTTTCCAGAATACTTGCAATCCTTGTCACATCATGGTTATCCACAAAAGAAAGCAGATGCAGCCCCTTATACAAAGTCCAGTTTTCCGGACCGAACTGTCTTAGCAAAGAATGAACGATTTCGAACATATTCAGACTGTTAAAGCTGGAATACAATCCTTTATAGCATTCATAATTCGTTGCCGAATGAAGCATGCCGTCATTCACCAGAACCTTATAATCTCCGTGCAGCATCTCACCCACAAGGAAAAAGTCCGGCTTCAACTCATCACAGAGACTCCTTAGCCGCCTCACAAAGTTATGATCCAGACAATAAGCCACATCCAGACGCAGCCCGTCTATATCGAATTCCTCCACCCAATATCTGACACAGTCAAAAATATGAGTGATCACTTCCTCATTCTGCAGATTCAGCTTCACAAGGTCGTAATTTCCTTCCCAGCCTTCATACCACAGGCCGTCATTATAATTGGAATTTCCGCCCAAATCAATATGGAACCAGTTCAGATAAGGGGAATTCTCCCTTTTCTGCAGAACATCCTGAAAGGCCCAGAAGCCTCTTCCCACATGATTGAAAACACCGTCCAGCACCACCCGGATTCCTTCTTTATGAAGGTTCTCACAGACCTTTTTGAAATCCTCATTGGTGCCCAGCCGGCAGTCCACCTTTTTGAAATCCCTGGTATTATACCCATGGGTATCCGACTCAAACAGCGGGGAAAAATAGATGGCGTTTGCGCCAAGCTTCTTTATATGCCCAATCCAGCCATTTACCTTTTGTATTCCATCCTGCTCTGCTGCCGGACAGCTTCCGTCATTTTCAAACGGAGCCCCGCAGAATCCCAGAGGATATATCTGATAAAAAACACTTTCGTAAGCCCACATAAATGTGTCCTCCTATCACTAAACTTCGTCTTGCCCCTCATGCTTCGGGGGACATGTATACGCTGTATCAGTATACCATATCCTATTTTTGCTTTCCACTTTTTTTGTTTCTCTGCTGTTCTCCGAAGGATCACTAAAGTGGAAAAATTTTATTCATCCATCCACCTTTTCCTTCTGAAAATCCACATCCGGCAGTGTCGTTTTCCACTTATCCATATGTGTGGATAAGCATAATTCACATGCTTTTTTCAGCCCCATTTTTTCCTGTTTCTGTGGATAAGCCTTTTAAATTATCCACATTGATTTACATAACAAAATTGACTGCTTTAGTTTTTTTACTGTATATCGACTATGTTGTGAAAATGTGTATAACCGACTCAAAACGTGTAAAATCGACAATAACTGCAAAAGAAATCCCCAGTTTCCACATAGTTATCCACAATTCTGACTGTCATAAACATGTTTTCCACATGTCAGTCTTCGAAAACTGCGTGTCATTTTCTGATAATCCGCACATTCCACAATTTTTTCCACATAACCACCATCCCATTAAAATATATAGCCCCGGGATATCTTTTTTTATTCCTGTTACTGGTAGTTTTAAAAAATTTTTCTATGGATAAATCAGGACGTAGACATCCGTTCAAACCTGTGATATACTGACTTGCTGTCTTAAAAAGACGGTCTTAATTTCCTTGTCTGAAAAAAAGAAAAGGCAGGGGATTCCTTTATAAAAAGCAAATAGATAAATAAATAGATAATACCGATAAACGACAGGAGTTTTGATATGATAAAAATAGGATCTCATGTAAAAATGGGCGGAAAGGATATGCTGCTGGATTCTGCCAAGGAGGCTGTCTCTTATGGAGCCAATACTTTCATGGTGTATACCGGCGCGCCCCAGAATACAAAACGTAAGGCCATAAGTGAATTGAATATAGATGCTGCCTGGGAATATATGAAGCAGAATGGAATTGAGGATTTTGTCATCCATGCCCCTTATATTATCAACCTGGGGAATTCGGTGAATCCGGAGACCTATTCCCTTGCTGTGGATTTCCTGGCTCTGGAGCTGGAACGCACCATTGCCATGGGCAGCCGGGTTCTCATCCTTCATCCGGGCGCACATGTCGGCGCCGGTACCGAAACCGGGCTGCGCCAGATCATCCAGGGACTGAATGCGGTATTGACAGCGGACACTCCCTGCTATATAGCACTGGAGACCATGGCGGGCAAGGGTTCGGAAATCGGCCGCAGCTTTGAAGAGCTGGCCGCTATTTATGATGGGGTGAAATACAATGATAAACTGCGGATATGTTTTGATACCTGCCACGTAAATGATGCAGGCTATGACATCGTAAATGACTTTGAAGGGGTAATGGAACAATTCGACAAGAAACTGGGAAAAGACCAGATTGCTGTTTTTCACATCAATGACAGTAAGAACAGCATGGGCGCCGGGAAAGACCGTCATGCCAATATCGGGGAAGGCACCATCGGCTTCGATACCTTAAGGCATATCGTCCACCACCCGGATTTTCCGGGCATTCCCAGGATCCTGGAAACGCCCTACCGCCCTGATCCGGAGAATCCGGATAAGACGCTGCCTCCTTATAAAGAGGAAATCGCTTTATTACTGAATACAGCTGCTCACTAAGAGACAACGGAATAAAATGGATACGGTGAATAGCAGCTTCTGTGGGCTGCAGGTTTATTATCCCCTACAGCCACTCATCCCAGAACCGCTCCACCCGGCGGGCCACCCGGTCCGCCGTCACCACCTCGTATTCCTCCCATTCCCTGGGAAACAGCTGCTGATAGGCCCCATTCAGGAACCGGTCATCCAGAAGTGCCACAATCCCCACGTCCTCCGATGTCCGGATCACCCTTCCTGCTGCCTGCAGAACCTTGTTCATCCCGGGGTAACGATAGGCATAATCAAATCCGTTTTTACCGGCAGCATCAAAGTAGCTTTTAAGGATTTCCCGCTCATTGCACACCTGGGGAAGCCCTGTTCCCACAATGACGGCCCCTATCAGACTGTCATTCTTCAAATCGATCCCCTCACTGAAAATTCCGCCCATGACGCAGAAACCAAGCAGGCTCTTTTCTTCCTCCACTTCAATGTCCATATGGATCATATCCTCCAGCTCACAATTCCTGTTTCCTTCAAAACGGCTCAGGAACTGCTCCCTGTCCTCCTCACTCATGATATCCTCCTGAATGATGCATTCTTCCGTTTCAGGATCCAGGAAGTTCTCTTCATACACTTCAAACACACTCTGCAAAAAAGAATGAGACGGGAAAAAAATCAGGTAATTGCCATAACGCATCCTCGTGATCTCATGGAGATAATAAGCGATGTTGTAATATTCCTTCGGTGATCTCCTGCTGTATTTGCTTGTGACATCACTGCCTATATAAAGCGCTTTCTTCTTAGGGTTAAAGGTTGATTTGGCATATACCTCAAAATCTTCCTTTTCCCCGCCAAGCAGGCTTTTATAATACTGGATGGGCAGCAGCGTAGCTGAAAACAGGACGGTGCTCCGGGCTCTCTGCATACATTCCTTCAGGTTTACAGACGGATTCACGCAGAACAGCTTGACCATAAAGCTGTCATCCTCTTCCAGTTCCGTATAAATAACATAGTTTTCATCCAGGCCGTCATAAATAAGAAGGAAATGGGAAATTTCAAAGAAAAAATCCAGCACATCCTCTCTGACGGGGCTTTCGTCATGCTCCTCCAGATATTTTTCCATCGTCTCATAAAGCCGCTCCACAGCCTGTACAAAAGGTTCTATGGATCCTACAATCCGGCAGTCTTCGCATTCCCGCTTCAGGGGAAGCAGTTCCCTGCTGCACTTATCCAGCTGATGCTCCATTTTGCCGTCATATTCCCGCACTATTTTTTTCAGTGCCAGAAAGTCTTCCTTCACCAGAGAGGCGCTGTACATCTCCCGCCCCCTGTCCACCAGGTTATGGGCCTCGTCAATGAGAAAGATATACTGTCCCTGCACTCCCTCCGCAAAGAAACGCTTCAGATATACATGGGGATCGAAAACATAATTATAATCACAGATGATCCCATCGGAAAAAAGACTCATATCCAGGCTCATTTCGAAAGGGCATACCTTATATTTACGTGCATACTCCTCCACCTTTTCCCTGTTATAATGATCCTCATGCAGAAGCAGATCATATATGGCATCATTGATCCGGTCATAATGGCCGTCCGCATAGGGACAGGCTCCGGGATTACACTCCGTTTCTTCCATAAAGCATATCTTTTCTTTCGCGGTCAGAATAACCGTCTTAAACCGCAGCTGCCTTTCCCTGAGCAGCTGGAAGGTATTATCCGCCACCGTCCGCGTGATGGTCTTCGCAGTCAGATAAAAAATCCGTTCCGCCTTTCCTTCCCCAATAGCCTTAACAGCGGGAAATACGGTGGAGAGCGTTTTACCTACTCCGGTAGGAGCTTCAATGAACAGCTTGCGCTTATGGACAATACTTCGATATACATAGGTAGCCAGTTCCTTCTGCCCTTCTCTGTAAGAGAAAGGAAAAGCAAGCTGCCGAATGGAAGCAGTCCTTTGCTCCTGCCATTCGTTAGTAAAATCCGCCCATTTTTTATACTCCGTCAGCAGGGCCTCAAACCATTCATCCAGCTCCGCCCGCTGATAGGTGTTCACAAAATACCGCAGCTCCTCTGTTTCCATATTGCAGTAGGTCATTCTCACCTTCATCTGCGCGCTGTCATGTTCTCTGGCATACATACTTGCATAGCATTTAGCCTGGGCCAGATGGACATCCACCGGCTCCTTCATTTTTTCCAAATCCCTGTAAGTTCCCTTTATTTCATCTATGGTAACAACGTCTCCATTGATAACTCCATCAGCCCTGCCTTCCACCACCAAATCGTAAGCGGGTGTGCTCCAGCTGTAGCGCATCACCACCTCCGCCTGATAATCAGAGCCCATTCTTCTTTGTATCATGCGGTGGATCCGCCCTCCCTCCGCCATCGCGTTATCAGGTGCCGCGCCCTTACGGTTGTCTATACTGCCGCTGCGCAGGATAAATTCCACCAGGCTGCGCACGGATATTCTTATTTCCACGTTACCATTCCTCCTACTTGTTTTGCGGAGCAAAATGCGAGTTCTCTGACGAGCAGAGGAATTTTCCTCCTTTTTAAGAAAGGGGTCTGCTGTGCCGACTTCTTTTCCATCTTCAGACAGATCCAACACACAAAAACTCCCTATAAAGATAGTACACACTTCTTTACAGGGAGTCAAACTTTATATAGAGGTACAATAAGTTTCACGAATTAAGCTTCGCTTATACTTTAGCAGGCGATTGCAAAATTTCTGAGGTAACTGTCGAATTCTTTGCTGTATCCATGACAGGTTACTGTCAGTACACGGGTAAGGTCCAGTCCATACACACCAAGAATAGATTTAGCGTCTACCACATAGCTGTTATATGCTATGTCAATATCGAAATCACACCTGGAGGCCGCGTTTACAAATTCCTGTACCTCGTCCGGTCTCAGCACAATTTTATACTGATTGATTCCTTTCATACTTACCACTCACTTTCATCCTTTCTTAAAATATATAAACAGATACCGACACGGTGATTTTACCATGTTCTTACTTGGATTTATCATATTATACAGCATTGGCAAGAAATGTAAACCCCCCATTTTTCGGCATATTCTGCCAGTAAAATCAGCCATACTGCATTATGTCCCCGCAAAGAGTCAAACCTGCTCCCTTCTTTGTCTAAAAGTATGATTTCCGGTGTTTACCCCTATTTTGTCCCCTCCGATTTCTGCTCATTCTTTACAAATTCTATCATATATTCTTGGAACCTGTAAGGGAGGTTCTGTCTCTGCAATTTTTCATTCTCCCGCTCCTTTATAGTTATCTTACGGCAGAAATACCGGAAAAGTTCCTGAATATTCCGCTCTTCCTCTGAGAATTCCAAATCCTGCTTTTGTGGTCCATGCTCCAGTTTCGCCATAAACCAGGGCTTTCCGGCCTGGTGAATGCCATAAAGCTTTCTTCCCTTATCATAAATAACAAAATTTTCCTTAGGAAACCGATCGGCAAAATGAGGCATCATAAACGGAACCACATTGTTCTTAGGTCCTATCTCCCCAAACAGAACACCTCCCGTAGTTTCTTCAAAACGCAGGAAACCAAGAAGATGATGTGCCTCATTTCCGGCCGACCTGCTCAGTTCAAATACCCGGCGTACATCCGAATTCCCCAGATGATCCTGCAGCTGCCCCCTGAACCTTCCCTTAAGCCCTTCCACAACCGCCTGATAAACGGCCTGCCCTTTATCCGTTTCCCAGGAAGAAAGGGCATAACAGAACTGTTCATAACATTCCTCCCCGAAACGGGAAAATATGGTCCGCCTCACCTTATCCGCTTTCTGCATATCCGGTATTATTTTCCTGTATTCGGCAAACAGGCGGAGATTACCATCCTCCCCCACCTGTATATAAGTACTGTCATGATCACATTTCAACGCATATGCATCATAAATCCCGGTAAAAACTCCCTCCTGGGAATCTTCACAAATAAATATCTGTTCCATGCCTTTGGCACCTTTCCTGTCATATCAGACGCACTCTAGCCCAGCTGACTGATTCCCTGCTGTCTCGCCGCGAAACGCACATCATCAAACAGGGAAAGCTGCCGGTAAGACATTCCTCCTGCCTCTGCCGGAAGCTTTTCTTTCACAGACAGCAGGTTGCGCGTGATATAATCCTCTTCGATTCTCGTATTATACATCATACGTCCCTGACAGGTTATGAAATAAAGGGCTCTCTTAAGAACCACCCCTATCTTCTTCAAATCCTCGAAACGCAGGTTTGCACTCCTCCTGGCCTTTACTATCCTCTGGGCACTCTTCACCCCGATTCCCGGCACCCGGAGCAGTGTCTGGTAATCCGCCCGGTTCACTTCCACAGGAAAGCATTCCAGATGACGCAGAGCCCAGTCTTCCTTGGGATCCAGCAGCACATTGAAATTGGGCCTGTTTTCATCCAGCAGCTCCTCCGCCTGGAAACCATAAAACCGCAGCAGCCAGTCCGCCTGATAGAGCCTGTGCTCCCGAAGCAGCGGAGGGCCTCCCGGCAGGGCCGGAAGATCCTTATCCTCATTCACCTGGACGAAGGCCGAATAAAAAACCCGCTTCAGGCTGAATTTATCATACAGATTCTGGGCCACCATCATAAGCTGGAAATCACTCTCACCTGTGGCCCCGATGATCATCTGTGTGGACTGGCCCGCCGGTACAAATGCCGGCGCATGCCTGTAAACGGCCACTTCATTCTTGCTCTCGGTTATCCCGTTCTGAATCAGCCGCATAGGCGCCAGAATATTCTTCCTGTGCTTATTGGGGGCAAGCTTCTTTAGGCCTTCCGCCGTGGGCAGTTCCAGGTTCACACTCATCCTGTCCGCCAGGAAACCAGTAAGGCGCACCAGCTCCGGATTAGCCCCGGGGATAGCCTTTACATGAATATAGCCCTGGAAATTATATTCCCTGCGGAGCTTGAAAAGTGTCCGGTACAAAAGCTCCATGGTATAATCCGGGCTATACAGAATACCGGAGCTCAAAAACAGACCTTCAATATAATTCCTTCTGTAAAATTCAATCGTAAGCCTGCATACCTCCTCCGGGGTAAAGGAAGCCCGCGGCACATCATTGGAGCAGCGGTTAATGCAGTATTTACAGTCATATATACATTCGTTGGTAAATAGAATCTTAAGCAGGCTGATGCAGCGTCCGTCTCCTGAAAAGCTGTGGCAGATCCCTGCCTTTATGGCATTCCCCATTCCCGTACCGTCCCCGTTCCGATCCGTCCCGCTGCTGGTACAGGCCACATCATACTTGGCCGCATCCGTCAGTATTCCCAGCTTATCCATTATGCTCATCTGCTTGTCTGAAATTCTGCACTCCATTTTATCCCTGCCTCTTCTGCTCTTTCATCCGTTTCACAGATGTAATCACGCAGCAACTTTTTCGAACATATGTTCTTTTCCATATTATAGTACATATGTTCGGTTTGTGCAAGTATTAGTATATATAAAAACTTATTTCTCAACACCATGAATAATTTCATCATATATTTAACTAAATGTAATAAGAAATCCTGTGATGTTTTTAAATAATATATGTTCACTGAAGAATGTTCACACTTCCCGCCTTGAATTTACTGTTTTCATGGGGTAAACTACTTACTGAAAAATGTCAAACTGCCACTGCTCAGTCAGATGTCAGGCAGCTGCCAATTTTTAATACCAACGGAATTAAATGGTATGGTATTATCAACTGACAATGAATTCAAATCAGAATTCCGCCAAAAAATGAATTGATTAAAGAGGAAGAAATGCGGGAAATTAGCCAAAACAATATAAAGTTGTATCAGAATACTTATTTATCTCATTCAGAGAACCGTAAGCTGCAGCAGGAATATCACGAAAAATCCATTTCTGAAATAGCCTTTCAATCTTCGAAGGCTTTACAGCATCCATTTATATTTTCTGTTGACCTGCCAACCATGAGTGCAGTATCACAGGGAGCCACCGGACGCTGCTGGATAATAGCGGGTCTTAATCTATTGAGGGAAGAAGCCGTTAAAAAAATGAATCGTGAAAAGCTTCCCAATGGGGAATTCACTTTTTCCGCTGCTTATTTATGTTTTTGGGATAAACTGGAAAAATCAAACTGCTTTCTGGAAAGGGCTATTGAACTGAGGAATGAACCGTATAATATCAGAACTGTAAATTCATGGTTTCAATATGCGGTTACAGATGGAGGCTTTTGGACTTATTTCACAGATCTGGTCAAAAAATATGGAGTAGTACCTGCTGATGCAATGCCGGAAACTATTCACTCCTGTAATACCGAAGAAATGAACAGCCGTTTGAATTGCTATATTCGAAAGATTAGTGCGGACATCCGGAATGCGGCGAAGGCTGGAAAGGATACAGATGATATTTATGCTATAAAAGAACAGGCAATGCACAGGATTTACTCTTTCTTATGTCTCTGCTATGGATGTCCGCCGGAATCTTTCGCGTTTGATTTTATCTGTGGAAAAGAAAAGAAAGAATACACCCCCAGTGAATTGTATCAAGAGCTTTTAGAAGGCTTTCCAGATAACTTTGTCAGCGTAATTTCATTACCATATGAAAATCTTCCCTTTGGAAAGCCATGCAGATTAGATGATGTTTTTCAAGTGGCAGGAATGCATGATGAGGTTTTCTTTAATCTGCCAATAGAAGACCTGAAAGCTTGTTGCAAACAGCAGCTGAAGGCTGGGATTCCCGTATTTTGTATGGCAGATGATGACAAAATGTGTGTTGATGAATTACAGCTTTGGGATGATAAATGCTTTAATTACGACAGAATAACGGGATTTTCTTCTGATATGAGCAGAAAGGATTATTTCCAGCTAAAAGCAGGAATGGCAGGTCATTCCATGCTGATTACAGGTGTTGATATTGCCAGGGATGGCCAGCCCGTACAATGGAAATTTGAAAATTCATATGATACGGAAGGACTTCATAAAGGCTATTTTACCTGTTCGGATAGCTGGTTTGAGCGTTATATGGTCGGCGCCGTAATTCATAAAGATTTTTTAAAACAATATGACCTGACAGGAACTGCAGAACATACCTTCCGAATCTGGGATATTTTATGAATACATCAGTCTCATTCGTTATCTGCATAAGCCACATGATAACGAATGAGCAATTGCCTTGTTCCGTCAAAGTAACTATCCTTATATAATCCCCATCTGTCTTGCCTTCTCCACCGCCATCACCCGCGACTTAACCTCCAGCTTCCTGAAAATACTGGCTATATGGCTTTTCACAGTGGAAAGGGAAATATAAAACTTATCCGCTATATCCGTGTTTGTCAGCCCATCTGCTATCGCCTGCAGGATCTCAGCCTCCCGTCTGCTCAAAACGCATGTGTTCTCCGCGATACACAGCCTTACAGCCTCCTCAAAAAAGAGCTTTTCCCGTGGGGACAGCATTTCCGCAAATGCGCTGCCATATTTCTGGTAAAATCCGTATACGGTTTCCGCTTCCACAAAAAAGGGCTGGAAAATCCTGTTTTCACAGGCATAATATACTGCTTCCTTAAACAGATCCTTCAGACGCCTCGTATCTGCGGCACATTTTGATAAGGCAGTCCCTTTAAGCAGGCTCGCTTCCACTATCTTGAGAGAGGATTTCCGTTTACGGGCTGCGGCAAGCACCTCATCCAACACAGACAGGGCATTCTGAATCTCCCCCTTTCCAATCAGGATGCGCGCAAATAACAGGCTGCTGTTCAGTGACCGGCCTGTTTTTTCTTTTCTTAAATAAGCATCCATATAATTGTCCTGCATTGCCGGTGTCATGACACCCGCGCGGAATTGATATTTCAACAGGGATGCCAGCATAAGGATATCCTTATAATAATCCGCCGCCATCAGGCTTTTGAGCATCGTATCCGCCTGTTCTGTCTCCCTTAGCAAATATAACTGTTCAATCACATTAAAGGCATAGGAAAGTCGCAGCTGCCCTCCGCGTTCCGCCACCTCTTCCCGGCATTTCTCCAACAATTGACCGGCATCCTCCAGCCGCAGCTGCTTCATGTACAGCCCGGCGACAGTCACGTTAAAAGTAGGAATGTGAAAACGTCTCAGCAGTTCATTTCCCTCAAACAGATTCCGTGTCTGCTCCTGCACCGCCAGTGCATCGTTCAAAAGCCCCATTTCCTCACAGATCTGTGTTTTCAGGGTCTGGTTAAAATAGGCGACGTAAGCGCTGTGGTTCTGTGTTTCAAAGGCAATGCTTTTCTGAACCGACGCAAGCGCTTCAGGAAAGCGATCCCTGCAGAATAAAAAGGCGGCGTTCTTAGTCAATATCAATGCCTTTGTTAAAGGATGCGCCTCCATCTCAAGAACCTTATCCACAGGCATCGGCTCCTGAATCATATAAGGCTCTTCCCTGTATAAGATGGCCGCCCCATAAAAAGCTTCATAGCGCGGATCCTTTCCGGCCCTTTCCGCCGCCGCGTTATAAAGCGCATCACATAGATCAAATTCAAAAATAAAGTAATGATAAAAAAACTTCTGAAAAGCCACCTCAAAATCAGTTACGGCAATTTCCACGGGAAGCCTGGCTATGTAGTAGAAGAAAGCAGGGCTATTGTCCATCTCCAAAAGCCTTGTCATGACAAGGGTGAAATCCCCCAGTGAAAACAAATGGCGCAGGCTTTCATCCTGATCCCCACATTCCCACAGCGCTCTCGCCCCTTTCCTGAGCACCTGTTCCTTTGTACCGTCAGCCAGCCTGTCAAACCGAATACGCAGAAAATACCTGAGTAAATTATGGTACCTGTAAATTTCTTCTGCTTCATCCACACACTGAAGCATCAAATTTTTACCCAGAAGTCTCTCCAGCATGCTGTCAAAATCTATTTCCGGCAATACACACGCAATGATCCGTCTGTTAAAATAAGAAAACGGCGCAGTGAGCACTAGAAAGGTCTGCTCCTCCTGTGTCAGCCGTCCGAATATCTCCTCGGCTATATAGTCGTTCAGATACCGGTTATCCCTGACAGTCCCCTTAGCAAAGGTAACCCTCCCCGCAGCCGCCAGAAGCTGCAGACCGCCAATCCAGCCATCCGCCTTATCCAATACCCCCTGCAGTTCCTCTTCATTACAGGACAAAGACAAGGTTTCCTTTAAAAAGCAGGCTCCTTCCTCCTGTGATAAACGCAGCTCCTCATCCTCTATGCGGAGGAGCTCATCCTTCATTTCAAGCTTTGACAGGGAAAGCTCCGGCAGCGCACGGGTAAGAAGAAAGATATGCACATTCTCCGGCATATTCATAATAAAATAATCCACGCTCTGAATCAGTTCCCTGTTATTCAGCAGCTGAAAATCATCCATCACAAAATATGTCTCTCCTGTCTGCTCCAGCGCATTGATCAGCACCTTCAGCATTTCCGTGTATCCGGCGCCCGCCCCCTGCAGATAAGTTGAAAACTCATCCGCCGCAGCACCAAGCGAATCAGACAAAGCCTTTACCACATAATTCCAAAACAGAGGAATAAAATTACATTCATCATCCAGGGAAAGCCATCCTGCCGACAGCTCCCTGTTTTCAAGATAAGAAGTGAGCAGAGTTGTCTTCCCGCTGCCGGCAGCGCCCATTATAACAGTTAAACGCTTGTGTCCGGATGCATCCAGTTTTTGAAATAATTCCCTCCGGAGTACCGTTCCCTTTCTCGGTTTCGGCATCATAAGCCTTGTGGATAACAATGTCCTGTTCATAAACGCCCCTCTTAAAAAGATTGTTATTCAAATTCCACATATCTTCCCATGCTCCCCGCCCGCTGGTACCGCGTCTGCCGCCTG
>OLQH01001912.1_pt1 | contig 13958 bp, 12 predicted proteins | sample 1672671 | NCBI WGS metagenome assembly OLQH01 (sample SAMEA3136712, study PRJEB25190) | human gut metagenome
ATGTGTTGGCAACCGTACGGACACGTCTGCACTTAGCGAGTGGATGGTCGAATGACCATTCAGGAGCTTAGTACAGCTACGTGGGAGTCCGAACGCAAGTGGGTTGCAGACACATGATCTCTTTTTATAATATTCCACCAATAATTTCCGTCATTCAAATCACAATTGTATAAAAAAAGAAGCATCAAATATTCTTGACAGTATTACTAGGAAATGATATTATACGAATAATTCCTACTGGAAAACTATGAAAAAAAGAAAAACTATAAGAGAGGATGTGTAACAAAATGAGCATTAACACAGCAGATTTTGCCGCACTAGCAGTTACAGTTGTTTTGTTTGCGGTTATCTATTATTTAGATTATAAGAAAGGCGTAGACTTCGGACTTTTAACATTATTAGGAACAGTTTTTGGAATCGCAGTTGGTCTGGGATTTGGAAATCATTTTACATATGTTGAGATTTTCGGACGTATCTATACCAATGTATTGACAGCACTTGTTGTACCAATGCTGTTATTTAGTATCATCGCAAGTATCACAAATCTAAGTGAATCCATTCATTTAAAGAAAATCAGTGGAAAGTCAATCTTTTATCTGATCTTAAATACAGCGATCGCAAGTACGATCACAGTGATCGCAGCAGTCATCTTAAAAGTTGGTGATGGATTTGCTTACAAAGTAGCTGATGGATATCAGAAAGTTGAAGTTCCATCTGTTGTTGATACGATCGTAAACTTATTCCCAAGCAACTTCGCAACAAACTGGAGTGAAGGACAGATCATTCCGATTGTCGTATTTGCGATCATCATTGCATTATCTTACAATGCAATTTCCAAAGAAAATGAATCCGTAAAACCATTTAAAGCATTTATTGATGCAGGAAATCAGGTGATCGGACAGGCAATTGACTGGATCATTGGATTTACACCATATGCAGTATTATCTTTCTTGGCAAGAGCCGTTGGAAGAAGCAGTGTCACGGAATTGCTGCCATTATTAAGTACATTAGTATTATCTTATATCTTATGTGCAGTTCAGGCATTTGGAGTAGAAGGATTATTAATTAAATTTGTAGCAAAATTAAATCCTGTTAAATTCTTTAAAGGAATCGCACCAGCTCAGTATGTAGCATTTACGACACAGAGCAGTGTTGGTACGATCCCGGTTACATTAAGACAGTTAAAAGAAGCATTAGGAGTTGATACAGACGTAGCATCATTTACAGCAGGTCTTGGAGCCAATGTTGGAATGCCAGCATGTGCAGGAATCTGGCCAGCATTAACAGCGGTATTTAGTGTTCACATGTTAGGATATCATTACGGAATTGCACAGTATGTATTTCTGATCCTGATCACATTAGTAGTATCTGTTGGAACAGTCGGGGTTCCAGGAACAGCGACGATCACATCAACAGCTGTATTTGCAGCACTTGGCTTACCAATCGAATTAGTTGTCGTATTTGCACCAATCTCAACGATCGTTGACATGGCAAGAACAATGACAAATGTAACAGGAGCAGCAACAGCAGCCGTTATCACAGCAGCAACAGAAGGTCTGGTTGATGAAGAAGTTTACAATTCAGATCAGGCAAAACATGTTGCAGTAAACAACTAGGATAGAAGAAATTCTATATATAATCACTGTATGAAAAGACACTTGATCGTAACGTATATTTTATGTATGTTATGAGCAGGTGTTTTTTCATTTCATGTAATCAATATAAGTTGAGGCGGCTAAAATTTCGTGCTATCATAATCAATATAGATAAGAGCACGAAGTTTTTTTAATATCATAGGAAATTATCTAAATCCAGAGAATGTTTAGCATGTTATGTTGGGTTTACAGAACAAGAAGTCAAAAAGCTCTGTGAACAATATCGGGCAGGGCAGAGAAAAACAGGTAAAAGGAATCAGGGAGGTATAATAATATGGGCAGATTTGTTAATCCAGATAATAGTGCATTTCAAGCAGCACTAAATTCCAGAATTTATGTAGATAAAACAGGATTGATCGTATGTATGAATGAAGTTCTGGATTCTACAGATGCGTATATTTGTAATAGCCGCCCAAGACGTTTTGGAAAATCATATGCAGCGAATATGCTTGCAGCATATTACAGTAAGGGAGCAGAATCAGAAAAGATGTTTTCTGATCTTGAGATAGGACAATCAGAAGATTTTAAGAAACATTTGAATAAATATGATGTGATTCATATTAATGTACAATGGTTTTTGATAAACTGCGAAGATGCGGATAATGTTGTGCCATATATCACAAGAGTTGTGCTGGATGAATTGCGTGAAGTTTATCCAGAGATTTTACGTCAAGAAGTGGTATCTTTGCCAGATGCACTTTCTCTGGTTAAGGATAAGACAGGACAGAAATTTATCATTATCATTGATGAATGGGATGTGCTGATCAGAGATGAATCAGCGAACAAAAAGGTGCAGGATGAGTATATCCGATTCCTAAGAGGTATGTTTAAGGGAACAGAACCAACGAAATATATTCAACTTACTTATCTTACAGGCATCTTGCCGATCAAGAAAGAAAAAACACAATCAGCACTTAACAATTTCCGAGAATATTCCATGTTGAATGCAGGATGTTTAGCTTCTTACATCGGTTTTACAGAAGATGAAGTAAAAGCACTGTGTGAGACATATAAGAAGGATTTTACAGAAGTCAAACGTTGGTATGATGGATATCAGTTAGGAAAATATCATGTCTATAATCCCAATGCAGTTGTAAACTTGATGGCGGATGGAAACTTCCAAAGTTATTGGTCAGGAACAGCTTCTTATGATTCGATTGTTCCATTGATCAATATGGATTTTGATGGATTGAAGACCGCAATTATTGAAATGGTGTCGGGAGCATCTGTCGAAGTAGATGTTGGGTCATTCCAAAATGACGTTGAGAATATTGTAAATAAAGATGATGTTTTAACATATTTGATTCATATGGGATACTTAGCATATTCAAGTGTTAATAGGATGGCATTTGTACCGAATGAAGAGATAAGACAAGAACTGATTCGTGCAATAAAAAGAAAAGAATGGAATGAAATGCTGAAATTTCAGCAAGAATCAGAGGATTTACTGGATGCAACTTTGGATATGGATGGAGAAATAGTTGCAGCTCAGATTGAGAAGATCCATGAGGAATATGTTTCAGCAATTCAATATACCAATGAAAATTCACTCAGCAGTGTATTGGCATTAGCTTATTTGAGTGCAATGCAGTATTATTTTAAACCGGTCAGGGAATTTCCTACAGGACGTGGGTTCGCAGATTTTGTGTTTATTCCAAAAACAGAATATCGAAATGATTATCCGGCACTTGTTGTGGAATTGAAGTGGAATAAGAGTGCTGTTAGTGCATTGCAACAGATTAAGGATAAAAAATATCCAGATTCTATTCAAAAATATGCAGGTAATATTTTGCTTGTGGGAATTAATTATAGTAAAAAAGAAAAGAAGCATGAATGTGTGATTGAAGAATACTTGAAAAAATAAGAAACAATAAAATCCATGAGAACAACAAACCAAAAAATCGTGTTCTCATGGATTTTATATTTTACAGATATTTTTACGAAATCCCAGAGGCAGAAGCGACCCGCCGTAGGCGGAGAATCCTGTAAAGCAGGATTCTTTCTTGAAATCATATTATGCTCCTTTTTTCTTTATACAATCTTAATACAAGAGAACATATCCTTACACTATCTTTTTATCATAAAAGATATAATGATGATAAGATTAAAAGGTCATAAAATAATTTGAAAAAGAGGTAAGATCATATATGCCATGGAAGATTTATAAAAAAAGACATTTAACATCATTTCAGGTGATCATATTAGGGTTCGCAGGAGTGATCCTTTTTGGAGCATTGATCCTGATGCTGCCAATTTCATCGGTTCAGGGAATCATAACACCATTTCATAAAGCATTATTTACGTCAACTTCTGCAGTATGTGTGACAGGGCTTGCAGTCGTGGATACTGGAAGTTACTGGTCTGCTTTTGGACAGACAGTGATCATGTTTCTGATACAGATCGGAGGTCTGGGAGTTATAACAACAGCAACAGCCGTATTTATATTATCAGGAAGAAAAATATCGATCATGCAGCGAAGTACGATGCAAAATGCGATCTCTGCACCGAAAGTAGGAGGGATCGTTCGATTGATGAGTTTTATTTTAAAAGGAACTTTATTGATCGAATTGATCGGTGCGTTATTCATGATGCCTGTTTTCTGTCATGATTTTGGATCAAGGGGAATCTGGATGTCGATCTTTCATTCTGTATCAGCCTTTTGTAATGCAGGATTTGATCTTCTTGGAACAAAAGGGCATCCATTTGTATCATTGACACCATATGCGGTAAATCCAGTGATCAACATTGTGATCATGTTACTGATCATCATTGGTGGAATTGGATTTTTTACATGGGAAGACATTTATCTTCATAAATTTCGGTTTAAACATTACCATATGCAGAGCAAGATTATTCTAACCACAACATTATGTTTGATCTTGTTACCAGCTGTTTTCTTTTTCTTTCAGGATTATGGAAATCTATCAGGGATTCACAGGTTGATTGCATCATTGTTTCAAGCTGTGACACCGAGAACTGCAGGATTTAATACGACAGATCTTTCGATGCTGACAGGAGCATCAAAGGCAATGATGATCTTATTGATGTTGATCGGAGGTTCACCAAGTTCTACAGCAGGAGGTATGAAAACAACAACATTTGCTCTGTTACTTTTAAATGTACTGGCGACTTTTCAAAGTCGTGATGATGTGACAGCATTTGGAAGAAGAATCGATGTTGGTGTGATAAAAAATGCAGCAACGATCGCAATGATGTATTTTATCTTATTTTTTGCAGGTGGAATGACGATCAGTGTGTATGAGGGACTGCCGCTTTCAAGCTGTCTGTTTGAAGCAGCATCTGCAGTTGGAACCGTAGGTTTGACATTAGGAATCACACCAAAACTTCATATTCTGTCACAGATCATTTTGATCATACTGATGTATCTGGGGCGTGTTGGCGGTTTGACGCTGATCTATGCAGTATTTTCAGACAAAAATAAAAGAAAAGCAAAACTACCACTTGATAAGATCATAGTGGGATAAAAGAAAGAGGGAATTGATGATGAAGAATATTTTATTGATCGGACTTGGACGTTTTGGGAAACATATAGCGATACAGTCAAGTCAGCTTGGGCATGAGATCATGGCAGTTGATCTGGATGAGGACAGAGTGAATGATGCCCTTCCATATGTTACGAATGCACAGATCGGGGACAGCACAAATGAGGAATTTTTAAAATCCCTTGGGATTGCGAATTATGATATCTGTTTTGTCACGATCGGTGGGAACTTCCAAAATTCGTTGGAAACCACCTGTCTGTTAAAAGAACTTGGAGGCAAAATGGTTATTTCCAGAGCCGAACGAGATGTACAGGAAAAGTTCCTTTTACGAAATGGAGCCGATAAGGTAGTCTATCCAGAAAAAATGGTGGCAAAATGGGCAACGATCCGTTATACCGACGATCATATTCTTGATTATATGGAAGTCGATGCCTCACATGCGATCTTTGAGGTAGAAGTTCCGAAAGAATGGATCGGAAAGACTGTGGGAAAACTTGATATTAGAAGAAAATATGATATTAACATCATGGCAGTAAAAGATGATGGAAAAGTAAGTATGGCGATATCTGCGGATACCTGTTTCAAAGAAGATGTTACATTATTGGTATTAGGAGAATATAAAGCGATCAAAAAGTGTTTTTGTATCTGATGTCATGAAGAGAGAGGTGAGAGCTTATGTCAGATTTCATTTTAGCATTGGCGGTAATACTGATGTTTGCATTTGTGTTATTCTTTTTGAAAAAAGTAAATTATTTTCTTGGAAAAAATCGGAAAGTAATTGACAGGGAGCAAGATGATTGATGTGTTTATGGATTATTATTGATCATCGTGATATAATGCATCCAATAAGGAAAGGGGGCCAAGATGAGTACAGGAGAATTTGTGGATCTGAATAAAGAAAACGAACACATTCTTGTTTGTCTTTCATCTTCACCATCGAATGAAAAGATCATACGTACAGCAGCAAAAATGGCAAGAGATATGAGGGCACGTTTTACAGCATTGTATGTACAGACAGGGAAAAGGGAAAGGGAATCGGACAAAAGAAGACTGGAAGCTCATGTTCAATTTGCAAAGGAATCTGGTGCGGAGATCGTAATGACACATGGGGAAAATGTTCCGGTACAGATCGCGGAATATGCGCATTTATCAAATGTCACAAAAATCGTGATCGGACAAAGCAGTGCAAAGAGAAATCATTTTTTCAGCAAACAGACATTAACAGAGAAGTTGATCGAGGCTGTTCCTGATATTGATATTCACATTATTCCAGATGCGATGAACTTAGATAATTATCGAAAACCTCATGGTGCGGTTTATGTAGGAAAGCCTACGATGAAAGACAGTTTGTTGACATTATTTATATTTGCAGTTTGCACGTTGATCGGTCTATTCATCCAGAAACTTCAATTTACAGATACAAACATCGTTACAATTTATATTTTGGGAGTTTTGTTAACGTCAATCCTTACAGATGGATATTTATACAGCATTGGAGGTTCTGTCTTAAGTGTATTCTTGTTCTGCTTTTTCCTTACGGAACCAAGAATGTCATTTCAGACGTATGCAGTTGGATATCCGGTAACTTTTGTGATCATGTTAATATCTTCTGTCATTACTGGAACACTTGCAGCAAAATTAAAAACACATGCAAGGCTTTCAGCACAGTCTGCATTCCGTACACAGATTTTATTTGACACAGACCGGTTACTTCAAAAAGCAAAAAACGATACAGATATTTTAAGTATTACATGTACACAGCTTATCAAATTATTAGACCGCAGTATTGTAGCATATGTTGTGGAAGATGATGAATTGTCTGCACCACATATATTTTCAAATAAAAAGAAAGAACAGACAGAAGATTTATTGACAAGCAAGGAGCAGGAAATTGCAAAATGGGTGTATGAAAACAAGCAGCGTGCTGGGGCAACGACCGAACGTTTCAAAGATGCACAGTGTTTATACCTTGCTATTTGCATCGGGGATAATGTGTATGGTGTGATCGCAATACCAGTTGACGAATATACATTAGATTCCTTCGAATATAGTATCCTGCTTTCTGTGATCAATGAATGTGCACTTGCCATGGAAAATAAAAAGAATATCATGGAGAAAGAAAGAATCGCTGTTCTTGCCAAAAATGAACAGTTAAGAGCAGATCTGCTTCGTGCAATCTCACATGATCTAAGGACGCCACTTTGTTCCATTTCCGGGAATGCAGACATGCTGTTAAATAGTGGAGAACGTCTTGATGATATAACAAAACATCAGATTTATACAGATATTTATGATGATTCAGAATGGCTGACCAATATCGTTGAGAATTTGTTATCGATCACAAGATTAAATGATGGAAGATTAAAACTGAAATTTACAGATCAATTATTAGATGAGGTGATTGCAGAATCATTACGGCATATCAGCAGGAAACATGAAGAGTATCAGATCGTTACAGAATGCGATGAATTGATCCTCGCACATATGGATGTGCGGCTGATCCTGCAAGTGTTGATCAATCTGGTCGATAATGCAATTAAATATACACCGAAAGGATCTACGATCCGTATTTGTGCCATGAAAGAAAATGGAAAAGCAAAGATTCAAGTAGAAGATAACGGCCCTGGAATTTGTGATGAAATGAAGCCACATATATTTGAAATGTTTTATACAGGGAAAAATACGATCGCAGACAGTCATCGAAGTCTTGGTTTAGGCTTGGCACTTTGTCGTTCGATCATAGAGGTACATAACGGAAAACTGGTATTGGAAGATAATACACCACATGGCTGTATTTTTTCTTTTACACTGTCATTAAGTGAGGTAACATTAAATGAATAAAACATTAATTTTAGTCGTGGAGGATGACCGGCCGATCCGGAATCTGATCGTGACAACATTAAAAACACATGATTATAAATATATTACAGCAGAAAATGGAAGTTCAGCTATTTTAGAGGCATCTTCTCATAAACCAGAGATCATTTTACTGGATCTTGGATTGCCTGATATGGAAGGTGTGGATGTGATCAAAAAAGTAAGGACATGGTCTAATGTACCAATTATCGTTATCAGTGCAAGAAATGAAGATGTAGATAAAATAGAAGCACTGGATGCAGGAGCAGATGATTATATCACAAAACCATTTTCAGTTGATGAACTGCTTGCAAGGATCAGAGTTACACAGCGTCGATTAGCACTGATCCAGTCAGGCGAGGAACAAGAACAATCAGTCTTTGTAAATGGGGAGTTAAAGATCGACTATACAGCAGGATCTACATATTTAAAAGATAAAGAATTGCATTTAACACCAATCGAGTATAAATTATTATGTTTGCTGTCTCATAATGTTGGAAAAGTATTGACTCACACTTATATCACGCAACAGATCTGGGGCAGTTCACTGGAAAATGATGTTGCATCACTTAGAGTGTTTATGGCAACATTACGGAAGAAATTACAGCCAGATAAAGATGGTATGCAGTATATACAGACACATATAGGTATTGGATATCGGATGCTTAGGATATAGTAAATAAAGAGTGTCTGCATCATTAAGTGATGCAGACACTCTTTTAGATTCAAATATATGGAAACACCCAAAAGAGGCAAAAAAGAGATTGATTGATTTATTACCTACTATTTAAAAATGTGTTCTGAAGGAATTTTTACGCACAACCTCCGCATGCAGCACATGCAGAAGGAGTTGCAGCGCAGCCTCCCTGGGCGGTTTCTCTTAGTTCAGCTGGCAGTCGTTTGCCAACGATATACATTGCATTCAACATTTCATCAAACGGGATGAGCTGATGGATTCCAGATAGAGAAATCTCAGCTGCGATGATCGCATTTGCAACACCGGCGGCATTACGGTTCTGGCATGGATATTCCACCAATCCGCCAACGGGGTCACAAACAAGACCTAACATATTCATTAAAACGGTAGAGGCAGCTCCAAGACATTGTTCTGGATTACCGCCAAGCAGTTCGACAGTGGCAGAAGCAGCCATCGCAGAAGCAACACCGACTTCCGCCTGACATCCGCCGACAGCACCTGCAACAGTTGCATTTCTCATAGCAAGATATCCGATCGCACTGGCATTAAACAGTGCCTGAATGATCTGTTCATCATCTAATTTATGAACTTCCTGAAGCCCAAGTAAAAGTCCAGGAACGATTCCGGCAGACCCTGCGGTTGGGGATGCTACGATCAACCCCATGGATGCATTCGTCTCAAGAGTCGCCATCGCATAGATCATACTTTTTTCTAACAGATCACCACAGATTCCAATTCCAGAATGATACCGGGAAGCAATCTTCTTTGCCTCGCCACCGATCAGTCCACCCATGGAACGAACTGGTTCTTTGATCGGAGTAAAAGCAGCATTTTTCATGATCTCAAGAACTCTTGCCATTGCATCATGAACCGTATCAGCTTCTTTTTCCCCTTCTACGATCTCACGCTGTCTCATCACTTCGGAGATTGGAAGATCATGTTTTTTACATAAATCAAGCAATTCATTTGCGTTTTTAAAATCCATAATATTTCAGTCTCCTTTCTACAGCTGAATGATCATAACATCTGAGACATTTGGGCTTTTCTTGATCTCATCTGCGATGTTTTCAGGAAGAAGACCATCGGATTCAACGATAGAATAAGCTGTATTTCCTTTAGATTCTCTGAAAAGACGCATAAAAGCAATATTAACATCCTGATCACTCAGACATTTTGTGATATAAGTAACAACGCCAGGTTTATCTTTCTGGATCACGATCAAGGTACTGTATTCCCCGGTAAAATCAACTTCTACATCATTGATACGGCAAATTCTGGCTTTTCCACCGCCTAAAGATTCCCCACGGATCATGATGTGATCTCCGTTTTCATTTGTCATTAAGATATCCACTGTATTTGGATGGACATCAGTTTCTATTTCATTTGGTACAAAAGAGAAATCAAGTCCAATGTCTTTTGCAATCTCGAAAGAATCACGGATTTTCATATCATCGGTTCCAAATCCCATGATTCCACCTAATAAGGCACGATCCGTTCCGTGTCCATGATAAGTTTTTGCAAAAGATCCATAGAGTGTAAACTGAACTTTTTTCAGTGTACCATTTAACATTTTTCTTGCGAGAAATGCGATCCTTGCAGCTCCGGCTGTGTGGGAGCTTGAGGGACCAATCATATTTGGCCCCATAACATCAAATGCACTGATAAAAGACATAAATTAAGCCTCCACTGTATCTTCTTTTAAAATAAATTTCTTGTAAATAGAATCTACGACGATTCCAATCGCATTATCTCCGGAAATGTTACATGCAGTTCCGAAAGAATCCTGTGTGATATAAAGTGCAACCATTAAAGCACAGATTGGTCCGTTTGTATCTCCTGCTGTTGTACCAAATACCATGTAAAGGAAAGGCAATGCAGTCATGATAGATCCACCTGGAGCTCCAGGAGAAGCGACCATTGCAACACCAAGTGTCATAATAAATGGAATAACAGTTGCAAGGCTGATCGGTAACTGATTCATCAAACATACAGCAGTTGCACATGCTGTGATCGTGATCATAGAACCTGCCATGTGGATATTGGCACAAAGAGGCACTACAAAGTTACGGATCTGAGCACTGACACCGTCATTCTTTGCACATTCCAGATTGACAGGAATTGTAGCAGCAGAAGACTGAGTTCCTAAAGCTGTAGTATAACCAGGAACCTGATTTTTAATAAGAGAGAGTGGATTCTTTTTGCTGACAGAACCTGCAATTATAAACTGGATCGTGATACATACAAAGTGCATGATGATCACTACAAGGAATACTTTCCATAAGATTCCAAGGATTGCAAATGTTTTTCCTGATTTCGTCATATCAGTAAATGTACCGCAGATATATAATGGCAATAAAGGAATGATCGTTTTGTGCAGTACTTTATCGATGATCGTTGAGAAATCACTCATTCCGTTGTAAAGGCTGTTTCCGATCTCTTTACTTTTCATTGTGGATAAGCATAATCCTAATATGAAAGCAAGAACAACAGCAGATAATGTATCAAACAGCGGTGTGATCGTCAGTGAAAAATAAGGTTTCAGTGACGCATCAGCAGTCGCAGCAATCTGATCTAATGCCCCAGAAGTCATAAAGTGTGGGAACAGATTGGATGATACAAGGTAAGAAGCTGTACCAGCAAGTAAAGTTGAACCATAAGCAAGAGCAACGGTAATTAAAAGCAGCTGCCCAGCACCCTGTGACAGATCAGCGATTCCCATGGTTACATAAGCAAGGATCATCAGTGGAATGATGAATTTTAAGTAGGTACTGAAGAATCCAGACAGTGTTACAACAAAGCGGCAGAATCCAGTTGGAAGGAACTGTCCAAACAGGATACCAATAATGATGGCAATAATGAGTTTTGGTACCAGACCAAGTTTAAATTTTTTCTTTTCCATTTTTAATTACTCCTCTAAAAGCATAATCACATATCATCGTAGTTTGTTTAATGTGCACAAAAAATGTTTGACGTCTTTATGTTTGTATTGTATCATCCACATATAGATGAATCAAATTCATAGATTTAATAATAACATTGAAAATTATTCATAATAGTATAAAGGAGAAAAAATGGAATTCCGTCAGATACAGACATTTATGCAGATAGCACAAGTGAAGAATTTCTCAAAAACCGCAGAATTACTAGGTTATTCGCAATCTGCCGTGACAGTACAGATCCGTCAGTTAGAGACAGAATTGGGAGTGCGGTTATTTGACCGTACAGGAAAAAAAGTGATACTCACACCGAAAGGAAAAGAATTTTTAATACATGCAAATAAGATCATTGATGAAATGCACAAGGCAAAAGATGCAATGAATGATACTGCAGAGTTAAAAAATCCATTGCATATCGGAACGATCGAATCACTCTGCACTGTCAAATTGCAGGAAATCGTACAGCGGTTTCGGGAAGAACATCCACAGGTTAGAATTCAGATCACGATCGGTTCTCCAGAACGCCTGATCCAGAAGATGGAACACAATGAACTTGATGTCATTTATATTCTGGATGCGCCAAGATGGAATAAAAACTGGGTGAAAGTCATGGAAAAAGCGGAGCCTGTGATCTTTGTGTCTGCACCAAATTATAAGTTATCAGGGAAAAAGAATATAGAGGTTGAGGAAATCTTAAATGCACCGTTTTATCTAACAGAACGAAATGCAAACTACAGACAGGCATTAGAACAGGAATTAGCTCTGCATAAACAGACATTATCGCCAGTACTTGAATGCAGTGATACCGCGTTTATCAAGAAGATGTTAAAGACAGGAAAAGGGCTTTCTTATCTCCCATTATTTGTTGTAGAAAAGGATATTGAAGAAGGGAAGATCGCAAAATTAGATGTGAAAGATATTGATATTACAATGTATCGACAAGTGTTTTATCATGCAAATAAATATATGACAAAAGAAATGGAGAAATTTGTGGAATACTGCAGGTTGTGATCTGTTGGCTAGATAACATTTCAGCTTCACAAATAAAATAAAAAAAATTAGCACTCACCTATTGATAATGGAAGTCGATTTTTGTCCTGTCTTGTGTATCCCAAAAGTGCCTGTTTTACAGGATTTCCGGGGCATCAGTCATTTTGTCTTGTATTGTAAAGCAGCCAGAGAAAGAGAAGAGGTAATTCTGAAGCAGTTAGAAGAAAAAGAACCATTGCCAGATGGAGCAATGAGAAACTGCATCAAATATGTTTTGCGGAAAAAAAGACAGAACAGGCAGAAGCAAAAGTTCGTAGCGAAAGGAAAAGGGCTGAGCTGGAAATCCGTAAAGCCAAAAAAGAAGTAAAAGTCAGAACTGAAAAGATGAGAGATACAGAATACTTCTGGGGAATGGGATACGTTACGCTTATCCTGTTTGCAATCATAGCTGTACTTTTTATATTAGTAGTTGTTACAGCAATAATCGTGGAAGCAATAAAACGATACAAAAAAATGTGGGATGAAATTTCTCAGATGTTTTTGATTGGAAGTCTTTCAGAAATAACAGTGTTTGGAGATGTAAGTAGAGAATATCTGGTTGATAAACCAGATAAAAGTGATATACTGAATGCATAAGAAAGGAAACCGTGTGGAATTACAGTTTTGTTTTCACACGGTTTTTTAGAAAATGAGAGTTAGACTTTACTAACACAAGAATTTGCAGTTTTCTTGAAAATGAAAAGAGGATGGATTTCTATGAGAATATTGATTTATGGTGCAGGCGTGATTGGTTCTTTGTATGCGGCTTTATTGGCAGAAGCAGGTTATGATACAAGTATTTATGCCAGAGGCAAAAGACTTGAAGTCCTAAAAAATAATGGATTACTTTATAAGAAAGATCAGAGCATAATAAAGGCGGAAATTAAGATTCTCGGAGAAGCTTCAAACGATGATATTTATGATTTTGTTTTACTGACTGTCCGGGAGAATCAGCTGTATGAAGCACTTTCGGAATTGAAAAATTATAAAAGCAATACCATTGTTACAATGGTAAATTCACTGGACAGTTATAAAAAATGGGAAGAGATTGGAAGACCATGAAGAAAACAGCAAGAAGATTAAAAAGAAATTTTACCTTTTTGCAGAAACAGTCAGGTAGGTTGTCGCGTGGCAAAATGAATATTTTTCGCTTTTTACCATTACCAATTCTTACGATTATGTGAAAAAACTGAAGATATGTGGATGTAAAGCGAGAACAGTGCAGTGGGTAGTGTCAAATAATCTATGAAAAAACAAAGTCCAAGAAAAGGACTTAATGGAC
>OLQH01001917.1_pt1 | contig 13922 bp, 16 predicted proteins | sample 1672671 | NCBI WGS metagenome assembly OLQH01 (sample SAMEA3136712, study PRJEB25190) | human gut metagenome
CACGCGAGGTGGCGCGTCTGATTAAAGCCATGGGCGGCAATGAGATCACTGCCTATGGCTTGAGCCATCTGGGAGATTATCAGGCGACCGTTTTTTCGCAATATAGCCACAACCGCCGGTTTGGAGAGGCGTTTGTCCGTGGGGAACCCTATGAGGAGCTGGCGGAAGGCGTGGCAACTACAACTGCCTTACTGCGCCTGTGTGACCTGTACGGTGTAGAAATGCCGTAGTCAACCGCGGCGAAGATCCCGACCAAGTTCTTCTGGATCTCTTTATGCGCAGCTTAAAGAAAGAATTTTAGCTGCCGACTTTGTTGACAAATTTGGTATATATTATTACAATAGAAGAGCGCCTAGCTATAGAGCGGGCGGATTTTACCGCTGCACGGCGGCGGATAAAAAAGGAGAATCTGTATGAGTGAGAATTGTACGCACGATTGCAGCAACTGTGGGGAGAATTGTCCCTCCAGGGAGGCAAATCCTGCGGATTTTTTGGAGAAACCCAATGCGATGAGCCACATTAAAAAGGTAATCGGTGTGGTTAGCGGAAAGGGCGGCGTTGGCAAGAGCATGGTCACATCTATGCTGGCTGTGCTGCTGAACCGCCGCGGCGCACATACTGCCGTGTTGGATGCAGACATCACTGGCCCTTCGATCCCGAAGGCATTCGGCATTCATCAGAAGGCAATGGGCAGTGAGTTTGGCATCCTTCCGGCGCGGACCAAAACGGGCATCGACATCATGTCGGTCAACCTTTTGCTGGACGACGAGACAGCGCCCGTTGTATGGCGTGGCCCGATTATTGCCAATACCGTCAAGCAGTTCTGGACGGACGTCATTTGGGAAAACGTCGATTATCTGTTTGTGGACATGCCTCCGGGGACCGGCGATGTGCCGCTGACCGTATTCCAGAGCATCCCGCTGGATGGAATTGTGATTGTCACTTCCCCGCAGGAACTGGTTTCCATGATTGTGGCAAAGGCTGTGAACATGGCAAAGATGATGAACGTGCCGATCATCGGTATTGTGGAAAACATGAGCTATGTGAAATGCCCGGACTGCGGCAAGGAGATCAAGGTGTTTGGCGAGAGCCATGTGGAGCAGACGGCGGAGCAGTTTGGTTTGAAGGTGCTCGGCAAGGTGCCGATTGATCCCGAGATTGCGAAGAATTATGATGCAGGCCTGGCGGAGTTGGTCAACGTGGACTGCTTGGACGCTGCGGCAGATGCGGTGGAACAACTGTAAGGCCCTGCTTTTTTAAATTTCTGATAACAGAAGTGAAAAATGGACATCCTGTTGTGTAGAGCGGACTTTTACACAACAGGATGTATTTTTATATAAAATTATAACGGGTGGTAAAATACAAACTGCAAAAATTGGAAAAAACGGTTTCATTTTCCAGAATACAGAGGTATAATGGGGACATATTTCCAAGGTCCGGCAAGCAGAGGCTGTGGTTACAACATGGGTTTCGGCGGCTGATAGGAATTGCCGTTGGCTGGCTTGTAAAAAGGGCTCGGAAAAAACTGGGCGTTAAGCTCCGCATGGATGGAGAAAACGGTTCTCTTTTCACCGGGCATAAGAGGAGGATTGTATTTTATGAAAACAGGAGTATCGAAAACACTTTGGTTGATTTCCGGTGTCCTATTGGTGTTTGCAGGTGTGCTCGCCATCGTTGCGCCGTCGTCCATTTTGTTATCGCTGACGATTGTGTTTGGGCTGGCAATGCTGATTTCGGGTATCATCAGCGTCGCGGTTTATATTTTTTGCAGTAAGCACCTTTATGGTGCAGGTTGGCTTCTAGCGGAAGGTATTCTAACCGCCCTATTGGGCCTCTTTGTTTTATGCGACCAGGTTGCAATGGTGAGCGTCATCCCCTATGTTTTTGGGTTGTGGACGGTCTTTTCCGGTGTGATCCGGGCCGTGGATTCCTTGGAGATCAAGCGATTTGGGGTTAACGGTTGGTATTGGATGATGCTCGTCGGTGTTGCTGAGATTGTATTGGGGTTTGCCACTTTTATCCGCCCGGTGATCGCCATCCAGATTATTGGGATTACAATGGGGATCGTATTCCTTTTGCAGGGGGCTGCGTCCTTGTTTATGTGGTGGTTTGAGAGCCGTTTACAAATGAAATAGATGTATTTTGGATAGGAGAAAAACGCCGCTTATATGCGGCGTTTTTCTTTAATCATAAGTTTTGCAAGGATACAAGTATAAGTGGGTGTATCCCCACAAAAATAGCTCATGGGGAAGCGATATGGCGTCCTATTAGATGAAAATATTTTGGAAGGCCATGGAGATTTAGGCTTTCCCTTGACAATCGTTCAGGGTTTTTATAATATTAATATGCTTAATTGTTTATAAAACAAAATATTAGGAAAAGGAACGGTTGCCATATGGAAGAATATGAGGATTGGGAAGCACATTGTGGGAAAAAAATATTGGATCTCTTCTGGCGATATAAATGCGTAAAGCCTCTTTTTGTGCAGAGGGATGGCTTGCCGATGAGCGCTTTTTTTATGTTACATAAGATTGAGGTATGCGGAAAGCTGCAAAAAGAAAATGGCGGCGATGATGGCGTACGCATTTCTGAAGTAAGCCGGCGTACACAAATGTCCATGCCAGCGGTGTCACAGATGCTGAACTCTTTAGAAGGGAAAGGGCTCGTTGCCCGCAGTATGACGAAGAACGATCGCCGTGCGGTGTTTGTCTGTTTAACTGAAAAGGGCAAGGCCCTTTTGGAACAGAACCGAAAAGAAATTTTTTCCATACTGGATGAAGCGGAACACCGGTTGGGAACAGAAAACCTCAACCAGCTCATAGAGTTGTCGGCCCGTTTGTTTGATATCTTATTGGAGATCGAAAAAGAAAAGTTGAGTGACAATCGAGGATAGTGATGTGCTGCATATGATGTTTTTATTGGCTTTCCATAAATGAAAGAGTTTGCATATTTGTAAATCGAAATTTGAATATCAGTAAATTATGACCTCTCAACAGAGGTTACAGTGTTTTAATAAAATCCTCCAAAAGCCTTGAAAATAAAGGATTTATCGCAATGTGTTCGCCTTATCCCTTTATATGATTTCACACAAGTTTACTCTTTCCCTGACTGCTTATAAGGGCAAAATCAAGGGAAAGAAAATCCCATAACAAGATATAACAGAGTGTGGCAATCGGAGAACTGTGACATATGTGCGAATATATTATAGTGGAGGATTTTTTAATGAACAAGTATATTTATGATGAAAGCAATGGTCTTTGGTATGAACTGCAAAGAGATTATTATATCCCTTGCCTGACCTTACCAGCCGAAAAAGAAAACAAACCTATCGGTTTATGGGGGCAGCGACACAAACGATATTTACAGGAACATAAGAGGGCGTTTTACGCCACGCTACTCACAAGTGGCAAGTTGAATGCTTATCTTGCGGATGTCGATAAACAGGCGGAGAAACGCTTTGAAAGACTTGTAGAACAGATGAAGCAGGCACAGGGTATCACGGAACGCCTAAAGGCGAAAAATGCCTTAGAATGGGTTGGACAGATGAATAACATTCGGGCTTGTGCTATGGAGATTGTGGAGAGGGAAATTATATTCGCATAAGTAGACAAGGCGGCAGGGAGTAAATTCTCTGTCGCTTATTTTTACTATATTTTCGTTACAAAACTTGACAAAAATCTCTCCTCTTATTATAATTTATGTTATATAACAATAATTATAAAATGACAGAGAGGTGAAAAATATGCCACCAAAGGTGAAAATTACAAAAGAGATGATTATAGATGCAGCATTTGAGATAGCACGAAGTGAGGGAGCAGAAAATATCAATGCACGAGCTGTATCAAAAAAATTAGGCTGTTCCACTCAACCTGTTATGTATCATTTTAAAACAATAGAGGAATTGAAAAAAACTGTATATGTTAAGGCAGATGAGTATCATTCCGAATATATAACTAATATTCAGAGTGAAAATCCGATGAAAGATATTGGACTGAATTATATACGCTTTGCTGAAACAGAAAAAAATTTGTTTCGGTTTCTATTTCAAACAAATGAGTTTATAGGAAAAAATATTTCTGAGTTGATAAATTCTGAAGAATTACAGCCTATTATAGCTATACTGAGTAAAGAAGTAGAGGTCAATACAGAACAGGCGAAAACCATTTTCCGTTCATTATTCCTGATTGCACACGGATATGCAAGTATGTTTGCAAATAACGAAATGGCCTATGACGAACAGACGATTATATCTGATTTAGACTTGGTATTTGACGGAACAGTTTATTCATTAAAAGGAGGATTATAATGTATCGTTTATATAAGAAAAATGAATTAAATTTCTCATTGGTTTGGATTGTTTCCTATGTTGTTTTGTTTAGTGTTGCTGACAGCTTTTCTGCTTCGCTTGGCACTGAAAAAATAATTGCTGCACCCGTTGCTATAGTTTTTACATTGCTTCTTTTAGTTTTTGTGAGTAAACACAACTTAAAAGAAAAATACGGTCTGTGTTCTTTTAATGGAAGCCTTAGAAATTTCTTATATTTTACTCCGCTACTTCTAATTATGAGTATTAACCTATGGAATGGCGTTACGATGAAGCTGTCTGTTTTAGAAACTGTGTTATATATTTTAAGTATGCTCTGCGTTGGATTCATTGAAGAAATTATTTTTCGTGGATTTCTGTTCAAAGCATTATACAATGACAATGTAAAGTTGGCGATTGTTATCTCAAGTGTTACTTTTGGAATTGGACATATTATAAACTTACTGAACGGAAAAGATTTAATACCTACACTCTTACAAGTTTGTTATGCAATCGCAATAGGTTTTCTTTTTACAATTATTTTTTACAAAGGAAAGAGCCTTTTACCGTGTATTATTGCACATAGTTTTGTAAATTCTTCGAGCGTTTTTGCTGTTGAAAATTCTTCAATGAAGTTTCATATTATTTCAAGTGCAGTATTATGTATTATTAGCTTAAGTTACGCACTGTGGATATTGAAAAAAAACAAAACAATTTGATGAATATGAAAATAATGATAGGCGGTGATGATATTATATGCCAACTATTATTTCAGAATGGATATATTGCCCTGTATGCGGCAATAAAACCCGTACTATGATACGGGAAGATACGGAATTAAAAAACTTTCCTCTCTACTGTCCGAAATGTAAGCAGGAAACAATCATCAATGTTCAGGATATGAAAATTACACTTGCAGACAGTAAATAATTATGTATACCGCCGCTATGGATAACACCATACATGGCGGTTTTTGAATGCCTATCGGCTATCTCTGTCAAAGGATTTTTTACGCTGTCTTTGGGGCGGTTTCTGCTTATTGCGTTCCTGTATCTCACGCAGATGTTTTAACACGCTTTGCTTTTCGGGCGGTCTGTACTGTGCCTTAGCGGTGACTGTCGGTTTCCTGCTGACTTGACGTTCCCATTCGGCAAGGTCACGGTTATATTGTTCTACAACACTTTCCATTTCTCGGAAAGTACGCATAAACGCCTGCACATCGGGATAATCGTCCTCTTTCAGAATATCGGGCAGCTTATCCAGCTTAACGGAGATTTTCTTTTCCGTCTGCTGTATCTGCTCGGTAATCGTTTTACGCTCTTTGCCCTTGAAAATCCCTTTTGTATCGGCAAGCTGCGCTCTCAGTTTTGGAAGAATATCGTCTTGTAAATGACGGATTTCCTTTGCCCCCTCCTGCGCTTTTATCATCAGGCTTCGCATATGACGGAACTCTGCCATATCAATATCAAGTGTAGGCTTGGGCGGCATATCCTTTTCCCTGATAAGGCTTTGCAGAAAATCTTTTGCCTTTGCCACAATCCCACGGAACAGATTAGGTAGCCAGCCTTTGCTCTTGATTGACTGACTTGCTTTTTCGTGTATCTCGGTCTGCTTGATTTCTAATATCTTTGCTTCGGAAATACCCGATAACAACGCCATATCCGCTGTCCTGTTCCATTCCTGCCTTGCGGTGTTGTCCGCTTCAATCTCGGCGGCTTTGGGATTGTTCTTGCCGATTTTCTTGGTGGGAAGATAAACGCTGTTCTTATCAAATACCTTTAACTGCTGTTCGGGATCGGAGATATGCCGATTGATAAGGTCGGTGTAAATCTCCTTTACTTCCCGAAGAAAAGGCTCGCTTTTGAATTTATCATCTTTCACGGTAAAGAGGTGGCTTTCGTAAACCTCGCCCTTTTTTATGACGGTGCAGTCTTTTCGTATCTGTCCGTCCTCCCCCGTGATTTCTTTCTTGGTGCGTACCCTTTTGCCTGTTTCATCATAGAACACGCTGCGTGTGGCTCTCTTGATGTCAGGTTCAGGAAGCAGTTTTCTTTCGCTGAAGATAAGGTGGATATGATAGTTTGTTTTGCGTTTGTTGTGGTGGAGGGCTGACACGCACTCCACGCCATACCGCCTGCGGAACTCCTCCGTAAAATCTTCAAGGACTTCCTGCGGCTCATATCTTGTATAAATTTCGGGCAGAGCAATTATCAATTCCCTTGCTTCAATACATTTGCCCTCTGTTCCGCTTCGCTTAAATTCCTGCCGACTTTCCCTTGCAAGGTTACTCCAAAATTCATTGTCGGCGGTGCGGTAGGTGGCATAGAGATTTTCCTGTCTTGCGTGGCTTGTGATATAGGATATTCTTCCCTTGACATTGGGTAGCTTCGACATCTTTATAAATGAATGTCTTGCCATATACTCCTTCCTCCCGTGACGGGCATACTCTTTTTGCAACCGATAAATCGGTTGCCGCTGTTTCGGCGGCGTAAGCAGACGGACAGCGAAGAAAACAGCGGGCTGTTTTCTTCTGTATCATAGCGGCGGTGCTTTGTCCGAAGCTGTGATACAGTGCCCCCTGCAAGGGCGAAATACCCAGAGTACAAATCGAAGATTTGTGCGAGGGGTGTATTTCGCTCTCAAACGCCGAGGGCTTGGAGAATGCTTATTCTACTTTGCGGACATCGTTTTCATTGAGCAGGTTTCTTCCCTGATTGACGCTCATAAATCGCTCTAAAGTATCCCTGCGGATAATCGCTTTTCTGCCGACCTTGAGGACAGGCAACTTGCCCCAGTCTACCAACTTACGCATTGTATTTCTTCCGATACCCGTACATTCTGCTGCTTCTTCTATGGTTAAACCCATTTTGATGTTGCTCATTTTATTAACCTCCTTTCAAAATACGCATTTTGCAACTATGTATCTGTAATTGTACTTATTTTGCTATCTCTTGTCAACTCGTTTTGCAACTTATTAAGAAATGTTTTTGCCTATTATTAAATTTATAGTTGCAAAATAGGTTTTACTATGCTATACTATCAGCAATAGGAGGTGAAAACCTTGAAAAAAGAAATTACATTCACCGCAAAACAGGTCGGTGAACGAGTAAAAGAACGCCGAACAGAATTAAACTTAACAATGCCCGAACTTGGTAAGCGTGTCGGGGTAAACAAGTCTACCATTCAAAGATATGAAGCGGACGGAGTAGACCCGAAACGCACAATGATTATCAACGGGCTGGCAGAAGCACTCCTGACCACTCCCGAATGGCTGACAGGACTTTCCGAAGATAAGGAATATGGCAGCCGCACTTTATGTGCAAGGGATATGGAGGAACATATCAAAAAATATCTTGATACGGTTTCTTCCGTGGTAAAGGGAGAACCGCACCAACAACTGCTCACGACATTCCTCGGAAAGATGATTGACCTCTATACGGTCATGGCTTATCACTTTGCAGACGCTATGGCTGAGGTTGACCGTGTAGCGGGGGACGAAGGCTTAAAGCAGTCCTTACGCCGCTATGCGATTGAGTCAGGGGCGATTATGGAAAGGGTTTACCGTAAAGAAATGGAACTTCCTATCGAGGATATGAAACAGTTTTTAGACGGGATTTTACATATCTACGATGAGGGACGCACCGCTGTAAAGATGGGCGACCTGTTCGGGATAGCGACAGCAGCCGAAGAAAGGGTTGCTGAAAAAGAAAAATTCCGTGGCTCTTTGACAAGTGAAAACGATGACTGACACTCATCGGCATAAGTAACCTTATTACTTTACGCACACCATATGTCACAGTCCCGATTGCCACGGATAGAAAGGGGAAATTTATCTATGGCAAAAGGTTCTGTAAGAAAAAAAGGTAAAAAGTGGTACGCACGCTTCTATATCGAAGATGAAAGCGGCAGAAAAGCACAGAAAGAGTTTGTGGGAACAGAAAGCAAGTCTGAAACAGAAGCCCTGCTCAGAAAAGCAATCGCTGACTATGAGGAAAAGAAATTCGTTGCGAAGTCTGAAAACATCACGGTTGGTATGCTGCTCGATCTGTGGGTGGAGGAAGAACTGAAACCCGGCAGTCTCAGCAATGGAACGGTAATGTCCTATCAGGGAACGGTCAACCGTATCAAACAGCACCCGATAGGAAACCGAAAGCTGAAAACCGTAACCGCCGACCATTTACAGGCGTATATAGACTTTCTCAGCTTTGGCGGTACAAATCCTGACGGCACAACCGCAAAGGCACTCAGCAAAGGGTATCTCCGATTGTTTTCGGCAGTTTTACAAGGGGCGTTCCGTTTTGCGGTATTCCCGAAAAGGCTGATAACCTTTAACCCGATGCAGTATGTGGTATGGCGGGGAAAGAAAGAAGAATATGAACTGTTCTCGGACGAGGATGGGGAAACAACTTCCACACCAACGCTCAGCTACGAACAGTATCAGAGGTTAGAGGACTTCCTGAAAAAGAAAAACAACCCTGCACTCCTTCCTATACAGATAGCCTATTATACAGGCTTGCGTATTGGAGAGGTCTGCGGTCTGACTTGGCAGGACATCAACCTTGAAGAACAATATTTGACAGTACGCCGCAGTATGCGTTACAACGGGGCAAGGCACAAAACAGAAATAGGGGCAACAAAGCGTAAAAAAATCCGCACCGTAGACTTCTGCGATACGCTTGCCGCAATCCTGAAATCTGCGAAAACAGAACAGCACAAAAACCGTTTCCGATATGGGGAACTGTACAGCCTTAATTACTATTTGGAGGTCAAAGAAAAAGACCGCACCTATTATGAGGTTTACAGTCTGCCGAGGCCGGAGGAAGTCCCAGAGGGGTACAAGGAATTATCCTTTGTCTGCCTTAGACCTGACGGGGCATTTGAAGCACCGAGTACGGTGGGGATTATGTGCAGGACAGCAAGAAAAAAGGTGGAGGGATTGGAGGACTTCCACTTCCATATGCTCAGGCACACCTATACAAGCAATCTGCTTTCAAACGGTGCAGCACCTAAAGATGTGCAGGAACTTCTCGGACACGCTGATGTCAGTACCACAATGAACATTTACGCTCACGCTACAAGGGAAGCGAAGCGTACTTCCGCAAGACTGCTGGATAAGGTAATCGGCGGAGAATAAAAAATTTCCCTTGTTTCGGCTCATAAGGGCAAAAACAAGGGAAAATACATAAGGTTTGAACATTTAATAGGCGATAAGCCTTGAAAATACAGGGTTTATAGAGGATTGAATAGATAAACTGGAAATTAAAATTGCAGCATACCTTTTTCATCGTACTTAAAATCAGGTCCCCACGCAACTTCCCAGTAATATCCATCCAGATCTGTAAAGTATGCGTGATAGCCTCCCCAAAATACATCCTGCGGTTTTTTTACAATTGTTCCTCCTGCAGTTCGAACCAATTCAATGATCTTATCAACGTCATCCTTATGTTCCACATTATATGTTAATGTAATACCACCAAATCCGTTTCCAATTTGTGGCGGATTATCCCCATTTATATCTTTTGCTAACAACTCCAGGGGAAACAATTCAAATTTTGTTCCCGGCGTATCGAAAAAGCATACATATGGATTGTCTTCCTGGCAATCCGTTTTATAACCTAAACCATCCCGGTAAAATTTTATTGCTTTCTCCATACTTCTTACGCCCAAACATATACAAGTTATTTTATTCATTAAAGTACCTCCCGCAAATTCCATTTTTATATGTTCTCTACTCTTCTTCCTGAATAGTAGGTCAGTTAAACTTATCGTTTTCTAAAATGCAGCCAATGAATTCCATCTTCATATCCAATTTTATAATAAAAGCCATCTCCGCCGCAATTATCAAAGTCTCTCACAATTAAATAAACTGAACCATATCTCATATTTATCCCTCACAACTCAGATTTAACTACTAATAATTCTATCTATCTTTTCTTTCAAATCAGCGGCAATTTCATCTGTGTATTGTCCCCTTTTTTAGGATTAGTCCATCCAAATCCATCGTCTTTTACTCTTGGAAATACATGAAGATGAAAATGTCCGAAATCACAGCATTCCCCACCATTTTGCATTATACTATACCCTAAATGCTTATAATCATTCTCAAAAACTTCCACAATTCTTCTTGCTGTCTCAATTACTTCGATCAGATATTCTTGTGGAACCTTGGTTATAGAATCTGTATGTATTTTTGGCACAACAAGTATATGTCCAGCTGAAATTGGATCTATATCCAGGAATGCTACTACCTTGTTTGTCTCATGGACAATCTTTGCTTTCGATTTATGTGCAATAATGTCACAAAAAACGCACTTCGCAAGTTCATTTTCACTTAATCTTTTATATTCTCTTCCCATTTCATTTGCCTCCACAAATGCTTTTCTCAATTCTTCAATAAGCGGACGCATACTGTCCTTATATTTTTCCAGATTTAAGAAATTTTTCAAAATCACCATACAACTCACCTGATTCCACTGACGCAGCTTCAAGTTCTAAAAGAAATTTATATGCCGCTGTATGATTCTTGTCTTGTAGTTTACCAATCATATTCATGGAGTTTCCCTCCTGCAACTTCAAATCTGTCATTGTTCTTCATTGTACCATATAACCATGAATTTTCCCACCTGTTTCGCATATGGCTGTCCCTCAAAAATGTTCGCCTTGTAACCATTCTTCTGCGATGCCCAGCGGGTATGGATTCCTTCTCCGCGGCTAGAGTACGGCAGAAAGGGCGATATCATTCCTGTCTTTCATTTATTCAGTTATTATTGGGACGACGAGTGCCGTCCCACCGGTATAAACAAATTTATTCCATTGTTTTGATACGGTCTACAAGCGATTGCTTTTTACAGTAACGGATTGCCAAAAGGGAATATCCCATAGCAACAGCAAAAAGTGCGACGAAAAAAATAATTATCTGAACAATCGGAAATGTATAGTGCAACTTTCCAAAAACGCCAATTTGATCGAACAGCAAGCACAGACAGTATCCCGAAACAGTCCCAACGGTCAAAGTAATTATCATTGTTCCAAAAACATAGTAAAGGCTTTCTATTTGCAACATCTTTGCAAGCTGTTTTCCGGTTAGACCGATAGATTGAAGTACCCCAAACTCCTGCTGCCTTGATATTAAATTTGTCATAAGTGTATTGATAAGATTTATAATACCAAATAGCCCGATAAATATGACAAGACCATAAATCGGTGCTGTATATGCCTTCAGACTTTTTTGTGCAAATGCCAGGACATCGGTATAACTCTCAATTACCAAATCCTGCTTCCCACTTAGCGTATCAAATACAAACTGCTCTGCCAGAGGAAGCTCCTGTAAATCTGTTCTGATGGAAAGCTGTGTATTGAAATTAGTTACTTTACTGCGTAACACTTTTATCAGATCCGTTGGTAAAAAAAACAAATTACCATTATACTCATTTCCAAAGTCCACAGTTCCGGCTATTGTAAAGGTAATCTTTTCTCCCATATCAGATAAAATTTCTATCTGATCGCCCAGCTTCAAATCGTATCCGTAAAATTTGGCAAGATTATTCTCGTTATCATCTACTAAAATACCATATCCCTCTACCAGAGTATTATAGTCCATTGTTCCGCTCAAAAGGCATGAATTATGATTAGCTATCTGTTCCCGGGATAATGCACCGATCATTTCATCCATGCTGCTCTCGGTACCAGCATTTCCGGGCAGAAAAATAGCAGCATATACGCCTTGTACCTCTTTTATTTCTGTAATTTCTTTACACTTTAGCAGTTCATTGACAAGTTCATCAGATAAAGGATTGTTCTCTTGCAAATGTGTCATCGATGTAACACGAGAAATTTGCTGCGTGCTATTATCATTCGGAGATAATGAAATGGTGATTTCTTTTTCACCGAACATCTGCCGTGCAATTTTATTTTCATCCACAGAGCAAAAATATGTTGCCCCACACATCAAGAGTATTCCGGTAAATCCAAGAGAAATTAAAGTCATAACAACCTTTTTGCGGTTCCTCATAAAATTGAGTTTTGCCAAATTCATAGGGGAAAGATTGCGTACCAGTTTTTTTGTTGTCATTTCTTTTGCTGTGTCTGTTGTAGTAGTAATCCGAATTGCCTCTATAGGGGAAACCGAAGCCGCAATTTTTACGGGTTTGTTAATAGATATCATAACTGCAAGCTCAGTAATTACTGTTACCCCCAGTATGCCCATGATACTGTTGGGCCAGTACCAGCCTTTGGGAACAAGGGCATATCCAAGTACACATCCGAGTACACATCCGGCAGGAATGGACAGAAGTGAAAGTTTTCGACTTTCTTTCCATATCATTTTTTTGATTTGCTTTTTTGTCATGCCGATTACCTGAAAACGTCCATATTCTTTAATTTTTCCTATAACTGAGATATAGAACAGGCTATAAATTACCATTGAGCAGGCTATAACAATCAAAACGCTTATGGCCAGCACAATGAGCATATCTCTCGATGAATTATCAGCAGTATCAAAATACGAGGAACTAAATGCTATCTGATTTTCTTCTATCCCATAGTTGCCAAGGCAACTACAGATAGTTGTTTTTAACTCCTCATGGCTGAAATGTTCACTTGCCATAATGCGAAAAATACCCACATACGGGATAGATCCTGCATAGTAGGATTTTAAAAACGCATCAGACACCAGAATTTGATAGTTTCGGTTACTGCCATCATCATTGATGATACCGCAAACAATATATTCTGTCTCGCCATTTTTTAATGGCAATACGATTTTCTCATTTAAGGACACACTATACCCGGTATGTTCCAGAAATGAAGAAGAAACCGCAACCTCATTTTCTGTTTCTGGCAGCCGCCCATTCATCTCAATGGAACGGAGATATAAGTCGTTGCTATCCCGATAGTTGATATTCAGAGTATAATCCTCAATACGAAAACTGTCTAAAGCAACTTCCATACCTGCCATTTCAATATTTGCATCATTAGATAGGATTGTTACCATTTGCGGATCAATTCCAATTACTGCCGCCTGATAACGTCCCTGCAAAAATGTTTTCGCTTCATAAGATTTACCAAATGTATATAATGCAAGCGTTGTCATAAGACAGGCGGCAAGGGCAATCGTCACGATGATAAACACATTACGCCGTTTGTCCGCCTGAATACTCCTGTTCGCCAGCTTCTTGACAATGGTGCTGGTATCATTTTCAAAAGGCCATGTCATAGTCTACCACCTCCTTATTCCACAATCTTGCCGTCCTCAATGCGGACAATCCGATCTGCAAGGCGGGCAATGTCGTTATTGTGAGTAATCATGACAACGGTCTGGCGGAACTCCGCGCTGGTACGCTTGATAAGCCCTAGCACCTCGGCGCTGGTCTTGCTGTCAAGGTTGCCGGTCGGCTCGTCGGCCAGCACAATAGCCGGTTTGGTTATCAGGGCGCGGGCAATCGCCACACGCTGCTGCTGGCCGCCGGAAAGATTATTCGGCATATTTTTCAGTTTATTTTCCAGCCCCAGAAGGTGAACGATCTCGTCTAAAAACTTCTGATCCACCGTGTCCCCGTCCAGCTCCACCGGCAGGACGATGTTCTCATACACATTCAGGATCGGAACAAGGTTATAGTTC
>OLQH01001922.1_pt1 | contig 13908 bp, 13 predicted proteins | sample 1672671 | NCBI WGS metagenome assembly OLQH01 (sample SAMEA3136712, study PRJEB25190) | human gut metagenome
GAACACAAAATCGTTCTTATGTACCAGGGAGGCGGCACATTGCGCGATGCGGTTCTTTTCCTCCACATGGAGGTTGTGGCGGACAGAGGTTTTGTCCTCTGTCATCTGGTAGACGCCGTTGATAGAGGTGGCCCCGCCGTGGACCTTGGTCAGTTTTCCCATCCGGTGAAGCGCCGTCAGGTCGCGCCGGATGGTGGATTCCGAGCTGTTCAGGAGTTCCGTCAATTCCAAAACCGATACGGCCTTTTTTTCCTCCAGAAGTTTGAGAATGGCGGCATACCGTTCTTCTGTCAACATTTCGATCACTTCCTTTGTTCATATAATACAGTCAATATCAGTCAAAGTCAATCGAAATCGATCAAAAACATGACGAAAAACGAACGGATGAGTTATGCAAAACAAACAATCTACAAAGATAACGCGGTGTATTCTGTGAAAACTAACGGGTAACTTGAACAGGTTTGGCTGAAATTGACCGAATGGGTTTGGAGGAGGTGCGCCCAAATCCAAGCATGCGCCTAGTTGTATTTTGCCTGCGAATCGGATATGATAGATTCATACAGAGATCGCTGTCTACAGAAGTTTGTGCGAAAAGAGAGCGATTATGAGCGAACGAAAGCGGTTTTCCAAAACCGGCTTTGGATATAAGGAAAAGAGGATGCAGAATGGTTACGCAAGATACATTGCGGAAATATGCGGAGTTGGCCGTGCGGGTCGGGGTAAACGTGCAGCCGGGACAATTGATGGTTTTGGCGTCCCCTGTGGACTGCGCGTTCTTTGCCCGCCTTTGCGTGGAAGAGGCTTACCGGGCCGGAGCGGGGGAAGTCCGCGTCAATTGGACGGATGAATACACGGACAAGCTGCGCTATGAATACGAAGAACAATCGTCGATGGCTTCTATAGCCCCTTGGCGGATCCAGCAGAAGCAGGATGACATTGACCGCCGCTGCTGCTTTTTGCACATAAAGTCCAGCACGCCGGGGCTGTTGGCGGGGATTCCCGGAGAAAAGCTGCAGGCTGTGCGCGTTGCAGAGGAGCTTGCCTTTGAGAAATTTGAATATTACACCATGGCAAACCATGGGCAATGGAGCATTGTGGCTGTGCCGTCCATTGCATGGGCCAAAAAAGTGTTCCCGGAATTGGAGGAACAGGCGGCATTGGACGCGCTTTGGGACGCCGTCCTCGCTGGGGTGCGGATTGGCGGAAACCGCGACGCTGTCGCGGAATGGCAGGCGCACATTACCCGTTTAGCGGAAAACAGCCGCAAATTAAATACCTATCATTTCCAGGCGCTGCACTTCCGGAACGGTATCGGCACCGACCTCACGGTCGGTCTGGCCAAGGGGCATATCTGGGAGGGAGGAAGCTCCCGTGCAGACAACGGCGCGGTATTCGTTCCGAACATGCCGACCGAGGAGGTGTTCACCGCCCCGGTCTGGCATTTCTCCGTACAGGTGCAGCCCGCCGGCGCCTCCTGGGCCTCGCCGTCCTCCATCAGGGAAAGAAGGTCAGCCTCGTCCACCTGGTTCAGGAAGTGGACGGTCTGCGCCCCCTCGTCGTCCCGGTCGATGATGAGATAGAACACATTTCCGCCCTTTGTCTCCACCGTGATGAACTGCTTGCCGGAGGACGCCCCGCCCAGGTCGTCAATGAGGGACAGGTTCCCGTCCGGGGTCAGGGCTGCCCCGCCGCCCCCGGAGAGGCCGGAGGCGAACAGCTCCATCAGGGCGGAGAGGTCCGTCCCGTCCATGGAGAGGGAGAAGCTGCCCGTGTCCGTGATGGTCAGGTAGTCGGAATGGACATAGCCCTCCCGCTCCGGCAGAAGCACCTTCACCCATTCGCCCTCGGTGCCGATGACCTCCACCTGCGCCCCATCGGGAAGCTGGGTGAAGGCGTTGTTGTCCAGCCCCGCGCCGGTGCGGACATTCAGGTTGCCGCCGCAGGTGGTCACGGTGCCGGTCTGCTGGGTTTCCCATTTCTCCGTGTCAGGGGTGAACAGGATACCGTCCTCGGTGACGGTCACAGTCCCCAGGCCGCCCAGCAGCTCGGTGATCTGGTCCAGGGCGTCCCCGTCATCCTCCGTGTTATTGTCCGCATTATCATCGCCGACGGGATCTTCCTCATCGGTGACCGTAACCTCCGGGGCTTCGGCGTCCTCCGCAGGGTCCGCCTCCGTCCCGGCCGTTTCGGTGTAGTAGGGTTCGCCCTCCCCGCCGCCGGCGAAGGCGGGGACAGCAAAGGCCGTGGCACAGAGCGCCACGGCCAGGGCCGCCGTAAACAGGCGGATGATCTTCTTATTCTTCATACCCGGTATCCTCCATTTCATTCTCGCCGGGGTCCGCCGCGGCCTCCGCCTCCATCATGCCCTCCGGCAGGGTGATGAGGCCGCTGGCGTAGGCCTTTAGGAAGGCCGTCAGCTCCCGGTTGTCCATCTTCACCGCCTTGACCATGCGGACGATCTCCAGGTTCTCCTCCTCGGTGAGCTGCGCCTCCAGGGTGCGGAGGCGCTTCTGCTGCTCGGAGATCTTCTCCCTGGTCTTTTCAATATCACGGCGGATCTTCTCAACAGTTGCCATGTGTGCAAAACTCCTTTCCAAATCGTTCTTTCCATGAATAGCTACGGCCCAGGCCCTGGACCGTTTTCAAATTGGGGCGGGCGTTGTCCTCCAGGGCAATGGCCCTTCGGAACAGGTCCGGGTGGTGATCCCGCAGACAGATGATCTCCTCCGCCCGCATACTGGGACAGAAGAAGCAGGAGGACTTGCCCGGCTGGGGCAGGCCCGCATCTTCAATGGCCTGCATACACGCTGCCCGGTCCCATCCCCATTCCATCAGGGGATACCACTTGCTGTATTTGGGGTCGGCCAGGTCGCCCAGCAGTACCTTGTCGCTGCGGTAGCCCTCGCCTGCGTCGTAGCCGATAAATTTCACCACCCGCTTGCCCGCCGCCCATGCCTTTTGGCAGGGCAAATAGTGATTGCAGAACTTTTCCTGTGGCCCGATCTTGTGTTTCAGGGAACACCGCTTGAAGCCGTAGGCGATGGAGGGCAGGGTGCCGCTCTGCAAACACTCCTGCTCCAGGGTCAGCCGCTTGCCGTCCCGCGTGGTCTTGTAGACTCTGGTGATGGGCGGCATCCCGTGGTCCTTCAGCCATCGGTCCATGACGTCCAGGTAGGCATAGGTGTGGGGATGCTCCGCCCCGGTATCCGCAAAGAGGATCAGGTCCACCGGGATACGGTGCTGGTGCAGGCCGATCAAAAGGGCGGTGCTGTTGACACCGCCCCCGTAGGAAACCATATTGATATGTGCTTCACCTCCCATTCCATTCTTTTTCATATCGGTATTTCATTTGTGCGGGATACAGAGGTTTGGAAGGACGGCGTTTTCCGGTCCACATCTTGCCTCCGGCCAGGCCGGCGCATTTCCAGCCTGCCGCCCGGAGACTTACGCCATTCTCCGTATCCAAAATGTAAGTGATGATTTTTCGGTATCCTATGGTCCTGGCTGCCCGCGCCGCTGCGCCGTAGAGGAAACTGCAAGCATTTTGCGTCCCATCCGTACACAGCCGGTTTACTTCGAGGGTCAGCCCGTCATCCAAATACCGGCTGACAGGCCGCCCCACGATAGCGACGCCCACAAGTTGCTCATCCACCATACAGCCCAGAGAGAACTTGTGCCCCCGCACCGGCTTATGGTGGCGGTGGTGCTCAGCGACAAAGGCATTGGCCTCGGCCAAGGATACCGGCCGTAATGTGAGCATGGCGCACCTCCCATCAGTTGTATGGAGGTCTGGCATACGCATAAAAATGAGATTGCCAGTAGCTTGTGTTCAAATTAGTGTAGGAGATCGGGTCGCCGCAGTGCAGCATCATCCCGTCCCCCACATAGATGCCCACATGGGAGATGCCGCTGGTGTCATAGGTGCCCACAAAGAACACCAAATCGCCCGGCTGGGGGGCGGATACCGGCGTGGAGATATTGTAGAGCCCCTGGGCGCCCAGCCGCCCGGTGTTGCACAGGCCGGTATTGGTCAGCACATAGCTGACGAAGCCGGAACAGTCAAAGGAGGTCTCCGGGCTGCTCCCACCCCACACATAGGGATACCCCAGATATTTCTCCGCCTCGGTGATGAGGGTAGCAAACCGTTCATCCGTCAGATACTCGGCGGGGATGTCCCAGGCCGTGGGCGGGTTCTCAATGTACTTGCCCACATACCCGGAGGACGGGAACAGGTCCGGCCGGTTGCCCAGGGTGGACATATACACGGCGTACATGGAGAGCTGGTCCTCGCCCATGATGTAGACCGGCACATGGGAGAGGTCGAAATTCTCCAGCGTGACGGTGCAGATGTACCAGGTATAGGGCACCTCCACTTCATACTCGTTGCCCTCGCTGTCCGTCCGGGTCTCGGTGCGGTAGCGGGTCTCCGTTGTGACCGTTTCCGTGATGATGTACTGCTTGTCAAAGAGCATTTCCAGGTCGCTTTGCACATCGTCCAGGGTAAACACCCCTTCATGGAGCGCCGACAGGATGGACAGCAGCACATAAGGGTCATGCTCGATCTCATCCAGGTCAAAGTGATACTCGTCGTAGTCGTGGGTGGCCTCATAGGTGTCCAGGTATTCTTGCAGCTCCGCCTCCATCCCGCAGTAGGCGGCCTCGGCCCCGGTCAGGTCCGCGTCCTCCGAAAGATAGGAGGACGCCACCAGGCCGGAAGTCCCGCCCCCGAACATGGAGGTGCAGGACTGCATCAGCCCCATGATGAGCATGAGAATCAGCCCAATCCCGCCCACGATGAGGAGGGTGTGCTTGTTTTTGGTGACGAAGCCGCCCAGCTTCTGGGCGATGGTCCCGCCGCCCTTCTTCGCTGCGGAGGCGGCGGTCTGGGACGCCTTGCCCGCTGCCTGGGCCGCGCCGGTCCCTGCCCGGTGGGCGGCATACTGCTTTTGCAGCCGTTTTTTCTGCCACAGCCGGGAGATAGGGTTGCTGGACGCAAGCTGGGGGTTCTCCATGATGGACTTCTGCCAGTAGAAATCCGCATTGGCCTTGACCGCCGCCTGCTCCGCTTTTGATACATCCCGCCAGGGTTTCAGCTTGCGGTCTGCACGCGCCTGGTGGAAGCGGCGGCCGCCATAGCCCACGGCCTTCTCGATCTGCCGCTCCCCCAGGTGGCCGGCCTGAACGCCGGAGTTGTCGCCCTCCACCTTGCTCACTTCGCCGTGAAGGGTGGACTTGACCTCCTGCACCGGCCGGGATAAAGGATTGCCATGCTCCTTGCCGGGGGGCTTTACGGGAACGGCGGCCTTCGCCGCGTCCAGCTTATCCGCCGCCTTGTCGGATTTGCGGACAGCTTTTTTCAGCTTATCCGCCGCCCGGTCTGCTTCCGAAAACTGCAAACGGGAGGAAGGGCGGTCCCTGGCCGCCTCACCCTCCCGAAAGGTGTCGCGCCGCTTGCGCCGCGCCTTTTTCGCCTGGCGCCGTTCCACATGACCCGCCGCCTCGTCCGCCGCCCGGCTCAATGCCCCCGCCGTTTCATCAGCGGAGGAATAGTCCTGCTCCGGGGGACGGTCTGAAACATGGGTGGCCTCGCCGGTCACTAGGTTCACCGAAATGGCCCCGTCACGGGTCATCTTCTGGGCCTCCTTCTCGGAGGCTTTCCATTCCTGCATTTATCCGTCACCTCCTCCATAGGGGCAAATGCTGACGCAGGCCCCGGTCTCTATCATGGAAATGTAATGAAAAATGGGATATGCCTGGGGCGGGCAGACCGCGTTGCCCAGGGTTTTCAGCCGCAGGGCCCGGTCCTTCGTGTCCTCGGTTATGCGGGGGACGCCCTCCGGCTCGCCGGCCCAGAGGATACGGCCGTCCATCCCTGGGGGAAGCCCATGAGCCATTCCACCCAATCCGGGTTCAGCGCCGCCTTCTCCGACAGGGGCTGCTCCTGGTGCATCACCTGGGCCGAAAGGTTGCTGGACGGGGACTTGCCCCGGAAGGCCGTGGGTTTCAGGGTGGAGCGGTAGCCCTCCGATGCCGCCGGCGTCAGGTAGAACACCGCCGCCGAAAGGCTCAGGCTCCAGATGGACCCGTCCTTGTTCTTCTTTCGGAAGATCCCATTGTCCGACAGGTACACATCCAGGTTTGCCGCATCCTTGCAGGTGGATTTGTCGGAGGCAAGGGGTGTGGGAAACATCAGCCGCGACGATAAAAGTTCGCTGGCGCTCATGCCACGCGCCGACGCCGCAAGCCGGAAATACGAATGGGAGAACAGCGTATCCCGCTTTTGCCAGGTCAAAAATCGTTTTGTCGAGCCCCATATTGATGAAGCCAGCAACATTTTCCCCAAGCACCCAACGGGGCCGCAGCTCGGTAATAACCCGGCACATCTCCGGCCACAGGTAGCGTTCATCCGCAAAGCCCTTCCGCTTTCCCGCGGTGGAGAAGGGCTGGCAGGGGAAGCCGCCGGAGATGATGGTGACTGTTTCAAGTCCTGTTTTCTCAAAAAACGCCTCCTTCGTAAATGTAGTGATGTCCCGGAACTTCGGCACATCCGGCCAGTGCCGCTCCAGGACGGAATAGGGGTAGTCCGCCCATTCACACTGGCAGACGGTCTCGAACCCGGCCGCCTCCGCCGCCAGGTCCAGACCGCCGATGCCGGAGAACAGGCTCACATGGGTCAGTCGCTCCATACCTCGTCCCCTTCAAGGTCTCCCTCGTCCTGGGGCTCCTCCACATCCTCCAGGCGGACCAGGTTATGGCGGCGGATGATGGACTCCTCCAGGATGTCCTGGGCGGCGTTGCTGTCCTCCGGAAGGCCCAGGCTGCGGAAGAGCTTTTTCAGCACCTTCTCATAACCGCCGGCCTTTTTCTTCAGCCGGAGGAAGTCCTTCTCCGTCTCCGCCTCGGACAGGCGGCGGGCCAGCGAATAATAGAGGACGATCAGGTGATGGATGTCGCCCACCAGCAGGCGGAAGCCGCTGCCGGGGATGATGTACTCATCCAGATACTTTTTAGGCTTCGGTTCCTCTGCGGGGATCATCTCCACTTCGTCCAGTTCCTTCTCGATAAGGTCGTTCAGGTCTTTGGGGTCGCCGAACACCAGGTAGCGGCCGGGGATGCCCCATCCCTGGAACTTCTCCTCGGCGATCTCGCCGTACCGCTTCGCCGTGTCCAGCACATGGAACACATCCTCCTCGTCCTTGATCCTGCCCGCCAGGAAGGCAAGCTGGTGGAGAAGGCCGTACAGGTGGACCTCATCGTTGATGTGGGAGAGATAGGTCTTGCCGTCGATAATGTAAATCTTATTTTTCATATTCACGCCTCCGTTTCTACTGCGTGATCCACCTCGCTGGGCTTGGTGGTGAGCAGCTTATAAAGTTCCGTGTCCCTGGGGAAGTCGTCTGCGAAGGGTAGGATGACATTGTTGAAGAACAGCAGGCCGTGGCCCGGCTCGGAGTTGGTCACATAGGCAAGCTGTTCCGCTGAAATACCCAGCCGCTCCGCCAAAATCTTGCGGTCTCCGGCGGCCTGGTTGAGCATATAGATGAAATCACTGTTTTCCAGGATGTTCTCGATCTCCGGGGAGGAGAGGAGGTCCTTGGGGTTCTGGGTCGCCCCCGTAGGCACTCCGCCCCACTTTCTGAACCGTTTCCAAATCTCGGCGCTGTACGCCGCAGTCTGCTCCTCCTTCAGCAGGAGGTGGAACTCGTCCACGAAATACCAGGTGGAGCGCCCGATGGCCCGGTTGATGGTGACGGTGTTCCACACCGCATCTTGGACAATGAGCATCCCCGGCTTTTTCAGGTTCTTGCCCAGGCCCTTGATGTCGAAGCAGACCAGCCGGTTGCGGATGTCCACGGTCGTGCGGTGGTTGAAGAAGTTGAGGGAGCCGTTCACGTACAAATCCAATGCCTGGGCCACCCGGTCGGCCTCCGGGATATGCTGGGCTAGCAGGGCCTCCATCAGGTCGCCCAGGATCGGCATATTCTCCGGCCGTGGGTCGGCAAAGTAATTCTGATAGATTTTCTGCACCGCCCGGTCGATGACCGTTTTCTCGATGGCCTCCAGCCCGGTCTTGCTGCCCATGATGAGCTCGCAGAAGGACAGGACAAAATCACTTTTCAGCGCCAGCGGGTTCTCCTCGTCCGAGTAGTTGAGATTGATGTCCAGGGGGTTCACATAGTCGGTGCTGGATGGGGACAGCCGGATCACCTGCCCGCCCAGCCGGCGTACCAGGGGCGAATACTCATCCTCCGGGTCGCAGATGATGACGTTATCTTTGGTGGTCAGGATGATGAAGGTGATCTCCCGCTTACAGCTCATGGACTTGCCGCTGCCCGGCGTGCCGAACACCAGTCCATTAGGGCTCCTGGACTGTTTGCGGTCCAGAAGGATCATGTTGTTACTCAAAGCGTTGAGGCCGTAGTACATGGCATCGCCGCCCATGAACAGCTCTTGAGTGACGAAGGGCACGAACACCGCCAGCGCCGAAGTGGTGAGACTTCTCTCGATCCTGATACGGTTGAGCCCCAGGGGCAAAGAGGACATGAGGCCGTCCTCCTGCTGGAAGTCCAGCCGGGTGAGGAGGCAGTTGTAGGTCTGCGCCACACTGGCCGCCTGGGACACGGCGTTCTCCAGCTTCTGCCGGGTCTCAGCCATGTGCATGACCAGGAAGGTCAGGTTGAACATTCGCTCATTCCGGCTTTGCAGGTCCTGGAGGATGGTCTTTGCCGCGCCGCCGTAGGTGGCAAGGTCGCTGGGGAGGATGTCCATGTCATACCCGCTGCGCACCGCCCGCTTCTGCTCCGCAATTTTCATGGCGTCCAGGTCGGTGATCTTGCGCTTGACCATCTTGATGGCCTCGTTCTGATTGAGGCCTCGGATGTGCATGGTCACCAGGATGTTGCCCTCGGTCTCCATGAACTCCGCCAAAATGCGGTCGTGGATCTCCGGGGCGGTGATCTGCAAAAAGCTGACAGCCCCGTACATCTCGCCGATGCGGAAGGTGCGGGTCTCCCCGAAATGGAAGGAGGACGGGGCGATGAAGTCCTTGACCGACAGCCCGCTGGGCGCCAGCCAGTCCCAATCGAAGGCGAACTTTCCGCCCTCCGGGTGGAGGATGCCGTGAAGCAGCTCCAGCCGCTCCTTCCCGTCCAGCACATGGGCGGCGGCGCCCATGACCTTGAAGCGGTTGAGGGTGTCAGTCTCAATGCGGGCGAACCTCGCCCGCGCCGCCGGAAGGTTCTCCGCCTCGATGGTCAGGGTCACATACTTGGTTTTCACATAGCCGTTGCTGCCCCGCTCATACTGGAAGCGGAGTATCCCGGCCGCGTCCTCCCGGACGGGGTCCAGGTCGTCCCCCTGGGGACGGATACCGAACAGATCCTCCTCCGGTCCATGCTCCACATACCGGCTGCTGAGCGACACCTGCACCCCGATGGTGGGGTCGTAGCCGTTGTAGAAATCACAGAGGTGTTCAAAAATATCCCGCTGGTCCTCCGGCGAGGCCAGGCGGTAGTTGACGTCCTCGAAGGCGATGGTCTTGGAGAAGGCTCCGCCCTCCAGCCGGCACAGGCCGTCCGGGAACATGTTGCGGAAGGGGATGCTGTCCTGCACCGTATGGGCTTTCCCGTCCCCCTTGGCCTGGCGGACCACCGCCTCGATCTGCTTACGCTCGGCGCGGGTCAGCTTGCGCCTTGCCCCTGCCGGTTTTGCGGGTCTTGCCGTTTTTGCCTGCAATCGCTCTCACCTCCTGTTCCAATTCGTACTGCCGCACCAAGGCGGAGTACAGGTTGTTGGTCTGGTAGATCCGCATCTTTGGGCGGATAAATTTATTCTCAATGAGGTGTCCCAGGAACACCTCCAGGGGCTGCCCGTTCTTCTCGTACATGGCGAACAGGAAGAAGGGCAGCATCACCAGGATCATGCACAGGGCCGCCGTGGTGGTGCCCAAAGCCCCCTTGGTCAAAAAGAAAAGAGGCACGCCGATAATTGCTGCCGCTCCGAAACATATCACCTGCCGTTTGGTCAGCCCGAACAGGATCTTGCTCTGTACCTTGCTCAGGTCCTTCGGGATCGTTACATAGGCCAATAAAATCAACTCCTTTCCGCAAGCTGAATATCGCTTGCTACTTCATTTCCCCATACATCCCAGCCGGGGGTCGCCTGCCGGGCGAACAGCTCGATCCGGGGGACATCCCCCATCAGGGCCTCGATCCGGTGCCGCGCCTCATCCGGCTTTTTGCTGTGCTCCTCAACATGGGAGAGGATGACCTGCTTGACGTCCCTGGCCGCCCGTTTCGGGTGCCCGCGGGTCGCCAGCAGGCAGATCTCCGCATTAGCGCGGGTCCAGTATCCCATCCCGGTGAAGATGTTATCCGATTTGCGGCATTGCTTGACCCACACGAAGGCCACCGTCTTGAAGGTGAAGCCCCAAGCGTCCATAACGGCCCAGCCCTCCCGGAGCATGGGGAAGGTGATCCAGAGGAACAGGGCGCAGTCCCCGGCCGCAATCCGGGATACGGGCAGCGCCTTGATGGCCTCTATGCTCATGGTGGGATAATGGCTTTCCGCGCTCCGGCCCGCGCCCTTCTTGCTCCATACCTTGTAGGACCAGGGCGGGTCCGCATAGATGACATTGTATTTCTTCTCCATACCGGCCTCCCCCTAATGCGCCCCGAACAGGGACTTGGCGAGGCTGCCGGTCTTAAAGAGGGTGAAGCACAGGAGCACCGTGTACCCCATGCACCCCCAGATGGCGCCGGAAATGTTGTCGCCGCTCAGGGAAATATTCCCCACCAGCACCGCGTAGATCCCTACACAGATCATAATGAGGAACGCCTGGAAGCCCAGGGCCAGCAGGGAGCGGAGATAATTCTGCCCCGTGTTGCCCCATTCCCGGTTTGCCATCGTGGCAAAGGGGATGGGACCTATCGAGGTCACCAAATACACCTCAATCATCCTCCCGTAGATCACCAAGAAAATACAGATAGAGAGGATCTGCGTACACAATCCCACGAAGATGCTCTGGAACCAAAGCCCCAGCAGGGCGCCGATGCTCCAGTCCGCAAGCTGGGTCTCCAAGTCGGAGGTCACGCCGGATATGTCGATGCCCGCGTCCGAAATGATGACGCCGGCACTCTGGCTGACCACATTCTGCGCCACATCGAACACCGCCATGACGATGTTCCAGGTGTTGGTGACGATGAGCACCGCGCAGAAGGTCTTGAAGATCCACTTGAAGAAGATCCAGGTGTCGAAGTCGTGGAGATTGTTCTTTTCTACGATGAGCTGGATGAGTTCATAGCACATGACAAAGGTGAGGACGATGCCGGCGATGGGGACGATTACGGTCTCCGAGAGATTGCGGACCATGTTGAAAATGCCGCTGTTCCACGCGGAGGGCGTCATACCCACCTCACCGGCGATCTCTCCCACCTTGGTATTCAGGGTATCAAACATCCCGGTCAGGTTGGATATGATACCGTCGATGAGCAGTTCCTGGAACCACTCCTGTATCGCGTCAAAGATCAACGGGGATCACCTCCTTTCCGGAAGGCCCCGTGTGCCGGGGCCTCCCGTGGGGTCTGCTGGCGGACATCAGGCGGAGAGCAGGCCGGACAGCAGGGGGATCAGGGTCAGGCCGATGAGAGCGACACCGCCGCCGGCCATGAGCTGTTTAATTCCCTGCGACTTGCTGGCAGGGTTGTCTTGGCCGTAACCTTCCAGGAGGTTGATGCCGCCCCACACGCACAGGCCGCCGCCCAGCGCGATCACCAGAGTCTGCAATACGTCGATAGCGTTAGTGAAAAAATCCATAAATCATATTTCCTTTCTTCGTTGTAGAATTGTTATTGAAGGTCTGCTGCTGCCAATTCGTACATCTCGAAAGGCTCATCCGGCTTCACGATAGCCGGTTTGCGTTTCATGTACCGTTCCATATCAAAGAGGTACTTCTTGTCGGCGTCGGCGGTGTATTTGTAATTCGGATGCTTCGTCAGGTCGTACTTGTCCGAGAGAAACGGGCGCACGCCCCGCAGCATGAAGATACACTTGCCTCCGTCCATTACCGCCAATTCGTCTTGTGTCATCAGCTCCTTTCCTAATTTTTGATAGGTGAGGCCGTGAGAAACCTGGCTGCCACGGTTTTCCGATTGATTGAAACTGTCAATCGTTTCTTTCCCCAGCAGCTCCGAAATTTCTTTCAGAGTGGATTTCTCCTTGCCTCCCAAAAACAAGGTGCTGTCGCAGTTACCCACGATGGTATCCGCCGCGTCCTTGTAGATGGTCTTTAACTGGCTTTGGCTCTGCAAAATAATAGAAGCCGATATTTCCCGGCTTCGGATGGTGGCGATCAGCTTATCAAAGTTTGGTATCTGACCGATGTTGGCGAACTCGTCCAGGAGGCACCGCACATGGACCGGCAGGCGGCCCCCGTAGAAGTCGTCCGCCTTGTCGCACAGCAGGTTGAAAAGCTGGGAGTACATGAGCGCCGCCACAAAATTGAAGGTGCTGTCTGTATCCGAGAGGATGACAAACAGCGCCGATTTGCGGTCGCCCAGGGTATCCAGCTCCAGTTCGTCCTCCACCATGAGGTCCCGCAGCTCTTGGATGTCAAAGGGAGAGAGGCGGGCGCCGCAGGAAATCAGTATGGATTTCAGAGTTTTGCCCGCGGCCATTTTGAATTTGCGGTATTGCTTCACAGCGAAGTGGTCCGGGTGCTCTTTCTCCAGCTTGGCGAACAGCAGGTCCACGGGAGACTGAAACTCCTCGTCGTCCTCTCTGGCCTCGCTGGCGTTGATGAGGTCCAGCAAGGTGATGAAGTTGCGCTCCTCCGGCTCCGCCTCGTACCAGATGTAGCCGATGAGGGCGGAATAGTACAGGCGTTCGGCCTTGACCCAAAAATCCTCGGAACTCTTTTCGCCCTCGTAGAGTAGGAATGAGCCGCCTTGCGGCATTACTGCCGTAGGTTTGCCCAAACCCCTCCCAGAACCGGACGTACACCTCTCGATGTATCCGGCTCGCCATTATTGCTTCAAATCAGTGTCGTTCAAGGGTGGTGAATCTTGTGATGACAGTCCTTGCACACCGCAAGCGTTTTACGCTTTTTCGCTATCATCGCAAGCTCCCACAGTTGTTTTCCTTTGAGGTTCTTCACCTTATTTACATGGTGTATTTCCAGCGGTACATTGGTTTTTCCGCACAGCTCACACACACGGGCGGACAGCCTGTCGTCAAATGACGTTCTGGAACCGACGTGTGCGATTGCAAAGTCTATGATTTTATCTGTCCAAAGGTCTGTATTTTTGCAGTCCATAAACCTTGCGAAACTGCGGCGCTTCATGCCTGCTTTTGTTTGGTAGGGCACACCCCACCCGCCGTTTCCGTCACGGTATTTGCGGATTATTTTTCTGCTGGTGCTTTCATGCTTTCCAGCCAAAGTTTTCAGGCAGCTGTATTCCATCAAATATTCAAAATACTGAAGCTTGTTGAAATTGCTGGCTATGCTGTAATAGTTGCAAATACCGCGCAGTTCAGAGTTGTATGTTGATACAATCTCCAAATCCGTACACCGAAAGATATATTTTCTTGCGATAGGCTCTATTGTTCCGTCGCGTAGTTGCCTTACGACCGACTTCCCAAACAGGAAAGGCATAATTTTGTCCGCAAACGGAATGCACAGCTCAACAGACCCGTTGAGCGTGCGGGAAACGTGGTTTCCGTGCGGCTTTAGTTTCTGGTCTCTTCTCACGCGGATGTCATAACCCAAAAATCTTGCATACTGATTGCTGTGCGTAATGAGCGTCTTTTGCTCTGAAAGTTCCATTTTCAGGGTTTGGCTGATGAAGTCGGACAGTTGTCTCTTGATACGCTCACAGTCCGCTTTATCGCCCTTCACGCCAAGAATGAAAT
>OLQH01001928.1_pt1 | contig 13873 bp, 13 predicted proteins | sample 1672671 | NCBI WGS metagenome assembly OLQH01 (sample SAMEA3136712, study PRJEB25190) | human gut metagenome
TATCCTCCAGAGCCGCCCCCTTTCCCATGAATGGGAAAGGGCGGGGGGATAGGGTTGAACTACCTATATAAATATCGGAGGTGTTGACAATGAAACGATCCCTTGCTTATATCACCGCTGCGTGGCGCGGTGATCCTGCGGTGGATATGGAGCAGGCGGCGCATTACTGCCGCGTGGTCTACGATGCGGGCTATTCCCCCATCTGCCCCATGCTCTATCTGCCGCTGTTCCTCAATGACGCGGTGCCGGAGGAGCACAAGAACGGCATCGACATGGGCCGCGATCTGCTCCGGCGCTCCCGTGTGCTGGTGGTATGCGGCCATTCCGTGACCGAGGCCATGAAAAATGATATTGCCGTGGCCCAGCGCCTGGGGATCACCGCGACTACCCTTGAGGGCATCCTGACCGTCAAGGGCCAGGGGCGGTGCTGATGGCGTCCCTGTTTGAAGCCTACATCACCAACCTGGGAAAGTACAACGAGGGTGAGCTGGTTGGCGAAACGCTGAAATTCCCCACAACTACCGAAGAAGTACAGGCCCTTTTGAAGCGGATTGGTGTGGACGGGGTACGTTATGAGGAATTTTTCATAACCAGCTTTGACGGTGATGTGCTGGGGCTCTACGACTATCTCACAGAATATGAAAACCTGGACGAGCTCAATCATCTGGCCTGCCTGCTCTCCGAGCTGGATCAAGGTGAGTTAGAGAAATTTGAGGCCGTCATTGATAGCGGCGAACATACTTCCAGCGTGGCCGATCTCATCAATCTGGCGCAAAACCTGGATTGCTACGAGTTTTATCCCGGCGTTGAGGACGATGAAACCCTGGGCCGCATCTATGTGGAGGACATGGAGGCCATTGACGTGCCGGAGCACCTGCTGAATTATTTTGACTATGAGGCATACGGGCGGGACATTCGGCTTGAAGAGGACGGCCACTTTGCCCCTGAAGGCTATGTTTTGAACAACGGCGGTCAATTCATTGAGCACTACCACGGGATCGAGGACATTCCCGACGAGCACAAAGTCTTTGCCTTTCCGCAGCTCACGGTGCGGGAACAGATGGCGGCCTATAAAGAAATTATTGACGGTTCCTCCCTGGAGGGCTATCGGAAGATTGCCGCAAAGGAACACGAGGAACGATAACGGCACTTCTGGACGTTTTGTCCAGAGGTGCTTTTTTCATGGAAAGGAGGGATACGGCTGATTGATGAGGACGTTTCCAGACGTACCATAGCAGTTTCCATCAAGGCGACAAAGCTCACGGGCCGGGTGCTGGCCCAGGCGTGTCTGGCGGTGGGCCGGAAGATCAAGAAAGCTCACCGGGCCCGCCAGACGCCCCACGGCAAACAGACGGTGCGCCAGCTCATGGGCCACGGGGCCGCCACGAACAGCATCGAAGTGGAGTCCCCAAAGGACTTTGACCGGGTGGCCCGGCGCTGGAATGTGGACTATGCCTTTTATAAGACCGGGCCGGACAAATACCTGTTGTTTTTCAAGAGCGGGCAGGCCGACGCCATCACCGCTTGCTTTTCGGAATATTCCCGGCGCGTGTTGAAGCGTTCCAAGTCCCAGCGTGTTCCCATCCGGGAACAGCTCAAACGGGCTGCCGCTGAACTGGCCCGCCAGCCGTCCCACAAGAGAGAACGTGCAAGGGAGGCGGTGCATGAGGACAGATAGCGTCAAAAAGTATGTGATACCCAATATCCCGTACCTGTTTATTCTGTGGGCCTGCCTAAAGCTGGGGACGGCCTACCGCCTGGCTCCTGGAGCAGACTTTGCCCACAAGCTCATGGGGCTGGGGCAGAGCATCGGCCCGGCCTTTGCCGACTTTGCACCGGGGCTTGCTCCCTTTGACTGGCTCATAGGCATTGTGGGCGCGGTGGGCTTTCGCCTGCTGATCTACTTCAAAAGCAAGAACGCAAAGAAATTTCGGCGGGATGAGGAATACGGGTCGGCCCGCTGGGGCACCGAAAAAGACATCAAGCCCTTTGTCGATCCGAAGTTTGAGAACAACGTCATTTTGACAAGGACAGAGTTTCTCACTATGAACACCCGGCCCAAAAATCCCGCCAACGCCCGCAACCTCAACGCCTGTATCATCGGCTCGTCCGGCTCCGGCAAAACCCGTTTCTGGCTCACGCCCCAGCTGCTCCAGGCGCACAGCTCTTATGTGTGCGTCGATCCGAAAGGCGGGGTGCTCTCCCAGGTGGGGGCTTTCCTGCAACGCCGGGGGTATCAGGTCAAAGTGTTCAACAGCATAGATTTTTCAAAATCCATGCACTACAATCCGCTGTCCTACATTCACAACGAGGCGGATATTCTCAAATTCGTGGACACCCTGATTGCCAATACCAAAGGCGAGGGCAAGGAGGGCGATCCGTTTTGGACGAAGGCGGAAACGCTTTTGTACTGCGCTTTGATTGCCTATATCATTTTCGAGGGCCCCGCCGAGGATCGGAACATGAATACGCTGGTGGATATGATTTCCGGTATGGAAGTAAAGGAGGACGATGAAAACTACTTAAACGCCGTGGACTATATGTTCAAAGGGCTGGAGAAGCGCAAGCCAGACTGTTTCGCGGTCAAGCAATATCGCAAATATAAGTTAAGTAGCGGCAAAACCGCAAAATCGATCTTGATTTCCTGCGGGGCCCGCCTTGCACCCTTTGACATCCCCCAGCTCCGGGAGATTATGTCCTATGACGAGATGGAGCTTGACCGCATCGGGGATCGGAAAACGGCGGTGTTCTTTATCATTTCGGACACCACGCAGACCTATAACTTTCTTGTGGCGCTGGCCTTTTCGCAGATGTTCAATCTTCTGTGTGAACGGGCCGACAATGTTTTCGGCGGCCGCCTGCCCCATCATGTACGGGTGCTGTGGGACGAGGCGGCCAACACGGGGCAGGTGCCGGGGTTGGAAAAAATCGTGGCTGTTATCCGGTCACGGGAAATCAGCCTGACCCTCTTTTACCAGGCCATGAGCCAATGCAAGGCGCTCTACAAAGACAACTCGGAAACCATCATGGGAAACATGGACAGCATTATCTTCCTCGGAGGGCGGGAGGCGTCCACCTTAAAAGACATTTCCGAGAACTGGCTGGGAAAGGCGACCATCTCCATGCAGACCGAAGGGCGCAGCCGGGGGCAGTCGGAAAGCTACAGCCAGAACCTGCAACGGCTTGGCCGGGAGCTGATGACCACCAGCGAGATCACCACCATGCCGGGGGACAAATGTATCTTGCAGCTTCGGGGCCTGCCGCCCTTCCTGTCCCCGAAGTACGACTTAAAAAAGCACCCGAATTACAGATATACCGCCGAGTTTGACAAAAAGAAAAACGCCTTCCATCTGGAAAGCCTGTTCCGCCGCCGGCCATTGAGACTAAAGCCGGAGGACGAGTACACGGTGTACGAGGTGGAAGAAACGGACACGGACGAAGAAGCTGACCTCCTAAACTTTGACGACCTGGACAGCGACGAGTTCGTGTGACTTCGGGCCACATTGGCCCGAAGTGACGCCGCCATCATGGGCGGCTTTTTTTGTACCCACCAATCCATCTTAATCAATGAAAAGGAGAAAACTGTATGGAATTTTTCAACTCTGCTATCGACGTTCTGAAGGTTCTGGTTATGGCTCTGGGCGCTGGCCTTGCCGTGTGGGGCGTGGTCAACCTGCTGGAAGGTTACGGTTCCGACAACCCCGCGGCAAAGTCGCAGGGAATTAAGCAGCTCATGGCGGGCGGCGGTGTCGTCCTCATTGGTATGCAGCTTATCCCCCTGCTGTCCGGCCTGTTCTAAACCTTCCCCTGTATCCTGTTTCCAGTAAAAGGAGCTGATTTATGGATTTTATCATCGACGCAATAGTGGAATGGCTCAAAGGATTGCTTGTCGATGGTATCATGGGAAACCTGGACGGCCTTTTCAATAACGTGAACGAACAGGTTGGAGAGATCGCTGTGCAGGTAGGCACGACCCCGGCGAACTGGAACGCCGGGGTCTTTTCCATGATACGGCAGCTATCCGAAACCGTTGTCCTGCCGATTGCCGGGATTATCCTTACCTTTGTCGCCACTTATGAGCTCATTCAGATGCTCATTGACCGGAACAACCTCCACGATGTGGATACCTGGATGTTCTTTAAGTGGACCTTCAAGACCTTCGTGGCTGTGATGATACTGGCGAACACCTTCAATATCGCGCTGGCTGTCTTTGATGTGAGCCAGCACGTCATTCAGCAGTCGGCGGGCATTATCCAGAACGGGACAGAGATCACGCCGGACGTGATGGACAGCTTGCGGACGGAGCTTGAGGCAATGGACGTGGGGCCTCTTCTCGGCCTGTGGCTGCAATCCTTCCTTGTGCAGCTTACCATGATTGCCTTAAATATTGTGATCTTTGTCATTGTCTATGGCCGTATGATTGAAATTTACTTACTCACGAGCCTTGCGCCCATCCCCTTCGCCACGGTGTCCAACCGGGAGACCGGCCATGTGGGGCAGAACTACTTCCGCTCCCTTTTTGCGGTGGGCTTTCAAGGCTTTCTCATCATGGTCTGTATTGCGATCTACGCCGTATTGATACAGAGCATAGCGGTGGACGGCGACCCGATGGGAGCCATCTGGGGCTGCGTGGGATACACGGTGCTTCTGTGCTTCACCCTGTTTAAGACCGGGAGCCTGTCAAAATCAATCTTCGGCGCCCATTAGTGACCTCGGGCCATATTGGCCCGAAGCGGAAAGGAGGCGGCCATGTCCCGGCGCTATAAGCTGGGAGCGGACGGACAGCCCCGCCGGGCTTTCTATGGAAAGCTCCCGGAGGAATTTACCCGAGAGGACATCATGCGCTTCATGGTGGAAACCGATTTACAGCTTTCCGGGAACGTGTCGGCGGAAACGCTGGCCCTGCTCCATGCGGAAGGCTATTGCTATCAGGACGGGAACCTTGTTCCCGCCGGAAAGGAGGACCTTATGGAAAAGGAACGGGCGGCACGCCTGCCGCCGCACCCGCGCCGCTGAAACTGGACGTAAGTGTGCGGGTCATTGAACCTGTAAAAAACCTCATGGGCTTTGCCAGTGTGAAATTCAATGACTGCTTTGTGGTGGAAAATTTGAAGATCGTGCAGGGCAGCAAGGGCCTGTTCGTGGGGATGCCCAGCCAGCCGGACGGCAAAGGCGGCTACCGGGATATGGCCTATCCTGTCACAAAGGAGTTCCGGGCGCAGCTCAATTCCGCTGTGCTGGACGCTTATGAGGCAAAGCTGGAACAGATGGCGGAGCGCGGGAACAGCGGGCGGGCCTCCATCTCCGAACAGCTCAAAGCCGGAAAGGAGGCCGCCGAGCAGACGAAAGCGGAAAAACCGGCAAAGGCCAAAGCCAGCCGTGGACAGGAACGGTAACTTCGGGCCAGCATGGCCCGAAGCGGAAAGGAGGCGGAACCCATGCCACGAAAACGGACCGGCTATGACGCGGCCTGCTACTATGACGGAAAACTGCTGGGCCGCTGTACCAGAGCGGACAGTGAAGCCTACTGTACCCTGATGAAAGCCTGCGGCGGGGACGCCGCCCGGGTGCTCCGGGAGTACGCCTACTTTTCCCCGGAGCTTCGCGCCATTCTGGAAAAGGCTGCCCTGATACAGTCTGACCGGGACCGGACGGGCGGAATGTTCCATGCGCCCCAGACCTCCCCGTGGGGGCCGGTGCAGACCTGTGACACCCTCTGCCCGGGAGTGTTCTTAGTCACCACCGCCAGCCACGGCGGGACGATGGTTGCCAGTGAGGCGGCGGCTATCCTCTCCCCGGCGGCGAAAAAGTGCGGCTTCAAGGATAAGGGCTACCTCTGCTTTGAGGAGGACGCCCAGGAAAGCGTGGTTCTTCGGGAGCTGCTGGACAAAAAGCTCTGGAAGGTGCCGGATCGGGTAAAGGACAAGGCCGCCTTTGAGGAAAACATCAACCGCTCCATCCGGCAGTACAACCCGGACTACTGGCGGGCAAGGCAGAGCGGCATAGAGGCCGCAAAGGAGGCCCGCCGCCCACGGCCTGACCGGGAGGCCGCAAGATAACCTCGGGCCATGCTGGCCCGAAGCGCAAAGGAGGTGTGAACCGTGGCCTATGTGCCAGTACCCAAAGACCTATCCAAAATCAAGACAAAGCTGGCCTTCAACTTGACGAAGCGCCAGCTCATTTGTTTTTCAGCAGCCGCCAGCGTGGGGCTCCCTACTTATCTGCTTACCCGGGGAGCTCTCGGAAACAGTGCCGCCATGCTCTTAATGATCGGGCTCATGCTCCCGTTCTTTTTCTTTGCCATGTATGAGAAGGACGGCCTGCCTCTGGAAAAGGTCCTGAAAAACATCATCCGCACCTGTTTCCTCTATCCCCGGGTGCGGCCCTACAAGACGGAAAACTTTTATGCGCTGTTAAGCGAGAAGGAGGCGAAGCCGATTGCAGAAACGGACAAACGCCGGAAAGCCCGCAGCAAGAAAGCCTGACAGGCGGGGCCTTTTCGGCTTGTTTGCAAAGAAAAAAGACATTCCCACCACCGCCCAGCAGACCCTCCCTTACCGGGAAATGTACCGGGACGGGGTGTGCCGGGTGTCGGAGGATTACTACACGAAAACCATCGAGTATGAGGACATCAACTACCAGCTCGCACAGGCCGAAGATCAGGCGGCCATCTTTGACGGGTGGAGCGCCTGCCTCAATTACTTTGACAGCACCCTTCCTTTCCAGCTCTCCTTCTTAAACCACCGGAGCCGCCCGGAAAGCAGGTACAGCGTCAATATCCCCATGCAGGACGACGAGTACAACGGCGTCCGGCAGGAGTATGTGGAAATGCTGGACAACCAGATTGCCAGAAGCAACAACGGCATTGTCCGCACAAAGCTCGTGACCTTCGGCGTGAAGGCGGACAGCCTTTCTTCCGCCCGGGCAAGGCTGGAACGGGTGGAGGCGGATATTTGCGGCAACTTCAAAAAGCTGGGCGTTAAGTCCCGCTCCCTGACCGGTCTGGAACGGCTGGAACTCTTACACGGCCAGCTCCACCCGGGAGGCACAGACCCTTTCCGCTTCGCATGGGATATGATACCGAAAACCGGGCTTTCCACAAAGGACTTTATCGCGCCCACCAGCTTTGACTTCCGGTTCAGCCGTCTGTTCCGGGTGGGCACCACATGGGGAGCCTCCTCCTACTTGCAGATTCTTGCCTCGGAGCTTTCCGATAAACTGCTGGCGGAGCTGTTGGAGCTGGACGCGGAAATGACCATCACCCTCCATGTGCAGACAGTCGATCAGGCCGCCGCCGTGAAAGCTATCAAGGCCAAAGTCTCCGATATCGACAAGATGAAGGTGGAGGAACAGAAAAAGGCGGTGCGCTCCGGCTACGACATGGACATTCTGCCTCCCGACCTTGTGACCTACAGCCAGGACGCTAAGACCCTTCTGGAAGATTTGCAGAGCCGGAATGAAAGAATGTTCCTCCTGACCTTCCTTGTGGTCAACATGGCGCCCACCCGGCGGGAGCTGGACAACGACCTGTTCACCGTGTCAGGAATCGTGCAGAAATACAACTGCGCCCTGAAACGGCTGGACTTCCAGCAGGAGCAGGCGTTCCTTTCCAGCCTTCCCCTCGGCCACAACGCCATTGAGATACAGAGGGGCCTGACTACCAGCAGCACCGCCATTTTCGTCCCCTTCATAACGCAGGAGCTCCGCATGGACGGGGAGGCGGTCTATTACGGCCTGAACGCCCTTTCCCACAACGTCATCATGGCGAACCGGAAGAAACTGAAAAACCCCAACGGCCTGTTCCTTGGCGTACCCGGTTCCGGGAAATCCTTTGCCGCAAAACGGGAGCTTGTGAACGTGTTCCTCGCCACCCGCGACCGGATTATCGTAGTAGACCCCATGGGCGAATATTCCCCGCTAATCCGGCGGCTGGGCGGTCAGGTGATTGAGATTGCGCCGGACAGCCCGCACCACATCAACCCCATGGACATAGATTTGAGTTTTGACGAGGAAAATCCCATGGCCTTAAAGGCCGACTTTATCCTGTCGCTGATGGAGCTCATTGTTGGCGGCAAGGACGGCCTACAGCCCATTGACCGGACGGTGATTGACCGCTGTGTGCGCTTCATGTACCGGGAGCATATCCAGCACCCGGAAAAGAAACAGATGCCGACGTTGCAGGATTTATACGAACTGCTCTGCAAACAGCCGGAGGCGGAGGCTTCCCGTCTGGCAACCTCCCTTGAAATCTACGTGTCCGGTTCCTTAAACGTATTCAACCATGAAACCAACGTGGACTTGAACCGCCGCCTTGTGTGCCTCGATTTAAAGAAGCTGGGGGCGGGACTGCGCACGATTGCCATGCTCATCATGCAGGATTTAGTGAACTCACAGGTTTCCCTGAACTTCATGAACGGGCTTTCCACATGGTGCTACTTTGACGAATTTCACGTACTGCTCCGGGACGCCCTGACGGCCAGCTACTGCGTTGCCATCTGGAAAATGCTGCGGAAGAAAGGCTGCGTCCCGTCAGCTTTGACCCAGAATGTGAAGGTGCGCCCAGATAGGGCGTTGTGCAAAGCAGTTTAAGGTACTGCCGCACACGGCAGTGTGCGAAACAATCTGCCTTACCGACTAAGGAGAAATCCTTTACGGGAACAGCGCATGGCAGAAAAAGGAATAGTCACCAAAGGACTTAGGTGCGACTGTTTCCTAATGTTAAGAAGATATGAGGATAAGATTGGGTTTATCGAATGTAAGGTTCCAGTTCCTGTTTTTTGCAGGTGTGGGAAAAGTCCTGTAACCCATGTCATAACGCTGTCACGTCATCTTTCACGGCGGGACAACTGCTACACGTTATGAAACAGGCGTGAGAACACGTCATAACGAACCGAAAGCATATCCGACAATCTTCATTCACCTAAGCACAACGCTAACTGGGGATTGCCTAAGTCCGGCTCATTCGCCGGATATGGCAACGGAGGCTCCATAGTAGTCCGAGAGGGGTAATGACCCTTACATGGCGAAGGGAGCCAGTTAGTAACATCTAAAATGTAGGAATGAAAGGGAGGAGAAACCTCAATGAAACCAACATCTGAAATTTTAGAGCGTATTGAAAAGTGTTCCAGCGAACACAAAGACGGCGTATTCACAAGGCTTTACAGATATTTACTCCGTGAAGATATTTACTACGCCGCCTATCAGAAACTTTATGCAAACAAAGGTGCAACGACACAGGGTATCGACGATGATACCGCAGACGGTTTCAGTGACTTCTATGTAAAAGAGTTAATCCAGTCACTAAAGGACGGAACCTACAAGGCTAACCCTGTAAGACGTGGGTATATTCCAAAGAAAAACGGAAAACTCCGTCCGCTGGGTATCCCGTCTTTCCGTGACAAGCTCCTGCAAGAAGTTGTCAGAATGATTTTGGAAGCTATCTATGAACCTGTCTTTGACAGTCACTCCCACGGTTTCAGACCGGGCAAAAGCTGTCATACCGCACTCCGTCAGATTTCTTCTGACTTCACAGGCGTGGTTTGGTTTATCGAGGGTGATATTCAGGGTTGTTTTGATAACATCAATCACGAAAAACTGATTGAGATTTTGAGCAGGAAAATCAAAGACAGTCGTTTTCTGAACATCATTCGCCAGTTTTTGAAAGCTGGGTATATCGAGAATTGGAAGTATAACGCCACTTACAGCGGTTCTCCGCAGGGTGGTATCTGTTCACCGATACTTGCAAATATCTATCTGAATGAGCTGGACAAGAAGTTTCGGGAAATCGCAGAACGCTTTGATAAACCGAGGTCGGCATATCAGACACCGGAATATCATACGGCAAGCAAAGAATTAAAAAGGCTGTCCTACTGGATTGACCATACCGATAATGAAGCGGAAAGACAAGAACTGATTGACCAGCATAAAGCGCAGAAGAAAGCTATGAGAAATCTGCCCTGCAAACCTGCCGACAATAAAAAGTTTACGTTTGTCCGCTATGCGGACGACTGGCTGGCAGGTGTGTGCGGCACAAAAGCGGAATGTGAAGAATTAAAAACCGAAATCGCTGAATTTCTAAGCACAGAGTTGAAATTGACCTTGAGTGAAGAAAAGACGCTGATAACGCACAGCTCCGAAAAAGTCCGTTTCATTGGCTATGATATTTGCGTCCGCAGAAATCAGGAAGTCAAAGGTCACAGAATGAAAAACGGAACGTGGAGAAAATCCCGTACCCTGCACATGAAAGTTGCCCTTACTATTCCCCATACGGAAAAGATTGAGAAATTTATGTTTGCAAAGAAAGTCATTCGCCAAAAGGAAAACGGGGAGTTTCAGCCGATACACAGAGCCGGACTTCTCAACCTTGCGGATTATGAGATTGTGGAGCAGTACAATGCCGAAGCAAGAGGACTATGCAACTATTACAATCTGGCTTGTGATTATCACACGCTGGACTACTTCTGCTATCTCATGGAGTATAGCTGCTTAAAGACGATTGCCAACAAGCATAAAACCAGTATCCGCAAAATCATTCGCCAGTATAAAGACGGGAAAACATGGTCTGTCCCTTATGAAACCAAAACGGGGACGAAACGTGTACGCCCTGTTAAAATCGCAGATTGTAAGCGTGGCGAAGCGAGTGACATCATCTATCAGAGAAAGAAATTTAGCTGGAAAACCACTATCAGACAACGGCTTAATGCCAGAGTTTGTGAACTATGTGGGTGTAAAGAAGCCGACTTGTACGAGGTTCACGTTATACGGAACCTAAACGAGTTGGGGAATTCTGATTGGGAAACCGTGATGAAAAAGAAGCGGCGGAAAACACTTGTTGTTTGTAGCAAGTGCCATGAAAGAATACACAAACACTAATCAATACGTCAATTACTAATGGGGAGCCGGATACTTCGAGAGGAGTAAGTCCGGTTCCGAGGGAGGGTGTAGGAAACCTGCCGCCAACGGCGGCAAGACGCCTTTACCCTACCCTACGATTTTCTGGCAAGCCCGGAAATTGAGAATATTTTTGAGAACTCGGATTTCCTCGTCCTGCTTGCACAGGCACAGGGCGACCGGCAGATCATCGCAAAACAGCTCGGTATCAGCCCGCACCAGCTTTCCTATGTGACCCACACCAATTCCGGTGAGGGCCTTTTGTTTTTCGGGAACGTCACAATCCCCTTCGTAGACCACTTCCCGCAGAATACGGAGCTCTATGCAATCATGACAACCCGCCCGGAGGATAAGAAGAATGAGCCAAAACAGGAATGACACCACTTCGGGCCAACGTGGCCCGAAGCTCACGGTACGGGAAATCCCCAAAGAGCAGGCCATCGGCTTTATCCGCCGCTACCATTATTCCAAAATCATGCCCCGGCTGAATAAGCACTATCTGGGCTTTTACACTGGAAACCGACTTGCGGGCGTGGTGGCGCTGGGCTGGGGAACCCAGCCGCTCCAAAGCATACGGAAGATGTTCCCCCGCCACAGGCTCCAATCCGGCGACTATCTGGAAATCGGGAAGATGTGTTTTCTCCCTGAAATGAACGGGAACCAGTGTTTTGGGAGCCGGGTGCTCTCCCAGCTTGTAAAATGGCTGAAAAATAATACAGACTGCCTGTTCCTCTACACGCTGGCGGACGGCATTATGGGGAAATGCGGCTATGTGTATCAGGCCGCGAACTTCCGGTACATCGGGAGCTTTCCCACCAGCGTCTACCGCTGTACGGCCACCGGGGAGAAAATCCACCCACGGAGCGCAAGGCTCTTACTGGAAGAAAACGCCGCCCTTGACGGGGTGGAAAGACGGTTCTGGTTGACCCATGGCTACTGTGAATACAAGGGGATTGAAAAAATCAACGGCCTCATGTTCCGTTATCTCTACCCGCTGAACAGGCAGGCAAAAAAAATCCTGAACGCCTACCCGGAGTACCGGGGGCTCCCAAACCCGAAGGATAAGGATTTGAAATTCACCATGCGAACCGCCCCGGGCGTATACGCCCCAATCCCGCCGCCGTTATTTAACCGTGATGTATGCCAATTCAACACACAGAAATGTTGAGCTGGCTTTTTTTGTTCCGGGAAAGGAGGAATGACCTATGGGAAAGGAACCAAAGAAAGTCAGGCCAAAACAGCCGCCGCCGGATACCTTCACCTCGGGCCAACATGGCCCGAAGCAGGAAACCAGCCCGCCGCCGGATTCCGCCCCTTCCGGCCGCCTGCGTTTTGAGGAAGGGGACACGCCGCCGCAGGACGGGGCCACCTCGGGCCAGCATGGCCCGAAGCCCTCCGGGAAGTTCCGGCAGGATACGGAGCGGGCCCGCCCCTCCGACCATATGCGGCGGGAGGAAAATGCGGACGGAGACGGAGGGCAGGAACCCCATGACAAAGAGGCCGGGCCTGACCGGGCCGGTAAGAAACGTACTGATGGTGAGAAATATGCCGATGGGGAGAAACGGGCTGACGGCAAGGAACGCTCTGACGGCAGGAAACCGGACAAGACGGAGAAGGCACAGGAAAAAGCGGATAAGGCCGGGCGGAAACTGGAATCGGCCCGGGAAAAGCTGGCCTCACAGAAGCCGCCCAAACAGCCGGGACTGGCAAAGAAGGCTGTCCGGGGTGTGCGGGCGGAGGTATGGTTTTACACCCACAACAAAATACACGAGATTGAGCATGAGAACGTAGGCGTGGAAGGAGCCCATAAATCCGAGCTTGTGGCAGAGGCAGGAACCCGTAAGCTCGCCCGGTTTGCCAGACGCCGCTACCGTGAGCACCCGGCCCGCCGGGTGGCGAAATGGGAACGAAAGGAGCTGGCGGCACGGGCCAATCTGGATTTTCAGAAGATGGCAAAGGAACACCCGGAGCTTGCCAGCAACCCGCTCTCCCGCATGGCACAGAAATGGAAACTGAAACGCCAGTATGCCAGACAGGCAAGACAGGCCGCAAAGCAGGGGGCACGGGCGGCGAAGAAAACAGCCGCCACAGCCGGAACCATTACGAAACGGGCGGTTCAGGCGGCGGCCCGCCACCCGGTATTTATCCTGATTATCGTGGTACTGTTCCTGCTGTTTTATATCCTGTCAGCGTTTTCCTCCCTTATCCCCATGCTGGGGAGCGGCCTTGCAAACGCCATATCCGGCACCTCCTACGCCTCCGCTGACAGCGACCTTTTAGGGACGGACGAGGACTATACCGCTCTGGAAAATGACCTGAAACAGAAGATTGCCAATATCGAGCACACCCACAGCGGCTATGACGAATACCGCTACAACGTAGATGAAATCGGCCACAACCCCTATGAGCTTGCCTCCTACCTGTCGGCCAAATACCACAGCTATACCCGGTCAGGGATACAGGGCGAACTTGGGGAGGTCTTTGAAGCACAGTACGAGCTGACGCTGACCGAGGAAGTGGAAATCCGCTACCGCACAGAAACCAGCACAGACGCGGACGGCAACGAGACGAGCGAGGAAGTCCCTTATGAATACTATATCCTCCATGTGACCTTAAAAAACCGCACTCTCCCCGCCGTGGTGAATACCCGGCTTACCATGGAGCAGAAGGAGATTTATTCCGTCATGCAGGAATTAAAGGGCAACAAGCCCCACCTGTGGGAAGGCATTTACACGGGAGGCGGCACAGGGACGGACCCCGGCTACCAGATACCCGGGGAGGCCCTGTCCGACCCGTCCTTCGCGGCCCTGATTGGGGAGGCGGAGAAATACTTGGGCTATCCCTATGTATGGGGCGGTTCCAGCCCGTCCACCTCCTTTGACTGCTCCGGCTTCGTCTGCTGGGTATTTTCCAACAGCGGCGTCCATAACCTGCCCCGCACCACGGCGCAGGGCATTTACAACCAGTGCGCCCGTGTCTCCCC
>OLQH01001932.1_pt1 | contig 13845 bp, 16 predicted proteins | sample 1672671 | NCBI WGS metagenome assembly OLQH01 (sample SAMEA3136712, study PRJEB25190) | human gut metagenome
CGGACAAACGGTTTTCAAGACCGCCTCGTTATGACCACTTCGATACCTCTCCATGGTGTCGCTTTCCGTCAGCGACAAGTGATATTTTACCATTAATGTTTAATGTTGTCAATATGTTATTTTCATATTTTTTCAACAAAATTTTCAGCAATCATCAGGTCTTCCGGTGTTGTGATTTTGATGTTTTCATAAGAGCCTTCCACCAGTTTTATTCTGCATCCTTTTGTCTTTTCAACGACCATAGCGTCATCTGTAATCCCCTGCATGTCTCCTTTCCGCAGCTCCTCGTGGGCTTCACGAATCAGAGAATAGCGAAATACCTGTGGGGTCTGTATTGTCCACACATACCTTCTGTCAGGAGTAGCAGCGATCATTCCTTCTTCATCTGATATCTTAATGGTATCTTTTGAGGGCATACCCACCACGCATGCCTGAAAACACCTGGCTCCATTCAGAGCACGGTTCAGTATCTCTTCAGTGATAAAGGGACGGGCTCCATCGTGGATAAATACATAATCGCAGCCTTCACATGCCAGCAGTCCCTGATAGACAGAATCATATCTTTCTTTTCCCCCGGCAATGATCTTGGAGACCTTTGTAAGCCCATATTTCTGAACAATATCCCTCCTGCAAAATTCTATGGAATCCACGGAAGCAACCAGGATAATGTCATCCACCCAGTCTGTTTTCTGAAAACAGGCCAGAGAATAATACAAAACAGGATTCCCTTTAATTAGAAGAAACTGCTTTTGTATTTTACTCCTCATACGTTTTCCCTGTCCGGCTGCCAGCACAATTGCCGTACATTTTTCTCTCTTCATTACCGTTCCCCCAGCTTCAGGTTCGGCACTGCATTCAAATCCCATCCGTGACGGGTTCCTTTTTTATACTCGTAGTAAGCAGCCGTGCCGATCATAGCTGCGTTGTCCGTACAGAGGATGGGTGATGGGTAATAAAAATGAATTCCATTCTCCTGGCAGGCTTTCTCCATCCCTCTGCGCAGTGCCCCGTTGGATGCCACGCCCCCTGCGATGGCCAATTTGTCCATATGGTAATCCTTTGCTGCCGCAATCGCATGCTCCACAAGGACTTCTACTACAGAGCGCTGGAAGGAAGCCGCTATATCTGCTGCCACAATCTCCTGCCCCTGCATTCTGCAACGGTTGAGATGATTCAGCACCGCAGATTTTACACCGCTGAAGCTAAAATCGTAAGGGGCATCTTCGATTTTACCCTTTGGGAAATCAATGGCATAGGGATTTCCCTCACCTGACAACTTGTCTATCTTCGGTCCCCCCGGATAGCCAAGTCCTATGGCTCTTGCCACTTTATCAAATGCTTCCCCTGCCGCATCGTCTCTTGTTCTTCCCAGGATCTGGAATTCTCCATATTCTTTCACTATCACCAGATGCGTGTGACCGCCCGAAACTACAAGACACAAAAACGGAGGCTCCAGTTCAGGATGTTCAATGTAATTAGCAGAAATATGTCCCTCTATATGGTGTACCCCTACCAACGGCAGGTTTTTGGCGTAGCTGATTGCCTTTGCCTCTGCCACGCCAACCAACAAAGCCCCTACCAGACCGGGTCCGTAAGTTACTCCAATGGCATCCATATCATCCAGGGCAGCCCCTGCCTGATCCAGTGCCTCCTCGATTACCTGGTTAATTTTCTCTATATGCTTTCTGGATGCTATCTCGGGCACCACTCCGCCATACAGCTTATGGAGTTCTATCTGGGAAGAAATAACATTGGAGAGGATCTGCCTTCCGTTTTTTACAACTGCTGCCGCCGTCTCATCACAGGAACTCTCTATCGCCAGTATCACTACATCATCTATATTTTTATCCATTTTCTTCATCCTTATTCTTCAAATTGCAAATCTGTTGATTGCCCGTCTTTTCCCGGATAAGAACGGGGAAAAATCGCTCTAACCTCATCCATAAATTCCTCAGGACGGACCAGAGAGGGGCTGTAGTGTGTCAGCCACAATTCCTTAACCTCAGCTTCTTTTGCCAGACATGCAGCCTCTTTAAATGTCATATGCTTATACTCACGGGCTTTTGCCTCTTTCTCCTTCTCCCCGTACATTCCCTCGCAGATAAAAAGATCAGACTCCCTGGCATTCTCTCTGATAGAAGCAGTGGGACGCGTATCGGTCGTATACGTAAGCTTTATCCCTTTTCTGGGGGACCCCAGAACCATATCCGGAGTATATGTGTTCCCCTCCCAGGTTACTGTCTCTCCCTTTTGAAGAGGATTCCAGCACTTCAGGGGGATCCCCAGCGCTCCGGCCTTTTCGGGAAGAAATTTCCCGCCTCTTTTTATCTCCAAAGTATATCCGTAGCAAACCACATTGTGGTTTACGCGAAAGGCTGTGATCTCATACCCATGGCTTTTCAGATGCTCCACAGACTCGGTAAGTTCTATACACTGGATCTCAAAAGGAAGTTCAGGGGCGATCACTCTCAGCGCAGATACCACACGGTTAAGTCCCTTTGGGCCTATGAGTGTCAGCGGCTCCGTGCGCTCTGCGTTTCCCATTGTCAGAAGCATCCCCGGCAGACCGCTGATATGATCTGCATGGTAATGCGTAAAACAAATGGTATCAATAGGTTTAAAACTCCAGCCCTTTTCCTTTACCGCCACTTGGGTGCCTTCTCCACAGTCAATCATCAAATTGCTTCCATTATAACGGGTCATCAAAGAGGTCAGCCACCTCCTGGGAAGAGGCATCATACCCCCGGTTCCCAGCAAACATATATCTAACATGCTATTTCCTCATTTCATTTTCAGTGTTCTTATTCTATCACAACTCCCAGCGATTGGCAATGAGGGGCCATTTTAAGGATATTTGACAGGCAGCTCTAAAGTACGCACAATACCATAATCACAATCCCGATACAGCACATAAGGAATCCAAAAGACAAGCTTATGGTCATCCACTTGTGGGATTCCATCCTTCCCCTGAGCCTCTCCGCCCTGGAAATCCTGGCTGCCTCCTCTGATTCTGTCTGAAGACGCAGCGGCCGGTAAAGTGTTTCTTTCAGCGTGAGAATGATGAAGTCAACCAAACGGTCAGGTATGCGAAAGATTCCGGAACATACAGAGGGCAGCCACTTTGTAAGTGCCGGGACATAGACCTTCTTTTCCAAATCAAGCCAATCGGGCCATAAGTTCTTATATCCATAACAGCCGGGCGCCTCCCTGACCATAACAGCCTTTTTGATAAAAAAGAAATAGACGAAGCATCCTACCGCAACAGATATTACCGCGCCCTTCAGATTCACGAGAGAAAAATAGGCTATTTCATGCTCCAGAGGATGGACAGCAAAAAATGTTTCCGTGCTGTCTGCAATCCGATCCATGGTTGCCCCCGGCAGTATTCCCAATACAGGAATTGCAGTGCCGGAAAGAAGGAGGGTTAATTTTGTCACGGGATTTGCATAGTTTCGGTACTGCTCCTCAAATTCTTTCTGCCTCACCGGATGGCGGTTTCTAAACAGTGCATAATAGAGTTTTATCATATAAGCAACTGTCAGTCCCCCACAGAACAGAAACAAAAGTTCTACAAAGGATGTAAAACCGGCGCTTCCCAATACGGTACCGCCTTCATGGATATATTCTACGATACTTTCATGAAGAAGTGTCTTGCTTACATATCCGCTGAATAGAGGAATTCCTCCGATTCCCAGTGCCCCGGACAAAAATGCCAACTGCAAAAAGGGTTTTCTGCGCCCGAAGCCTCTTACCTCGTTCAGTTCCAATTCCTCCAGGTTCATAAACACCACTCCGGCAGCCAAAAACAGTACCAGTTTAAACAGAGAATGATTCATCATGTGAAGCACAATGCCGCGCACTGCCAACTGATTTTCTTCCCCCAGAAGTCCTGCCATTCCCAATCCGATTAGCACAAACCCAATCTGGGACATAGAAGAGCAGGCAAGGGTCCGCTTCAGATTCACTGCAAATACTGCCAGGACTGCCCCCAGCGTCATGGTAACCATCCCCAGCAGAAGGACCACAGTTCCCCAGCGGGGATCATATCGGAAGATATTGCAGGAAACTGAAAGAATTCCAAACAGACCTACCTTTGTAAGTATCCCCGACAGGAGCACACTGGCCGGCGCAGGAGATACCGTATGTGCTTTTGGCATCCATACATGTAGGGGAAACATTCCGGCCTTTGCACCGAATCCCAAGAGGATCAGCGCCCCTGCTGTGTAGATCTGTCCGGAGTTCTCTGTCCAGGCTTTTCTGCCTGCTTCATACAATTCATCTATCCGCAGCGTTCCCAGCAGATGATGCAGCATAAAGAGTCCCATGAGAAGGATCAGCCCTCCCACCACTGCAATGCCCAGATAGGTAGACGCCGCTTCCAGCGCCTGGGGCGTTTCGTTTTGGGCCACCCACACATAAGAGGTAAAAGACATAATCTCAAAAAAGATAAAGGTTGTATAGAGATCTGCGGAAAGAAATACCCCCATGGTGGCCCCAAGGGTAAACAAAAGGAACATATAATATCGGTTTCTGTTTCTCTCATGCTTCATATATTCATTTGACATCAGCGCTGACATCAGCCACAAAAACCCAGACAAGAGTCCGAACAGAGCCCGAAACCCGTCCAGTACAAAGCAAAGCCCCAGGCTGCAGATTCCTGCCGCTTCAAATATCACCGTCTCTCCCTGCCACACCTGCACTGCAAGAGATGCGATCAGAAAAAGCTCAAGAAGGATCGAAAGATCTACCGCATAATTCCGCATTCTTTTGCTGAACCGCCCGGCCAGATACCCCAGCAGTGCAGCTGCAAAGGGCCAGCCCACCGTAAGTCCAAGTAAAATATTTCCCTGCATCTTTTCACCTCCTATATAGTACCGGCTGCCACCTGTTCCAGAAAATCCAGAAGCGGCCCGCTGTGTACTCCCAGTCCGATCATCGCAGCAGCAAACACGCCCAGAGGAATCAGCATCCGCCAGGTGGGATCCGCTGTGTCCCCGCCGATCAGCCTTTCCTTCCCTCTTTCCGGGCAAAATGCACGTATGACCACAGTAAACATGTAAATGGCGGCCATCAGCGCGGCATAGAACAGAACAATAACCACTCCGTAGCTCAAAAGAGTTTCTCCCGCAAAGGCTGCCTTTGCAATCCGCCACTTACTGATAAATCCAATGGTGAGAGGTATTCCCGTAAGTGACATGGCGGATACCGTAAAGGTCAAAAATGTCTTTTTCATCTGATGGCCCACACCGTCCAGAGCCGGAATAAAATGATATCCTGTTTTAAACATAACAGAGCCTGATACAAAGAACGCACAAATCTTGCCGATGGCATGAGCAACCATATGACACATAGCTGCAATCATCCCCAGAGGGCTCATAAGTGTTGCGGCCATCAGAATATAGGACAGATTGCTGATGGTAGAGTAGGCCAGCCGCCGTTTAAAATGTACCTCTTTCACAGCCATGGTACTGCCGTATACCACAGTAAACATGGCAATTCCCATCACAATGTCCTGGGCCCAGCTTCCTTTGAGTATCTCTGTCCCGTAACAGTAATACGTAAGGCGGAGTACCGCGAAGACTCCGGCCTTTACCACCGCAACCGCATGGAGCAGAGCGGTGACCGGGGTGGGGGCCACAGAAGCAGAGATCAGCCATCCATGAAGCGGGAATACCGCAGCCTTCACTCCAAACCCCAGAAAAGCCATCACATAGATAAGGCGTAGAATGTTATCGTCCACCAGCGTGTGATCCATCACTCCTCCGATGGCAAAGGAAGCCCCTTCCCCGTACACAGTAATAAAAATCAGGCTGGTAAAGGCAAAAGCAGCCCCTCCGATAGAATAATAGGCATACTGCCTGCCGGCACGCCTGGCCCGGGGAATCATGGTATGCATCACAAGAGGAATGGTAACCAGGGTAAGCAGCTCATAGAAAAGATACATGGTCATCATATTGCCCGCATAGGCAATCCCAAGGCTCACCCCATAGGTCATGGTATAAAAAGCAAAAAATGTATTTTCTCTGGTCTCATGGGTCATGTACTCAAAGGCATACAGAGTAGCCAAGGGCCAGAGTGTGGAAACGATGGTCCCGAACAGCATTCCCAGACCGTCGATGCGAAAGAGCAGGCTTACATTTTTATATAGTTCAAAAAGGATTAGGCTCTCCTTACTGCCCGCCCACAAAATCCCAAGGGAAATTGCAGAATTTACAATGACAAGGCTTTCCACTGCAATGTTCCTTCTCTTTCTATCCTTTATAGGAAAGAAAAATAACAGGGCCCCGGCGAGGATAGGAAGCAGAATAGGTATAATGATATAGATATTTTCCATGCCGCACCTCCTATAATATGCTCTTGCCGATGGCAGTGAGCAGTTCCATAAGTCCTCCCGGCCATATACCGAAATATGCAATTCCGGCAGTCAGGATTACAATGGGGAGTACCATCCACAGAGAGGGCTCCCGTTTCTTCAGACTTCCGTAGTCATACGCTTTTCCCGGCAGGAACCCGTGAATGGTGATGGGAAGCAGATACCCCGCAGTCAGCAGAGCGCTGAGCAGCAGAACCGCAGGTGCTATCCAGCGCAGGACACCTATCTCAGCCTGCAAAGCCCCCGCCGCCAGATACCATTTGCTGATAAAGCCTGCAAACGGAGGAATTCCTATGAGCCCTAGAGCAGCCAGTGTAAAGCACCATATGGTCACAGGCATCTCTTTTCCAATTCCTTTAAGCTCAGAAACCTTCGTCTCCCCAGTCTGGCAGATAATTGCCCCGGCAACGGCAAAAAGAGCATTTTTAATCAGAGAATGAAAAACCACATGGGAAAGGGCACCCGCCAGCCCGTAAAAATTAAGCAGAGAAAGCCCTGCCATAATATAAGAAAGCTGGCTAACTGTTGAATATGCAAACCGCTTCTTCATCAGCGGTTCTCTGTACGCCATCATAGACCCCATAAACACAGTAATGAGCGCCAGGATCAGCCAGGCATACTGCACCCAGGTTCCTTTGATCACCTCAGCTCCCACAACAAAATAGATCAGCCGGACAATGGCCAGCACTCCGGCCTTTGTAATCACACCGGACAGTACAGCACTGGCTGGCGCCGGTGCAACCGGGTGGGCAGTGGGCAGCCATCCGTGAAACGGAAACATGCCGGCCTTTACACCGAAGCCCAGAATCATAAGAAAGATTACCACATAAAACACAGGGTCTGACTGGGCCGCCGCCTGAATATTCTGCGTCCTGTCAGGGGAAAAGTCACAGAGTATCCCCTTTCCAAACAGGCCGGCGAAAGCTCCCCCCGCAGAATAAAATAAGTATTTTAGCCCCGCCATTATGGCCTCTTTCCTGAGAGTATGAAGGACTAAGGGCAGGGTGGACAGCGACATCATCTCATAAAATATGTATAGGGTGACCATATTGGCAGAGAGATCCAGTCCGGTAAGTACTCCACCTGCCATGAGGTACCAGGCATAAAAGGTTCCCTCCCTCTCTTCCTTTCTCATATAGCCCACTGCAAATATTCCTGCCAGTGTCCATACCGCGGCCATGAATAAAGCAAACAGCAGAGAAAGCCCATCCGTGTGAAGGGCAATGGATACACCGTCCATCAGCTGCCACAGCTGCAGGTATCGATATTCCCCCTCCCCGAGACATCGGATTCCCAGTAGTATCGTAAGCCCCCCGTGGAGGACTAAAAATGTCAAAAAGTATCCCAGTAGAGCTCTTCTGCTTCCCAGATACTTTTGTACCGCCAGAAGAAGCCCCCCTGCAAGTACGGGCAGCAAAACAGGCAGTACTAAAAAAGTATTTTCACCCATAAGTCTCCTCCTTTTCTACTGGAACATGGCAATCCCCTGTTTAATGGCCCCTATAAAAGGTCCTGAAAACAGGCCCAGGATAAAATTGACGGCTGCAAATACGGTAATGGCGGTACAACCGGCCGCCCCCAGCTTTACTCTTCTTGTCTTTTCAGATGCAGCCACCGGTGTATAGATAATAATAACTGTGCGGACAAAATAAATAGCGTTCAGCAATGTGCTGATTGCAATAACAATAAATACAAGGACGACCTTTCTGGGATCCTCTGTGGCTGCCACTGCAAAAGAGATCTTAGATATAAATCCGCCGAACAAAGGAATTCCTACCAGGGAAAACGCGCCTACGGTAAAGCCGATTCCTGCCAGCCGGCTCCTGTATCCCGCACCCTTTAATTCCTGTATACGGTAGGTATGGCCGGAGGCCTGACTCAGACCCTCTGCGCTGATAAAAAGGAGCGATTTCGTAGCTGCATGCACCAGGATATGAAACATTGCCGCTACCATTCCCGCCCGGCTTCCCAGTCCAATTCCCATATACACATAACCAATTTGAGCTACCGAGGAATAAGCATTCATATACCGGATGTCCTTTTCCCGTATGGCTCCCACAGAACCCAGAATAATAGCAAACACGCTGAACGCAAAGAGTACTTTAATGATATCGCTGCCCAGAATTGTATCCTTGCCCACCACCCGGTAGATGATCTTTATCAGGAGAAATATATACCTCTTTGACACCAGACCAGTTAAAATGGCACTGGAGGAGGGCAGGGAAAAACCATAGGCAGCCGGCATCCAGGAATGAAAGGGATACAGGCCGCTCTTAATAGCCAGACCAGCCGTGATAAGAATAATTACCATAAGCAGGGGGATATGATACTCTCCTCTCTGCATCAGTATCTTTACGCTTTCCTGGATATTGGGCATTAGCAGATGTCCGGTAACTGTATACAGAATACATACTCCGATGAGAAAAAGTCCGGACCCCATCAAACTCATAATCATATATCTGGTAGCCGCCACATACACAGGACCTGTTTTCCTCACCATAATCAGACCGCAGGCGGCTATTGTATTAATTTCTATAAACACATAGGCGGTAAAAATATCATTTGTATAGATCAATGCCAGAATCGCCCCAAGCATCAGATTCAGGAACAAAAAATACATGCCCAGGCTCCTGTCCTCCAGCTCCCGGCTAAGATGTCTCATCCCTCCCAGGACTGACAGCAGCATCACAAAGCTAAAAAAGGTAGCTGTTAAAGCTTCCAGAACACCTACGCGTATCTCATTTCCCCAGGGGGCGGTATAATGCCCCATGGTATAGACAAAGCTTTCTCCTGTAGACATCACATAAGCTAGAGTTGCGGCAGAGAGCACAATCACAATCCCATTTACCGCAATTCCCAGATTCCTGGCCTTTTTCCCTTTTAAGACAGATGAAATGACACCGGAGAACATGGAAACCATGATGGAAAAAAACGGAAAGTTGCACACAAATTCCAATTACTCCTCCTCCTTCCTCATCTTCATAATGATATAGTCCATATTAAGGGAATGGTATTTCTGATACAGACAGACCGTCAGAGCAAGCATCAGCGCTGTCACGCTCACAGACACCACAATTCCAGTGAGTACCAGGCCGCTGGGGATGGGATTAATGTAGGCATCCATGCTGGTGACCCCGTCTGTAACAATGGGTGCCCCCCTGCCTTCGATGTATCCCTGCGCCGCCAGAAACAGGTAAGCAGCCGTGTCCATAATATTAAGCCCAATGATCTTTTTTATTAGATTTTTGTGCAGCAGAAGAGCAGCCAGCCCGATGCCGAAGAGAATCACAGAGGTAACAACCTCTCCATTTTCCAGAAAGTGCTCCAGCATCTCAGATCCCTCCTTTGCTGAAAAGTGCATAGAACGAATACATGGTACAAGCCACAACAATGCCTACTGCAATATTCAGAGGCAGGATTAGCCCTGCGCTGAAGATTTCACCGGGTGTTCCCAGCGGAATATGGCTGTTCAGATGGTTCGCACCTGTAAAAAAGGAGTAGCTTTTGGCAAGACAGTAAAACCCAAGGGCAATCAGGGTACAGTTCTGAAACGTCTTTTCTGTAAAAAACTGTTCGATGGCTTCATAGCCATAGGAATTCCTGAAAAGGATCAGACTTCCTCCTATGATTGCGCCTCCCGAAAATCCCCCTCCCGGTGAAAGATGGCCGTTGAGAATCACATAGATTCCAAAGAGAAACAGCATAGGCGACAGGATAAACGTTACTCTCTGCAGGATAACATCTTCCTTCATTCCTATCTCTTTCTGGGACTTCGCCGTCTTCGCGCCGTCGCCGGCCTTAAGAAGGAGGAGCACCGCAGAAGCGGCGATAAATAAAACATTGGATTCCCCAAATGTATCGAATGCCCTGTAGTCCAGGATCATTCCTGCAACAATGTTCACAGCGCCTGTCTCTTCCATCCCTTTTTCTATGTAGCGCCGGGACACCTCATTGTTTACCGGATTGTCTGCTGCCCCAAAGGGAGGGAGAAAATATACCACATAAAGCAGAGTTCCTACTATAAACACCCCCATTAGCACTGTCAGAATCCGGTATATATAATGATAGGCCTTTGCTTTTTCATAGGAATATCCAACATCCGGGATCTGTTCCAGATATGCGAGATAATTATGCCCTGCTTTCTTTTCCCGTTCTTCCAGGGCAATGGGTTCAGGCTCTTCGTAAAAAACATCATTTTCCCCGGCAATCCAACGCTCTAGTTTTCCGAAAAAGGTATGCTCGTAATCTTTCTTAATCTTACTCATGCTTTTCGTCCTCTCCAATTGCCCGAATTCGTTTGAGGGTTACAAAAAATAAGACGCTGGTTACCCCGGCGCCGACCGCAGCCTCCGTGATGGCAAGATCCGGGGACTTGAGCACCACCCATAAAATGGACATAATAACGCTGTATGACATAAAAATAGCTACAGATATCAGGAGACGCCTGGCCAGGCAGGCGGAAAGGGCACATACAATTAATCCGAAAAACATTACAAATTTAAACGCTGTCAACATCCTTCTTCACCTCTTCCTCTTTTTTCATCAGCGCATTGGTTGTCACCTCGAATTCGCAGAGCATATGGCTGCACACAGGACCTGCCATCCAGAAAAAAGCAAGTATGAACAGCAGCTTTACTTCAACAGTGCCTCCCCACTGATACAGCATGAGGCCAATCAAAAGGCAGAGTTTCCCCAGCGAATCCCCCATGGCAGCCGCATGCATCCGGTTAAGAGCCGTGCGGAAACGAAAATTGCCGATGGCTGCCCCAAGCATAATCACCAGGCCGCTCAGCATAAATGCAGCGCACAGTACAAATCTAATTTTCTCCCCAATCATGTTCTTCCTCGTCCTCCTTCTGTTTTTCTGCATACACCTTTAAATATAACTGTACCAGAACAACCACAGCCAAAAAGCTCAGCATAGCATAGATGAGACACACATCCAGCAGATAAGACTCTTTCAGAAGCATCGCCAGAATCGCTATTGCCACAATTGTAAGAGTACCGATTGCATTGACAGCTATAATCCGATCTGTGAGCTTCGGCCCTATAATGGAACGAATGACATAAATCAGAATAATAACTGCCAGGATAATCAGGCACAGGATAAAAAGACCTCTGTAATACTGTTCCATACTTATTCCTCCACTTTTTTAATAATCCTGATCATAAGACATTCGTCTATCCCCTGAGAAAAGTCTTTGTCCAGACAATGTACAGTAAAATCATTCCCGTCCACATCTACCGTAATGGTCCCTGGTGTCAGCGTGATATAGTTAGCCATCATAACCCGTCCTATATCCGTCTTAAAGTCCACTGTAAAATGCACCAGCACAGGTTCCACCTCATATTTAAAAGAAAAAATAAATCTCATGACACTGGCTGTTGCCTTTATTACCTCCAGGATAAGATTACCCAGATACCAGCACACAACTGGGATTTTTTTCAAAAACCGGACATCCCTTTTTAAGCTGTAACCCAGATACCTGCAGGCGAAAAAAAATACCAGCAGAGAAATGACGATTCCTGCTCCAATAATTTCTCCGGTTATCTTCCCGTTTAACACAATCCAGAATAAAATAAATATAAGTAGCAATGATACACCTCCTTGACTATAGAGAAATTATGATTCGTTTCATTCCAGCGCTGTACTGCATTACCAGAAAGTAAATGCGGTACACAAATAAATTAGGGATTCTTTCAGTTTCACTCCGAGCGGAGCAAGAGAACAAGGCAAAATATTTACATATTTTCCAGACTTTGTCTATATTTTATCATAGTCTTTATGTATTTTCACGTTATATTTATTATAACATTGTACTTTTTTGTGCACAATTCCAATTATTCTTAAGGCTATTCCATATTTGAATTGCCTCATCCCGTTTTCGTTTATCCGGGGCACTCCCTCTAGAGAGATAATATCATGTACCATTCTTCCCTTCAAACCTCAAAATTGGAAGTTTTGTCCGATAGCATACACGAAAGGTACACCTGTATTATTTTCTGCTGAAAATGGACATATTTTCTTATTTTGTTTTAGTAAGCGCAATATCCCCAGGTTCCGTCCGTTTACGCAAAAAAAATGCCGCAGTGTATAAAATCTCACTGCGGCACTCTTTTTGTCAAACCTATAGCTGTATCACCAGCGCTTATCTATCAGGGAGGTACTAAATTAACTCCTTTTCCTGCCCTTTGGCCACAGGAATCTGAAAGCCTGCAGTCCACCGTTCATAGCAGGATTCACATAAGTCAAAGGAATGACGCTCCCCGTCACGACTGGAAAAATATCCCCATACAATATCTACAGGGAAAACCCCTTCCATCACAATTCCATTTTCCACCTTCAGTTCTCTTCCACACATGTTGCAGGACACCTGCTCCAGCTGTTTGGCCTGTTGGTTTTTGTATTTCCTCATCTGTATCCTCCCTTTAGAATCCCCTTCTGCGTTTACAAATGTATTATATCGAAAAAAAATACATAAATATAGTGGGAACGGTTTTCAAATTTAGCAAAAGATTACATTTTTCTCATCTCCTGATCATTACAATTCCGTCCTCCACAGGGGCTTCATAAAAATTCCTGCGGGTTCCCACCCTTTGGAACCCCATACTTTCGTAGAGTGCGAGTGCCCGTACATTACTCTTTCTGACCTCCAGAAAGCAGGAGGCAACCCCTGCCTGTTCTGCCTCTGTGAGAAGCTGCTCCAGGAGCATCCGTCCAATGCCCTTTCCCTGTTCACACTGCGCAACTGACACATTGGTAATCTCGCCTTCGTCCAGAGAGATCCACATTCCCGCATATCCTACGAGGCGTCCATCCTTTTCCGCGGCAAGATACAAGGTATCTTTTCGAAAAGCGCTGGAGTCAAAGCTCTCTCTGCTCCAGGGGCGGGAAAAATTCTCCTTTTCTATGTCTGCAGCCGTACAAGTGTCTCTGGGCTCCATTCTGCGAATCCGTATCATACCTGTTTCTGTCCCTTTAACCTTGCCGCCCGTTCTCTTTCCGCCTGGGATACCCGCAGATATTCCGGCTGGTGCTCTGCTGCGGACTGTACCTGTCCACTCTGATACAGCACCATTCCCAGTGCCCCCACAGATCCGGCCCGCTGCTTATTCACATGCGCCGGCGCGAAGGAATAGGGAACCTTTATCTTTTCCCGTATCAGATCTGCGTAGATCGGGACACCGTCCCCTAAAAAGATTACTTCCTGCCCAAGTGCATTCAGCTCCCCCATTAGTTCCTCAACCTTTACTGCCTTCTGTCCTGTGATAATGTTCATCTTCCCATCTTCGAATCTGTAGATCCCTGTATACACCTGACTTCTTCTGGCATCCATCATAGGGCAGATTAGCTGTCTGGCATCGTAGAGATTATAAGCCAGCGCATCCACTGTGGGAACCCCGATTAACGGTTTATCCAGAGCAAGCCCCAGCCCTTTGGCAGTGGCGGCGCCTATGCGCAGTCCCGTAAA
>OLQH01001938.1_pt1 | contig 13784 bp, 9 predicted proteins | sample 1672671 | NCBI WGS metagenome assembly OLQH01 (sample SAMEA3136712, study PRJEB25190) | human gut metagenome
CTTTGATGATTTTGAGTATGCAAAGGAGGCAGTTCATCTTGAGATCGAGGAGTACATTTTAAAACCGGTCAACTCCATGGAACTGAAGAGGGTTTTTGCCCATCTGAAGGAGAAGCTGGATCAGGAGATCAGTGAAAAGAGGAATGCGGAGATTCTGCAGAAATATTATCTGGATTCTCTGCCGCTTCTCCAGGCAAATTTTTATTCCACACTGATCGAGGGAAGAATCCATGAAGATGAGCTGCCCAAATTTCTGGAGGATTATCAGCTGGTTTTTGAGGGGCCTTTTTTCTGTTGCCTTGTGGTACACACTTCGTCCAGTCAGGTACCGGAGAATATGAATCCCCTGCTTCTGGCTACGGCAGTGCAGAAGCAGGTGCAGGAGCGTCTGGGGGAGAGATGGAGGGCGAAATGTTTCTCTTACCTGGGGAATACTGTACTCCTGGCCCAGCTTTCCAATGAGAACGAGGTGTCAGATCTGACAGACGACTGCGACCGGTTCTGTGGTTATGTGGGAAGGATGATCGGAGCAGTTGTCACGGTGGGGATCGGCCAGGTCTGCAGCCGGGTACTGGATCTTGCATCTTCCTATACCAGCGCCAGGGAAGCGGTTTCCTACCGGGTGATCTATGGGACCGGGAAGGCAATCAATATGAAGGAGATTGCTCCCCAGGAAATGAAAAAGTCAGATGATACAGACGACGCAGAGCTCTCCAATCTGTTTAAGGCGATCCGTCTGAATGACCGGGAAGAGATCGAGGAGGCAGTGGAAAGCTACTGGAGTCATCTGGCGCTGCAGGAAAAGTCGCTGCAGCAGTATCACATTGAGGTAATGAATCTGGTCAGTGCGCTGTACCGCTTCGCCTCCAACAATGAGATTTCAGTGGATGAGTTCTCCAGCGATATGCGGAAGCTGTACGGGGAACTGCTGGATCTGGGACCGCAGAGCCTGAAAAAATGGATCATGAATATCAGCTTTGCCTTTCATGAGCGCCTGCTGCGGGCCAGGAGCCGTTCGACCCAGTCCTTTGTCTCAAAAGCCAGGGAGTATGTGCGCAATAATTATTCGGATGAAGATCTGTCCCTGGACAGTATCTGTGAATTCCTGGGAGTTTCCAATTCTTATTTTTCTACCATCTTCAAGAAAGAGACCGGCAGTACGTTTATCGGTTATCTGACAGATTACCGGATGGAGCGGGCGTCCAGACTCCTGATCGAGACGAACGAGAAGAGTTATATCATAGCAAAGCATGTAGGCTACAGTGATCCCAATTATTTCAGCTATGTATTTAAGCGGAAATTCGGGGTATCGCCTTCCAAGTACAGGACGGAGTATGGGACAAGTGAAGCATAAAATGATAGAACGCCTGAAGCGGGTGAATCCAAAGGGAATGCAGACCACGATCATGATTGCATTTACGGTGATTTCCACAGCGATCATGCTGATCCTGGGAACGGTGATGTATGTGGCTTTTTCGGTTTCTTCCCGGCAGGAAGTGATCCAGAGCAGTCGGAATCTGATGGAGCAGACCGGAGAAAAACTGGAGGATTATCTGCTCAGTATGCGGCAGATCTCAGATGCGGTTTACTATAACGTAATAAAAGAAAGCGATTTTGCCAGTCAGGACAAGAATATCCAGAGAGGGATGAATCTTCTCTATGAGGCGAACAGAGATAAGCTGCGCAGCATTGCCGTGTATAATAATTACGGAAGTCTGATGGCGGCGGAGCCGGTGGCGGCGCAGAAGGAAAATCCCGATGTGACCAGGCAGGAGTGGTATCAGCAGGCCATGGATGAAGTGGAAAATATGCATTTTTCTGTACCGCACATCCAGAATCTCTTTGAAGATGCGGCCTTTCGCTATCACTGGGTGGTTTCTCTGAGCCGGGCAGTGGAGATTACGGAGAACGGGGTGCCTCAGCTGGGCATCCTTCTGGTGGATATGGATTATTCCAGCATTTCCCGGATGATGAAGCAGATCAATACCTTTACCAACGGGCAGTATTATTATCTCTGTGACAGCAATGGGCAGATTATCTATCACAACCGGCAGATGCAGATCAGCGAGGGGATCAGCAGGGAGAACAGCGCGGCGGCAGCGGAATATAAGGACGGCGTCTATGACGAGACGTTTGAGGGCGTTCACCGGAAGGTGCTGGTCAACACGATCGGTTATACGGGGTGGAAGCTGGTGGGAGTGATCCCCTACGAGGCTTTTACGCTGGGTATGGTGGGGATGCGGTATTTTATCCTGATGCTGATGCTTCTGATGGCGATGATGCTGGTGATCATTAACCGGGTGATCTCCGTGCGGATCTCAAGCCCGATCCTGAAGCTGAATGATTCTGTGGTGGAATACGAGGCCGGAGAGAAACCGGAAATTTATATCGGCGGTTCCAGGGAAATCCGGCATCTGGGGCATTCCATCCAGGATTCTTACGAGCAGATCGATATGCTGATGAAAAAGATCGTGTTGGAGCAGACCGAGAGGCGGAAGAGTGAGCTGGATGCCCTGCAGAGTCAGATCAATCCCCATTTCCTTTATAATACACTGGAATCTATTGTATGGATGATTGAAGGAGAGCGGAATGACGCGGCTGCCTTTATGGTGTCGCAGCTGGCAAAACTGTTCCGGATCAGTCTTTCTAAAGGGAGGACTGTAATTCCTGTGCGGGATGAGCTGCAGCATGCCAGAAGCTATATGAATATCCAGAAGATCCGGTACAAAGATTCTTTCTCCGTAGAATATGAGATCGATCCGGAGATAGAAAATTACTGTACGGTGAAACTGATCCTTCAGCCCATTCTGGAAAATGCAATCAATTACGGTGTGAGCGGAAAAGATGACTGTGGCAGGATCCGGGTGACGGGAGAGCTGCGGGAAGGCTGTATTCTTCTTGCCGTGGAAGATAATGGGATCGGCATGTCGGAAGAGGAGGTAGGACTTCTGCTGACAGATACTCCGCGGGTGGCAAAAAAAGGTTCCGGTGTGGGGCTTATCAATGTGAATAACCGGATCCGACTGCTTTTTGGGCGGGAGTATGGACTTTTTATAGAGAGCGAGCCGGATGAGGGAACCCGGGTATCGATTCGTTTTCCGGCAGTTTTCTGCACAGAAGAGAACCGGACGATCCTGGAGAAAGGGCGCATGCCCGGCAGAGCAGATCTGACAGAAGCAGAAGAATCGGGGGAAGGCAAAGATGAAAAACGGTAAAAAAACCTATCTCTTAATGGAAGCTATTCTGGGAATTCTGGTGATGGCTCTGGCTCTTATGATGTTCCGGGAGCGGGAAACGGGGGAGCGGTACCGGGTATCGGTGGTGATCCCCAATTCTGAGGACAATCAGTGGGCTGCTTTTAAGTACGGACTTAAGATGGCGGCGGAGGATCAGGGGATCGAGCTCTCCGTGGTGAGCACGGGAACCATAGGAAGCGAAGAAGAAGAGAGAGAACTGATAGAAGAGGAGACGGCGCTGGGAGCAGACGGATTGATCCTTCTTGCAGTTCCGGGAGGAGATCCGGAAGAAATTCTCTCGGGGACGAAGATCCCGGTCGTATTTACCGGCGAGCCGGTGGAAGAAAAAAATGGCCGTTTCGCCAGTGTGGAGCCGGATCATTATGAGATGGGAGTCACGCTGGGGAAAGAACTCCTGAAAGATTATGGCGGCAGATTGGAGGGGAAGACGCTGGGATTTGTGTCTGCGCAGGAAGATTCAGAAGCGGCAGCACGGAGAATGGACGGAGTTCTGGAGGCGCTGGAGGAAACGGGAATTGAAGTACTCTGGCATGTGGAAGGATCTTTTGAGGGCGGAGATACTGCTTTTCTCACGGCGCAGGAAGCGGCGGATTTTGTGGTGGCCCTGGATGACAGCAGTATGGAAGGAGCGGGGGCGTGTGCCGCGGCAAATGATCTGCACGGCGCCCTGATCTACGGTATGGGGGACTCTACAGAGGCGGTCTATTATCTGGATACCGGCCGGGCGTCCTGCCTTGTAGTTCCTGACGGATTTCAAATGGGATATCAGTGTATGACGCTGCTGGCACAGAAGATGGATCACTATTTTTATAAGATGGAAGACCTGGTAGTTCCCCATCGGGCGATCCGGCGGGATAATCTGTTTTCCCGGGAAAATCAGGATATGCTTTTTACCATGAGTCAGTAGAAAGGCGGTCGGGCGATGAAGATAAGACAGATTTTAAGAGGGGCGGCTGTATTCCTTGCAGGGGCGGGAATCCTGGCGGGATGCGGGAAGCCGGCTCCGGGAGAAGACGGAAAGATCTATGTGGGTGTGACTTACTACAATCAGACGGACACCTATCTGGGAGAACTTTTAAACTGTCTGAAAAAGGAATGGAAGGAACGGGAGAGTGAGAAGGTGGATATTACCGTGACCGTGCGGGAAGCCGCCGGATCGCAGCGGACCCAGGATGATCAGGTGAAAGAAATGCTGGATGCGGGCTGCAATGTGCTCTGTGTCAACCTGGTAGACCGGGCCAGCGCCTCGGAGATTATTGATCTGGCCAGGGAGAAGGATGTTCCCGTTATTTTCTTCAACCGGGAACCGGTGGCAGAAGACCTGAGACAGTGGGAGAAGCTTTATTACGTAGGGGCGGATGCCCGTCAGTCAGGCAGTCTGCAGGGAGAGCTGGCAGCTGATCTGATCTGGGAGAATGTGCAGATTGACCGCAACCGGGACGGGAAGATCCAGTATGTGGTGCTGGAGGGAGAACCGGGCCATCAGGATACGATTATCCGAACGGAGAATGCGGTAGATACGATGAAAAGCAAGGGGATTGAGCTGGAGAAGCTCAGTTACGGCATTGCCAACTGGAACCGGGTTCAGGCGCAGAACCGGATGGAGCAGATGATCGGTCAGCATCAGAATGATATTGAGCTGGTGCTGGCTAACAACGATGCCATGGCGCTGGGAGCTATCGACGCCTACAAAAAACTGAATTATACAGAGTCCACGCTTCCGGTCTTTCTGGGCATTGACGGGACGGCGGAGGGGCTGCAGGCAGTGCGGGACGGCAGTATGTATGCCACTGTTTACAATGACAAGGAGAAACAGGCGGAAGTGATCGCGGAGCTGGCAGTGTCCCTGAGCCTGGGCCAGGGAGCGGGAGATCTGGAGCTGGAAAATGGAAAATCCATCTATCTTCCCTACCGGAAAGTCACCAGGGAGAACGTGTCGGAATTTCCTTGCAATCCATAAAAAAATGCGGTATCTTATTACTGAATAAAAAGACGGCGGAGGAAGGATTAGAATATGAGCGAGTACATAAATGTCTCAGAGATTTTCGGTCAGAATGTATTTAACGATACAGTCATGCAGGAGAGACTGCCCAAGAAAATTTACCGGGAACTGAAGAATACCATCGAGGAAGGCAAAGAGCTGGATCTGGCCACAGCTGACGTAATTGCCCACGAGATGAAGGAGTGGGCGATCGAGCAGGGGGCTACCCACTATACCCACTGGTTTCAGCCTCTGACAGGAGTGACTGCGGAAAAGCATGATTCTTTTATCAGCGCGCCTCTGGAGAGCGGGAAAGTGCTGATGAGTTTTTCCGGAAAAGAACTGATCAAGGGAGAGCCGGACGCTTCCTCCTTCCCCTCCGGCGGCTTAAGGGCAACCTTCGAGGCCCGGGGCTATACGGCCTGGGACTGCACGTCGCCGGCCTTTGTGCGCCATGATGCCGGCGGTGCTACGCTGTGTATTCCCACCGCTTTCTGCTCTTATACAGGGGAAGCACTGGATCAGAAAACGCCGCTTCTGCGCTCTATGGAAGCGATCAATGTCCAGTCTCTGCGTCTGCTGCGCCTCTTTGGAAATACGACTTCCAAACGGGTAACGCCTTCGGTCGGGCCTGAACAGGAATATTTTCTGATTGACAAAGAAAAATACAGAAAGAGAAAAGACCTGGTGTTTACCGGGAGAACGCTTTTTGGAGCAATGCCGCCCAAGGGTCAGGAGATGGACGATCATTATTTTGGAAAGATCCGCCAGCGCATTGCTTCCTATATGAAGGATGTCAATGAGGAGCTGTGGAAGCTGGGAGTTTCCGCCAAGACCCAGCATAACGAGGCAGCTCCGGCTCAGCATGAGCTGGCTCCGATTTATGCGAAAGTGAATGTGGCTGTGGATCACAACCAGATCATTATGCAGACCTTAAAGACGGTGGCCAGCCGCCATGGAATGCAGTGCCTGCTCCATGAGAAGCCTTTCGCCGGGGTAAATGGATCAGGAAAGCACAATAACTGGTCTCTGACGACGGACGATGGAATTAATCTTCTGGATCCGGGCAAAACGCCCCACGATAATGTGCAGTTCCTTCTCGTGCTTACCTGCATTTTGAAGGCAGTGGATGATTATGCGGAGCTTTTGAGGGAATCGGCCGCCGATGTGGGAAATGATCACCGGCTAGGAGCGGATGAGGCGCCGCCGGCCATCATCTCCGTCTTTCTGGGAGATCAGCTGGAGGACGTGCTGGAACAGCTGATCAGTACGGGAACGGCAACCCACAGCATCCGGGGAGGAAAGCTGCAGACCGGCGTGCGGACGCTGCCGGATCTGAATAAGGATGCCACAGACCGGAACAGGACTTCTCCTTTTGCTTTTACGGGAAATAAGTTTGAGTTCCGTATGGTTGGATCCAGCGATTCTGTGGCAGGCCCCAATGTGGTGCTGAACACGATCGTGGCGGATGCGTTCCGGGAGGCCTGCGATGAGATGGAACAGGCGGAAGATCTGGATCTGTGCATTCACGATCTGATTAAAAAATATGCGACAGAGCACCACAGGATTGTATTTAACGGAAACGGTTATTCAAAAGCCTGGGTTGAGGAGGCTGAGCGCCGCGGGCTTCCCAATATTGATAATATGGTAGATGCGATTCCCTATCTGAAAGATGAAAAGGCCGTATCTCTCTTTGAGCGGTTTGGTGTCTTTACCCGGGCAGAGCTGGAGTCCAGGGTGGAGATTAAGTATGAGACTTACTCCAAGATCATCAATATCGAGGCCCGGTCCATGATCGATATTGCCACCAAGCAGATCATTCCGGCGGTGGTAAAATATACGACGGTTCTGGCCAACTCCATTAATTCCGTGCGTATGGCTGCCGATGATGTGGACGTGAGCGTGCAGAAAGATCTGCTCTCTGAGACGTCCTGTCTCCTGAGACGGAGCAAGACGGCGCTGGAGGAGCTGAAGGTGCTGACCGATCAGGCCTCCGCCATGGAACCGGGAGAGGAGCAGGCAAAATTCTATAACCGTAAGGTGATGACGGCGATGGATCGCTTAAGAAAACCGGTGGATGAGCTGGAAATGCTGGTGGATAAGGAGATGTGGCCGATGCCGTCCTACGGCGATCTGCTGTTTGAAGTATAAAAACAGAGAATACATAAAAAATGAGAGCCCTGGCACGGCTCTCATTTTTTGGAAAGGAGGGTACCAGGCAATGACGGTTACCTGGTACTTGTTATGAAAAAGTTTATCAGAAAGTTGATTGATTGCTGTTTCTTTTGATACTGTTATTATATCCGGGAGAAATGAAGAAATCGTGTTCCGAAAGTGAAACATTTTTGAAGGATAAATGAATAAATTGTGAATAAAACAAAATTTTGTTCCGGTAGACGGAAAAAGAGTTATACTTAGATAAGAACGAAAGAAAGGAAACGTATTATGACAGAAGAACTGAGATTTCTGGAAGAACAGGGTATTGAGAAGGAACTGATACAGGCGGTGGAAATATTTCGCAGAGGCAGCAGTGTGGATCCGGAGGCAGCTTACCGGATTGTTCGTCCGTCGATGCCTTTTTATGGAAGGGAAATCCTGGAGATGGCCATAGCGGCTCTTCTGCAGGAAGAAAATCTTCTGCTGACCGGCTCCAAGGCTACGGGAAAAAATGTGCTGGCGGAGAATCTGGCCTGGATCTTCGGAAGACCTTCCTACAATATTTCCTTCCATGTAAATACAGGAAGTGCGGAACTGATCGGGACGGACACTTTTGTGGATAACCAGGTGCAGCTGAGAAAGGGAAGTATCTATCAATGTGCGCAGTATGGGGGATTCGGTATTCTGGATGAGATCAATATGGCGAAAAATGATGCAGTCTCCGTTCTTCATGCCACGCTGGATTACAGAAGGAGTATTGACGTGCCCGGGTACGATAAGATTGATCTGCATCCGGCGGCGCGGTTTATCGGGACAATGAATTATGGATATGCTGGGACAAAGGAACTGAATGAAGCTCTGGTGTCCAGATTTCTGGTAATTGCCATGCCGGATCAGACGGAGGAGACGCTTCTTAAAATTATGAGAAAGGCATATCCGACAGCCCGGGAGACGGCGCTGGAACAGTTTGCCGGGCTTTTTCTGGATCTGCAGTTAAAGGCGGCCAACGGGGAGATTTCCACCAAGGCCGTTGACCTGAGGGGGATTCTGGCGGCGGTTGGAACGATGAAGACGGGATTATCTCCGGCTCTCGCTGTGCGGATGGGCGTGGTAAACAAATGCTTTGACAATTTCGAGAGAGAGATTGTGGAAGATGTGGTGATGACCCGGATCCCGGCTGACTGGACGAGAGATCAGATCTTCGAGGTGTAGGAATGGAAGAACTTCAGATGGAACTGGAAAACAGGATCCGGAACCTGGTGTGGACAGTCTGTGGAGATTACACCATGGAAGTAAAGCCGGATGTGGAAAGTTTTCTGAGCTGCCGTCCGGCGGGACTCTATGACAGCGTCAAGCAGGGGGCATTTGCCCGTTTCTTTGACCGGGAAGTCCTAAGTCTTTACCTGGTGAAGAAAGTGTACCTGGGAGCAGAAGAAGGCGCCCTGGTGTTCTTGTCTCAGCTGTGTATTGAGGAGGCAGTGGGGGAAAAGCTGGCCTCAGAGCGTCCGGGTGTGCGAAGCCTTCGCCTGGAAGCGTATCAGGGGATCCTGGAGCGGGATTTTTCCAGACTTTCCGGTCATTTTCCGGGGCGGGTAAAGCTTGCTCTTATGCGGGAAGCACTGGATGGCAGACAGACGGTAGAAAAAAGGATCCGGCAGGGGATGGAAGAGCTGTATCAGCTGCGTGAGGCAAAGGAGACAGAGGAAGTGATCCGGAAGATTGATCATCTCTACAATGTCTGGGTGGATCCGGATTTTGAAAAAAGGCGGGGCGGCCTTGAGGCAGTAGAGGCGGTAACGCTTGAAGATCTGGCGGAATTTAACTGGCAGGATTACCTGACAGAGGAGATGTATGCGGAAAATCTGGAGGCTTATCTGGAACAGATGGCCAAAGAGATGGTGCAGACCGCTTCTCTGGATCGGGAAGAGAAGAGAGAGGGAAGCGGACAGAAGAAAAGAATTGTAGTGGTGGATCAGGAGGCGATGCAGAAGGTTTACAGCTACATTGAGCTGAATTTCGGGAAAACGTACCTGACTCCGGCAGAGGAAAAGAAGAGAAACATCAGGCTGTGCCGGGGGATTCACGGAGACTGCGGGTTATACTATACGGACGGGATTTTGCAGAATCCGGTAAAACGCAATTACCAGTATGAGTATGCCAGAAAGCAGATGGGAAAAAATAAGTATGCCTACTATGATAATCACAGGGCTGTCAAGAAAAATATCGCAGAGCTGAGCCGGATTCTCAAGCACGCGCTGGCGCTGCGAAGCCAGAGTCAGTCGGAACTGTCTGACCGGGGAAAACTTCTGCCTGCCCGGCTGTGGAAAGTGGGGAGGACGCAGGACGCCCGGCTTTTTGCCAGGGAACAGAAGGCGGAGGAGACAGAATTTGTTGTGGATGTATTAATCGACGCCAGCGGTTCTCAGAGAAAGCGCCAGGAACAGGTGGTGCTGCAGGCCTATATTCTTATGGAGGCATTAAGCAGCGCGGGAATTCCCCATCGGGTCACTTCTTTTTGTACTTTCTGGGATTACACCGTGCTTCAGCGGTTCCGGGAGTACGATGAGGACAGAAGTAAAAATGAGAGGATCTTTGAATTTACCACATCTTCCAACAACAGAGACGGGCTTGCCGTCCGGGCGGCGGCAGAGGAACTTCTGAACCGGGAAGAGGAAAAGAAAATACTGATCCTTTTAAGCGACGGGAAGCCCTACGATGTGGTCGTGAACAGGCCCAATGCCAGAAATCCCAGACCCTATGAGGGGACTTACGCGATACGCGATACGGGTACGGCAGTCCGCTGGCTGCGGAATATGGGAGTGGCTGTGCTGGGAGTTTTCGCCGGGGAAGAGAGGGAACTGGAGGCGGAAAAGAAGATTTTCGGCAAAGATTTTGCCTATATCCGACAGATTTCAAACTTTTCTGCGGTGGTGGGAAGATATTTGATGAAACAGCTGGAAGACTGGGATTGAAGGGATTTTGGGCAGGCGGCAAAATCTTAAAATATTGTGAAAATGTTAAAAATATTACATTTTCTCTTTTCTTTTCCGTCAAAATATATTAGAATATAGTCTAAGTAACTTTGCTTTTTTTGGGATGTAGGCAATGTGGAAGTAACTATATAAATGAAAGAGGGACGAATATATGATATCCAATCAGATTCTGCAGAATACGATTGACGGCTTGAAGACGATTTCTAAAACAGATTTTTGTGTGGCAGATGTGGAAGGCAAGGTAGTGGTTCAGACGTTTCCGGAACCGGTGAGCAATGAGCTGGAGATCAGTAGTTTTGCCCAGTCTCCGGCGGACAGCCAGACCGTGAAGGATTATCAGTTTTTTAAGGTGTACGATGAGCAGCAGCTGGAGTATATCTTGATCGCAGGCGGCGGTGAGGATGTACACATGGTGGGAAAGATGGCGGCATTTCAGATCCAGAATCTTCTGATCGCCTACAAGGAGCGTTTTGACAAGGATAACTTTATCAAGAACCTGCTTCTTGACAACCTGCTTCTGGTAGACATCTATAACCGGGCGAAGAAACTGCGCATCGAAGTGAATGTGCGCCGCGTGGTATTTATCCTGGAGACCAGCCAGGAGAAGGATCACAGCGCCATGGAGAGCGTGAAGAGCGTATTCACAGGGAAGAACGGTGATTTTATCACCGCAGTGGATGAGAAGAGTATTATCGTGGTAAAGGAACTGGAACTGGGTGACGGCTACGAGGAGATGGAGCGGATCGCCGCTTCTATCCTGGAGGCTGTGGGAAGAGATGAGGAAGGAAAAACTCATATCGCTTACGGCACCATCGTCAAGGAACTGAAGGAAGTTTCCCGCTCCTACAAGGAGGCCAGAATGGCTCTGGATGTGGGCAAGATCTTCTTCAGTGACCGGGATATTATCGCCTACAGTTCACTGGGAATCGGAAGACTGATCTATCAGCTGCCTATTCCTCTGTGTAAGATGTTTATCAAAGAGATCTTTGAGAACAAGTCTCCGGATGATTTTGATGAGGAGACGCTGACAACCATCAATAAATTCTTTGAGAACAGCCTGAATGTATCAGAAACTTCCAGACAGCTGTACATTCACAGAAATACTTTGGTATATCGGCTGGATAAGCTTCAAAAGAGCACCGGTCTTGACCTGCGTGTCTTTGAAGATGCTATTACTTTCAAGATTGCGCTTATGGTCGTACGATATATGAAATACATGGAAACACTGGACTATTAAGACAGGAGGAGTATCATGATTACGTTAGATGGCGTAAGCAAGTCATACAGCAAGGGGCAGCCCGCCCTGAATAATGTATCCTTGCACATTGATAAGGGGGAATTTGTTTTCGTCGTAGGAAACAGCGGTTCCGGAAAATCCACACTGATCAAGCTTCTGCTCAAGGAGCTGGAACCCACCTCAGGCACCATCACGGTCAACAATCAGGTTTTGAATAAGCTGAAGCGGCGTAAGATCGCCAAGTACCGCAGATGTCTGGGCGTAGTATTTCAGGACTTCCGCCTTTTAAAGGATCGGAATGTCTATGAAAACGTGGCTTTTGCCCAGAGGGTGATCGAAAGACCCAGCCGGGTGATCAAGAAGCGGGTTCCGGAGGTTTTGACCGTGGTAGGGCTGGCGGAGAAGTACAAATCTCTGCCCAGACAGCTGTCCGGAGGAGAGCAGCAGAGAGTTGCCCTGGCCAGGGCTCTGGTGAACCGGCCGGATATTCTGCTGGCGGACGAACCTACGGGAAATCTGGATCCCAAGAACTCATTTGAGATTATGAAACTGCTGGAAGAGATCAACGAGCGCGGTACCACCGTACTGGTCGTAACCCACAACCGGGAGATTGTAAATGCATTTAAGAAGCGGGTTATCGCCATGAAGAAAGGCGTCATTGTAAGCGACGAACAAGAAGGTGAATACCATGAGAGTTAGTACGATCGGTTACAGCATTAAGCAGGGCGGCAAAAATATATGGAGAAACAAGCTGTTTTCCGTGGCATCCATTGCCACCATGGGAGCCTGTATTTTCCTTTTCGGCCTTGTATTTTCCATTATTGTAAACTTTCGCTACATTGTAAAAAATGTGGAGGAGGGCGTGTCCATGACCGTTATGTTTGAGGACGGGGTGGATCAGGCCACGATGGATGCGATCGGGAAACAGATCGAGAGCCGGACGGATCTGGTGCGGGAAGTGCATTACGTCTCCGCCGATCAGGCCTGGGAGGAGTTTGCCCAGGATTATTTTCCGGAGGATCAGCAGAATTTAAAGAGCGGTTTCAAGGATAATGACAATCCGCTGCTTTATTCTGCCAGTTATGAAGTCTATGCCAGAAGCGTGGAAGTTCAGAATCAGTTAAGAGAGTATATTCAGCAGATGGACGGCGTACGGGTCGTAAATCAGGCTACGGATGTGACCAGCACACTGAGCAGTTTTAATAAAATGATCGGATACATTTCCATTGCGATCATTGCTATTTTGCTGGCGGTTGCCATTTTCCTGATCAGTAATACGGTTGCCATCGGTATTTCCGTCCGCAAGGAGGAGATCGGTATCATGAAGCTGATCGGAGCGACCAACTTCTTCGTTCGCTTCCCCTTCATTGTGGAGGGTGTGATTCTGGGATTGGTGGGATCTGCGATTCCGCTGGGACTTCTGTATGTGCTCTATGAAAAGGTGGTTGGCTATATCCTGGAGAAATTCAGTGTGCTGACCAATGTGATCCAGTTTATGGATGTGAATCGGGTATTTGTGGTACTGCTTCCGGTGGGACTGCTCCTGGGTATGGGAATCGGTTTTGTGGGAAGTATGTTTACCATCAGAAAGCATCTGAAGGTATAAAGGCATAAATAGAAGGTTTCTGAAATAACATAAGTAGGAAAAGAAGGGCCGCTGCAAAAACGGTAGGATTGGAGAATCTGGTTTTGCGGCGGTTTTTCTGTATTGGAGAGAAGAAGATGAAAGAAAGCAGAAAAGGTTTTTTGCTGGGGGTTCTGGCCACCCTGCTCGTTCTGGGCGGCGCCTGGGCGGGAAAAAAAGCGGTTGACTGGGCAGCAAACGGAGGGCAGGAGACAGCTCTTACCGGTGAGGCAGAGAGGAAGCTTAAAGATCTGGAAGGACTGATGAGGCGGAATTACCTGAAGGCGGATGAGATTGACGGAGATTCTCTTCGGGAAGGCATGTATGCGGGGCTGGTACAGGGATTGGGAGATAAATATTCCCAGTATTATTCGGAGGAAGAGTACCGGGATGTGAAGCGCTCCAATGAGGGAAATTATGCGGGCGTGGGGATTGTGATCGCTCAGGATAAGGAGACCGGAGAGGTCAGCATTGTGCAGTGTGAGGAGGGCAGACCGGCGGAAGCGGCGGGACTGCTGGCAGGAGACGTGCTGGT
>OLQH01001943.1_pt1 | contig 13750 bp, 10 predicted proteins | sample 1672671 | NCBI WGS metagenome assembly OLQH01 (sample SAMEA3136712, study PRJEB25190) | human gut metagenome
TTTGCGTCCTTGCTTTTCAGCAAGTTTGCCAAGTGTTAAATTAAATAATATGATGATTAATTATGTGATGATTGATGATTTCTTTCGTTAGTCTTATACTACACCATTCCAGTATAAAAATCAAGTACTTTTTTAATTTTTTTCCAATTTTGTAACTTTAATTGTAATTCTGCCTGTTTCCTGCTCGTCCACGCAGTGTTCCCGATCAGCTTTCATTCCATTCCCGTATCTCATCCACAACACCATGTACGACGAACCTTCCTGTTCCTCCTGCTTTCCCGTGGCAGGTCGAAAGGGTCACCATATCAGGCTGGCCTTCCGTATAGTCCTTCTGATATCCCTTGAAAAGAGATTTCTGAAGCGCCATTTTCAGGTAGTTGTCATAATCCTCATCTGTATAGACCGACTGATAGGTGTCACTTCCGCTTACCGTCATGTAGTACGAAATTATCCTGTAACGGATCGCCTCACCCTCGGTGTATAAATAAAAATAAGGATTCTCTTCCGCCAGCTCCTCTTCCTGCATAAATTTCTTAAGGGAACCAAACATGGAATGGTTCTTCATGTTATGTCCATATATCACGGTGTTCCTGTCAGTGAGATCCGGCGAATTGCCTGCGTCAAGAAAAATGCAGCCCGCACTGTTGCTGTCTCCATCAAAGGTGCGGTGCAGATAAATGTCATTATCCTCACCCTGGACTACCGGGTAGTTTACCTCCAGGGCCGGAATATAGAGCCAGTATCTGAAATCTTCATTTTTGGCTTTCAAAGCGGCAAAATCAATTTCGGGCATTAAAAAATCGTCCTCTTCCTTTTCCTGGGCCGGAAGCTGAGGACGTTCATTATTGACATATTCCTGGAGTTCTTTATATTCCTGCACACCTCTGTTGTATTCCAAGAAAATACTTCCCAGATTGATGCAGGAAATTATAAGAACCACGACTGCGCAGACAGGAATAATGATTCTCACAAATTTCTTCATGACGCTCCCTTTACATAATATAATGACAGATGATATAGCTACGTATATATTCGTTATACACTATATTCCATACCTAACGCAATCTTTTTTATAAAAAAGCAGAGACATCTAATATAAATCAGCCGTTCAGCACACAAGCTGTTCTCTCATCCGAAGTAAAATTTTCTTTCCCAGACGGCTCACCTGTACCTGACTGATCCCCATGACTCCGCCACAGTTTTGCAGCTACTTTTTTTAAACGACATGTCCTGATCGCTTTATTTATAAGGCTCTCAGGCTTTTTTTATTTTATTATGTCATATTATGCATCAGGCTCCTGGCCCCTGCCTCTAAAAAATCTTCTTTTGATAAGAAAGAACGCTTTTTTGAAAAAAAAGACTATTCTTTGGACGATGTTTACCGTTGTCTTTCCTTCTTTGACAGACAGAAAGAAAATCTCCCGGTTTGGCTGAATGATAAGATTAAGGAAAACTATGGCCGTGATGCCAGTCTGATTTATTATGATGTAACGAACTACTATTTCGAATCTGACGGCCAGAATGATTTTCTGAGCAAAGATTATCTGTTTGACTATTATGACGAGGTATTGAAAGATATCGGAGCAGCCCTTGGAATAGATGTCAGCAAACGCATAAGGACTTTGGGTGAAGTAAAAAAGTTTTGGCAAGTACCGTTCTGCCTGTTCCCCTGAAAGACGACTTCAGCGACCTTTTCAAAAAAGGCCCCGGCAAAACTGCCGGGGCGCTCATACCGCTATTTCTTTCGTTTCTTTCTAAATACTATACAGGATATCAGAACAGCCGCTGCCGAGCAAACAAGCAGTGTCCAGAAAATAACTGGTGTCTGATCTCCGGTACCCGGTCCCTTCATATCTCCAAGGACTCCGATGCCGGGTGCTGCAGGCATTGCGCCGTCAGGCATCTTGCTTTCTCCCAGTACATCAACCTTAGGAGTCACACCCGCTGTATAAGTTACCGGAGTGCCAGGCGTGCCGGGCGTACCAGGCTCGTCAGGAGTATCCGGATTATCCGGAGGTGTCGGAGGCGGTGTAGGATCATTGGACAGCTGTCTTGTCTTGGAGCCATCCTGCGCATACGTTCTGTAATCAGCGCTTTCTCCTATACGATCGATTGCCAGCTGGTTGCGCGAAGCAAAACTGTTTCCTTCAAGCATGAAATAATGAGGAGTATTATCCAACTTATAGCCTGTCGGAGCTTTTGTTTCCACATAACAGAACAATACGTCAAATTCCAGTTCATCCATGGTACCTTCGCCAAAAGTTACCCGTCCGTCTTCGTCGGTTTTCAGTGTCGCTACCGTTGCAGGGGTTGCATCTATATTATCCATATCGAATTTATAGAGTGTAAATTCTGCTCCTGCCAGATTCTTACGGGCATCACTGCTGTCAAGCTTTATAAGGGTGAAAGTTCCTGCCCTTCCGTTCGCAGTAGCGCTTGCCTTAATCTTAAAGGTTCCGGTTGTAACAGTACTTGCCAGTACGTCTTCACCTTTCAGAACTGCACTGTTAGTTACTTCCACATCTCCGCTTCTCACCGTTACAGCCTTATAGGTCACTCTAACATGAGTACCATCAGGTATATTCCCGATAATCAGCTTATTGCCTGTATAGCTGATGCTGCAGGAATCCGTAATATCCGTTTCCGCCTGGGTGAGAATATCGACTTTCTTTACGGATATGGTATTCGTCAGAATATCCGCATTGTTGTCAATTTCGTCTTCCAGTGTCAGAACTCCCCGAGAGGTCAGCTGCTGGGCGTTGGCATTTACATCAATCGTATATTGGATATGCGTGCCGGTTGTCTGGCCGCTCTTTTTCAAAAGATCCTCTTTTGCAATCGTAACATCTGCTTCCGCCTCAGATTTACCGCCGTTATTTTCCACAACTACCGTATTGGTAAAAGTGGTTCCCAAATTTGTCTTATCAAGTTTGGCCGGATCTACCTCGGTTTTAAAGGTAATCTCATAAGCATTATTATAGGTAGAACCCGGTATTGTAAATATCAGCTTGCCGGGAAGGCCTTCCGGTGCCGGTATTATTGCTGCAGCTCCAGATTTTTCTACCTTCCAATCCGTTCTTGTCGATGTTACCATTGTCGCCGACCCATCAACATAAGTCAATCCATCCGGAAGCGTATCCGTTACAGTAATATCTCCGGTATAAGCTTTTTCAGGGGTAAGATTTTCCGCATCGTTAGTATTTACCAGAATGGTCCACTGTATTTCATAATTTCCGTTAGCATTCTTTTTACTCAGGACCGTACCGCTCTTACTCAACGCATCTTTCCTGTACATGGTAACCTTTGCGGATGCCTTATAACTCCACGCACTGTTATATAAAAAGCTTGCCGTCGCATTATTGGTATATTCTTTACTTCCGTTCATAGGGATCTTGCCGGGGTCTGCCACCGAAGTAAATGTCATTGTGATCACTTTTCCGGCACATTTACGCTGACCCTCTTCCGTAAAGGTTAATGTCAGCAACGTCTTATTATTGGTAATCTCTTTTTTGTAATCAGTTCCTTCTGACAACGGTGTACCATCTGACAGAGTTAATACAAAATTCATCTCTGACTCATCGACATCATAGAAAGTCATTCCATCCGGAAGCGTATCAGTAATTTTGAGATCCTTCAGGATATCTCCATTTTTAAATTCACTGAGATCCAGCTTCCCCTGCCACTGAGCTTTGTAGGCCTCACTGGCATCGGAATTATCATTGCTCACTGCCTTACCTGCTTTGGTAAGAATTCCGGGAGTATACTTTTTGCCTACAAGAGCGTCCTCATAGTCATTATCACCTGTCTCTACAATCTTTGCCCAGTTCCTCAGGTCAACAAATCCCCAGTCTTTACCATCCATATCATTCGCTTTTGTCTGCGTAGTATAAGTGATTTTATATACATGGGTATAATCGCCATAGGGGAACTTAATCTGGAACAAACAATTATCTGCCAGATTCCAGGACTGCCCTTCTGTTTTTTTCTTTATTTCTAACCCTGTAACAGGATTACCTGTCGTTACATCAGTAACGGTAATATCTTCTATAATATAAGTATTTTCATTAGGCACTGAACCACTTTGGGTTTCATACCAGTCATAAATGGTCTTTTCTGATAAATTAACCGGAATAATATCCTTATTAATTACCACTTCCCACCGATAGATTCCCTGCGCTTTTTCTTCATCAGTGGTGCTGACAGAATTTTTCCATAACGGCTTACCGGTAGTTTCCACCTTACAGCTTATCGGTCCGCCTTCCTTGTCATCCCACTTCCAGGTTACCGTATTGGTATTCTTCCCGCTGGAAGCCTTAACGGAAGAGTCAATGAGTTTTGCTTTATAGGAGATTTCATATTTTCCTTTTTTCACATCTCCCAAATTAATAACTGCAATTTTTTTATCTTGATCAATCTCTACCTTATCCGTAATATCGGATTCAGCCCCAGTCGCTGTATTCTTCAGCCGGAAGGATCCTTCATAACCTTCAAAGGTCAGGTTACTTGCCAAAGTATCTGTCAGACTGACATTTTTGGAATCCGAATCCAGTTCAAAGGTCACCTTATAATCAATACTGCCGTCATTATTCAGCTTTGCTTCCTTCTTGCTGGTCATATTGCTCTTAAAATATACAGTAATACCGGCTCCGCCCGGGAACAGTATTTCCTGCTTATCCTGGCTGCCTTCTTCGCTCAGAACAAGGGTAGCCTGTAAATCAAAGGAACCGCTGATTTCACTCTTTTTCAGAATCTTATCATTTAATTTAAAGGTAAGAAGTCCGCTGGAGTTTATAGAAAAGGTTCCATACTCTTCGTATCCGCCCGGTCCCCATATAGTACCTGTCATAGGCACTGTCTTTAAAATAACAGGCAGCTGATACTGAATGGTAGTATTGGATGTAGGCTTTCTGTCATTGTCGATAGCCCAGTCAATATGGATATCCAGCACATCGGACTTATTGATTTTCACTTCCTGTTTGTCGCCTACCTCCTGACCGTTCACGGAAATAGTAACTCCCAGAGTTCCTTTGGTAATCTGCGTCAAATCCACTGTTTTTTCTTCACGATCAACTGCATCACGCTCCCAGATGGAACCGCATTTGCTGCATTCAAAAATATCTTTCTTTGCATCAATATCCGTTTTCAGATATTTCCAGGGATTTGCTGAATCCAGATCTGTTCCGTCATTATCCCAGTCAACCCAGTCTTTGTGCTTACAATCACCTATCTCTTTTGTATGCAGGTCATCCCCACATGTCTCACAGATACCTGATTCATCATAATGGTGCTTACCACTGAGGGGAATTTCTTTTACAATTTCCTGCCCGCATACGGAACACAGATAGGTCTGCTGGCCTACATTTTTACAATCCGCATCCTTATCCCCTGTTCCTTTCATGGGTACCAGTGATTTTTCATCATGTGCACAGATATAGCCGCATACTTTACACTTGACTATATCATCCTTGCCTACCTCTTTATCATCTGGGAACTCATGTTCACAGGTATGGCCGCAAACCGTACATTTGCCGTCCGTACCATAGAGGGTTTTTTCGTGCTCATCCTTATGTTCACACTCGGCATCACAGAGTTTGCACTTTCCGGTTGAACTGTTCCAATCATGGGCATCAGGATCAACGGCTGTTTTCTCTGTCACTTCCTCGCCGCAAACTGTACATTTATATTTCACAAGACCTTCCGTTTTACAAGTAGCCGCTTTTACCGTAATAATAACTGCATCAGAGCCAACTGGCTTTGTATGTGTGGTGCATTTCTTAAATCCACATACTTTACATATACCGTCTTCCCCAAAATCATGGGCACACAAATATTGGCACTCCTTACATTTCCCTGTGTGAGAATCAAACGCGGTATGATCGCAGACGGTATCGCAGATAGTACATTTTCCTGTTTTGCTGTCCCATACATGGTCCGTCTTGGGCGTTGTTTCCGTCACTTTTGTCCCACAGATGTCACATATATAACGTTTTTTTCCTTCCGTTTTGCAGGTTGCTTTTTCTAATACCTCATAAGAAGCGGGACAGACATGCTTTCCGTCTTCGCAGGGAGGCACCCCGCCCAGCAAATTATTTTCCCCTTCTTTTATTTCATTATCCGAAACCACCTTTGTGTTGGTATCTTTAATTGAATGACATTTACTGCATTCAAAAATACCGGTTTCTGTTTCCTGCCAGTCATGACCGCATCCATTTCCGTCATCCGGCGTTTCCTTTTCACCGCAGTTAACACAAACAAATTCTCCTGCTTCATTCTCTCTGTAGTAATGAGAAGTTCCTTCTATATAGGAATCACAGTCATCCGAGGTACAGTAATATCTTACCTTTCCGTCCTCAGTTTCCGTTGCTGCTTTGTCCACAGTTCCTTTTTCACTATATTTATGTTCATGATTTAATGCAGGAATGGTGCGTGTTACCGTTTCTCTGCATACTGTGCATGTTCCATGCTCACTGCCCGCCTCTGTTTCCGTAGGGGCTTTATCCTCAGTCCATGTTTCTACGGTATGCTTTCCTGTAGCAGGGATTTCTTCCTCTTTGGTTTCTGTACAACCCTCTGTGCTACAGGTATAAAGCTGCTTTCCGCTGACTCCGCAGGTAGGTTCCGTTCTTCCCTCTGTGCCTTCAACCGGAACCCAGACATGATCATGATCCGAATTAATATTTTCTGTTTCTCCCGACAGCACATCATCCGTTCCGTCAGAATTATCTGTCAGCTTATTTTCCAGCTTGTTATCTGTATTATCCGACACCGGGATTTCCCTTGTCTCTTCTGTACCGCAGTCATTACAGACACGTTTTTCTTCACCGGGGGTATCCGCTGTGGCTGCTGTTACCAGCGTCCAATCTCCGAAATTATGCTCTCCCGTCGCTGAAATCGTCCTGTCTTCTGTTGCACCGCAGCTGCTGCAGGTGACGGTTGCTGATCCATCCGTATTGCAGGTTGCCGGTGTATTCACCGTCTCGTTTCCCCACTCATGGGAATGCAGAGTTTCTTTGTTTTCCTGGATTTCCTGCACGGCATCTAAGGCCCCATTATCACCTTCATTCGCCGCAGACCAGAAAAAACTGTTAACCAGTAATCCGGCAGCCATGAACAGAGCAACTATTTTACCAATTTTTTTCTTCATTTATGCTCCTAACTGCACATACAATTGCGCTTATACGGTAATACCGTATTGAATCCAAGGAGGCAGGAATCTTATTTCATCCGCTCCTTACTTATGTTACCATTCGTACCTTGTTACCGATCAGCTTTCATTCCATTCCCGTATCTCATCCACAACACCGTGTACGACGAACCTCCCTGTTCCTCCGGCTTTCCCATGGCAGGTCGAAAGGGTCACCATATCAGGCTGGCCTTCCGTATAATCCTTCTGATATCCCTTGAAAAGAGATTTCTGAAGCGCCATTTTCAGGTAGCTGTCATAATCCTCGTCTGTATATACCGACCGATATGTATCGCTTCCGCTTACCGTCATGTAATACGAAATTATCCGGTAACGGATCGCCTCTCCCTCAGTATACAAATAAAAATAAGGATTTTCTTCCGCCAGCTCCTCTTCCTGCATAAACTTCTTGAGGGAACCGAACATGGAATGGTTCTTCATGTTATGTCCATATATCACGGTGTTCCTGTCAGTGAGATCCGGCGAATTGCCTGCGTCAAGAAAAATGCAGCCCGCACTGTTGCTGTCTCCATCAAAGGTGCGGTGCAGATAAATGTCATTATCCTCACCCTGGACTACCGGGTAGTTTACCTCCAGGGCCGGAATATAGAGCCAGTATCTGAAATCTTCATTTTTGGCTTTCAAAGCGGCAAAATCAATTTCGGGCATTAAAAAATCGTCCTCTTCCTTTTCCTGGGCCGGAAGCTGAGGACGTTCATTATTGACATATTCCTGGAGTTCTTTATATTCCTGCACACCTCTGTTGTATTCCAGAAAAATACTTCCCAGATTGATGCAGGAAATTATAAGAACCACGACTGCACAGACAGGAATGATGACTTTCATCCATTTCTTCATGAAGGTCCCTCTATTATATAATGTAATGACAGATGATATAGTTACATTTATATAATTATATACCTTACCCTATGTGCTGTGCAACGCTTTTCTGTAAAAAAATCAAAAATTGCTTCTTTTTTTTCTTTTTTTGTTTTCAGGAAAACTCAGCAAACCAGCTGTTCTCTCATTCTCAGTAAGATTTTTTTCTCCAGACGGCTGACCTGAACCTGACTTATCCCCATAACTCCCGCCACCTCTGTCTGTGTTTTATCCTGAAAATAACGCATTTCGATCAGTTCCCTTTCCGTATCTGTAAGGCTGTCCAACAGCTGATTTAAAAGCATATGGTCCAGAAGCTTTTCTTTTTCCTCATCCACGCAGCCTGTCTGGCCGCTGCCTGCCGCAACCTTGTCCAGCAGCTGTACTTCATTGCCGTCAGACTGGTAAATGGTTTTATAAATGGATTCCACCTCCACATTGGCTTCCATGGCCATAACAATATCTTCTCTTGCAATCCCGGTTTCTTTGGAAATCTCTTCCAGGGTAGCATCTCTTCCGAAACTGTGTGCCAGTTTTTCAGAGGCCTGCTTTATTTTCCATCCGTTTTCCTTCAGAGTCCTGCTTACCTTTACCAGGCCGTCATCTCTCAGAAACCGTTTGATTTCCCCGCTTATCATGGGGACCGCATAGGTTGAAAAGCGGACGTCAAAAGATAAATCAAATTTATCAATGGCCTTTAAAAGACCGATGCTTCCTATCTGAAACAGATCCTCTGCCTCCACACCCCGGTTCAGAAAACGCCTTACAATGCTGTGTACCAGACCAATATTTTTCTCTACCAGCGTATCTCTTGCTTCCTTATCTCCCTGGTGCGCACGCCCGATAAGGGCAAGGATATCCTCCATACAGCCTCCTTCTACTCAAAGACCTGACTTCCGGTTCCGATTTTTTTCTTCATCCGGACGACAGTACCCTTTCCCGGTTCTGATTCTACTTCCAGCATATCCATAAATGCCTCCATAAAGGCAAAGCCCATGCCTGAACGGTCCTGCTCCGGCTTTGTGGTAAACATGGGTTCCATAGCCCGCTCCACATTCTCAATTCCCCGCCCGTGGTCAGTCACTGCCACGGTCAGCTCTCTGCCGCGGATGATGCAGTCTATCCTGATCTTCTCTGTCTCCTTCTCATAAGCATGTACAATACAGTTTGTGATCGCCTCGGAGACAGCAGTCTTAATATCCGCCACCTCCTCAAGTGTGGGATTTAACTGGGTGGCAAATGCTGCCACCGTGATCCGTGCCAGCCCTTCGTTGCAGGAACGGCTGTCCATCTCCAATGTCATTTCATTGGTATTCTCCATATCTACCTTCCCCCTTACCTTCTTTTCTGGTGCCAGACAGCTTCCTGGCTGATTTCAATATATTTGTAGATCCCTGACAGTCGCATGATCCTGTTCACTCTGTCATTCACATGGATCGCTGACACTCTGCCCCCGCTGTAATGCAAAAGGCGGTATCTTCCCATAAGCATGCCAATCCCGGAACTGTCCATAAAGGTCGTACCGGAAAAATCAAAGACAAGCTGACGGACATTTCCCTTCTTCAGTTCCTTGTCCACCTCATCGGTTATCTGCGTGGCAAAATGGTGGTCCAGCTCCTGGGGCACATAAACCATAAGACAACTGCCCCTCTTTTTTAACACATCTTCCATACTCATTTCCCCTTACTATTTCAATTTATCCCATCCGGATACTGATATCCGCAGAAATCCCATATTTTCCCGCGGACAACAAAAGGATGTGCATACACTCATGCACACCCTTTCCTTCAAGGTTTCTCTTAGGTTATTCTTCCCCGGTGTCCTCCCAGCCATCCTGGTTGTCACCGCCATCACCGTATTCGTCGCCGTTATTGTCGTCCCCGTTGTTGTCATCCTGGTTATCATCTGTGTATCCGGGATCTGTACCGCCTTCGCCGCCGTCATCCTGGCCTGTTGTATCTTCCTGAGGCTGTCCCTCATCAGCGGGCGCTGAACCCTCTCCGCCGTTTTCCTGCCCTGCTGACGTCTGCGTGGGTGTTCCGCCAATGGCTGTCATATAATCCTTGGCATCACTGGCATAGCTGGTGCCCGGAAATGCATCTATGATCTTCTGATACCATACAATAGCATTGGCATTGTCACCGCTCTTCTGATAAGACTGGGCCAGATAGAACATGGAGTCATAGTCCGGTTCTCCTATATCCTGTGCCTTCAGCAGATTATCAATGGCAGAAGCATAATCCTGATTTTCATACGCAGTGATACCTGCGCTCTTATACCCGGCCTTCACAGTTTCCCCGATGTCATTCATGATCGTATCATACATGGACTTGGCATCCACAGAGAGCAGGGACGCATCCACGCTCTCCAGCGCATTGGCTGCATTCTGATAGCTGCCGCTGTTGTATGCCTGCCATGCTTTGATCAGATTATCATAGCTCTCTGACTTGGTGTTCGCCTGGGCGATCTGCTCATTGGCCGTGTTTACAGACTGGGAGGAGGCATCGATCTCCTGCTGCATCCTGTCTATCTCCGCGGCCTGGGTAGCCACCTTGTCACTGTATTCCACGATTTTTTTGTTGGCCTCATTATTGATCTTCTGTGTCTTGGCAGGAACAATGAGGAACCAAAGCGCAGATGCACCTACAAGCAGTCCGATGATCAGATTGATCAGCGTGTTGGTCACAGTTCTCTCCCTGTATTCCGGGGGCTGTATGATGGTGTCATTGCCCGAGTTATAGATCACCCGGCCGTCCTTTTCCTCACGGTTCTTTTCTTTTGCCTTGAATCTCGGCTCCAGACTGGTCATTCTTCCCGTCTGGTCATCCACCTCCCGCAGGAAACGCAGTGTGGTGGTATTGGTCTTATCAATCTTCGCGGCAATTTTTAGCTGTTTTCTGGCCTTCTCATACGCGCCTTCCTTTATATAGATCAGAGAGAGCAGATGATAGCCCTTGATCAGCTTAGGGTTGCTGGTAAGCACTTTTTTCAACTGCATCTTCGCCATATCCAGATTACCGGTACGGCAGTATTCGAGACACTGGTTATATTTCTTAATACTGGTGTTGATGGTGTCTAACCGGTTGGCATTGCTCTGCAGCTTATTGATGTAGTCTGACGCCACATTGCCGTCCGGCATAATATTCTTGCTGATGACCCATTCACTTAGAGCTGCCACTACCTCTCCGGTCTCAAAATACACCAGACCCAGAAGGTTTCTGGCCTGGATATTGCATTTGTTCATCTTCAGGCTTCGTTTCAGGCAGGTAATTGCCCCGGACAAGTCACGGATCTGTGCCTTCTCCAGCCCCTGATTATAATAGAGATTGGACAGAGCCACTGCCTTTTTCTGGGCGGTCACATTACACCCGCACTTTGGGCAGTAAGGTGAAGTGTTGAGCTGTGCTTGGCATATCATACAATTCATCTGTCTTCTCCCTAATTCTTAGCCGTTCCATTGGTTTCTTTCAGCATTTCCTTCAAAATATCGATCACATCCGTTAAATCCTGCTTGTAAATGTTGCCTTCTGCATCATCCACGTCCAGGCACGGCTGAAATTTTTTCAGTTCTTCCTCGTAATTAATCATTCATTCTCCTCCTTACGTAATCCTTTATCTCCCCGGCAAGATACAAGGAACCCACAACAAACATCAGGCCGTCCCCCTTCAGGGCGTATGCCTTCTCAAACGCCTCCCCCGAATCCGGCACTGCCAGAACATTGCCGCATCCGTTTGCCCTGAAAAGCTCTGCCAGCTCTTCTGCTGACTGCTTCCTGCTGCCCCATATCTCTGTTGTCACCACATTGGCAAATTTGAGTCCGCTGCAGACTCTGTGTATCATATCCTCATAGTCCTTATCCGATACCGTGGCAAAAAGAAGCGTTATGGAATATTCCTCCTGGAAATACCGGACCGTCTCTACAAACTGGGCGATCCCATCCTCATTATGGGCACCGTCCACGATCACTCCCGGAAGTATGGTCTCCATTCGGCCCTGCCATCTGGTATGCTCCAACCCTTTTTTTAAGGTTTCCTTCTCTATCTTATGGATGCCTTTGAGGACGCCCATAGTCTCCACTGCCATTGAGGCATTCATCATCTGGTATTTTGCGATAAATGGAACAAACAGCTCTGTAGTCCCGTAAACTGCCGAATCAAAGGTGAAACCGATCCCCTTTGGCGTATAAGACAAAAGCTTCTGACTCTCAGCCTTTACCTGGTGGCATGGGCATCCAAGCTCCTCTGCGCGCCTGCGGATAACAGCAGCGGCTGTCTCGTTATTGGCATCGAAGATGACCGGCACGCCTTTCTTGATAATGCCTGCCTTCTCGCCGGCTATCTTGTCAATGGTATCTCCCAGATATTCGACATGGTCCAGGCTGATGGATGTAATGACGCAGGCCATTGGGTTCAAAATGGAGTTGGTCGCATCAAGCCTTCCGCCAAGACCGGTCTCCAATACAACAATGTCAACATCCTCATCCTCGAATATCAGCATTCCCATGAGAAACAAAAACTCAAAATAGGTAGGATGGTAATCCCCCTGCTCCACAAGACGGTCGGAAAGCTCCTTGACCTTCAGAAAGGCCTCCAGAAATTTTTCATCTGAGACCATCTGCTCATTGATCTGAAATCTCTCATTGATCTTCATCAGATGGGGGGATGTAAAAAGACCGCATCTGTAACCGCCTTCCTCCAGCATGGTGGACAGAAAAGCGCAGACGCTTCCCTTTCCGTTAGTTCCTGCCACATGGATCATCTTTCTATTTTTATCGGGACTGCCCAGCATGTCCAGGCATTTCCTGGTGTGTTCCAGTTTATTTTTCTTTGTGAATTTAGGAATTTCTTCAATGTATGCTGCTGCTTTTTCATAAGTAAACAAAAGCGTTTTCCTTCTTTCTGTCTTTGGTAAGCTTTCGTAACAGTTCAGACAGGCTGAACTGTTGCAAGCCTTATCTATATAGGAAAGTCACCACTTCGCCTTATAAAGACAAGACTGTCTGCTGCAGTCCGGACAGTAGCTGCCGGATTGTAACAGGTCACTTATCATTATAATGAAGTGGTGACAATATGCAAGCAAATTATGTCGGTTCTTTTAAAAGTTTTTAATTCTGTACCGGGTTTTCCGTGTTTGGCACCTCAATGGGACTTTCTCCGGCCCCTGTCCCCGTACCGTTTTCCTCCCCAATAGGATTTGCGGCGGCATCGTCCCCTATACCTGCTGCATTGGGGTCAATCTCTCCTGTGCCTTCTGTATTCTCACCTTCTAAAGGCGGCACCTCCGGGGCCAGCGGCTCCACAGGTACCTTGTAGATCATGCTGTCAGTTCTGGTGAGCACCTTGCGGGTGGAGCTGTTGCTTCGGATCGCCACATCCACCTCATCCCCGTCTTTTAACTCCACATCCGTGAGCAGAAGGGTTGTGGGACTGATATATGTGGCATCCAGAAGTTCTCCGTTCACCTCCACATATGCGGACTGGGTGAAGTTTTCCCCTGTGATATAATACCTGCCGTCAGAAATCTTTTCGATTTTTTCAAGCACAGCGTCTTTTACACCCAGGTGCATCTCTGTCCGAGCAAAGGGATTCTCCCCGTCATAGACATACTGCTTCCCATAAAGGATATCATACTGGAGCGTCTCCAGATCCACCTGATAGTATCTCGTATGCCGTCTTCTGCTTGAAAAA
>OLQH01001944.1_pt1 | contig 13741 bp, 12 predicted proteins | sample 1672671 | NCBI WGS metagenome assembly OLQH01 (sample SAMEA3136712, study PRJEB25190) | human gut metagenome
CAATGGTATTCTGCATGAACTCCATAAGGATAAGGTTAATCGCAACCAGTCCCACCGAAAGAAATAAAAATACATTCTGCATATCATCGTTTTCTGAATAAAACATAAGAATGAAACCGACCACCGTAAATACAGGAACACAGAAAAACTGTAACCATTCTTTTCCTGTAATCAGACCGCAGCTTTTTCTTGTCTTGCTAAATCTTCTGATAAACAACATCAGAATGATAAAAACCGTCTTTGATATCAGTGCCTGTAAAAACCATTTTTCTTGGATTGAACCTCCTCTTCCCAGCAAAACAGTCACATAATCAATCAATACAAGCATTGTATAGTTGATGATTGAAAATAAAAAACTCTGCCGGAAGGAGACCTCATAATAAGCCAGATTTAGGAAAGACATAACCAGTATAATCAGGATACATTTTAACATTCCGATCCATACCCCTGTGACTGCTGCCAGACAAAGCACTCCGCAATAAACAAAAAATCTGTATCTGTTCCTATATCCGCCATCTCTTTTTTCCATAAAAGTATCAAAAAAGTATAGCGTTCCTTTTACTTCCAGCATTTCCGCAATAAATGTCAATACCCAGAATGTCATGTTATTCTTCTCCCTTATACAGCATATATTCCCTCTTTACCTGTGCATATCGTGCCTTGGGAACCGGAATCTTTTTTCCCGTGGTAAGTGTCATCACATATCCGCTGATTTTTGTAATGTACCTCATATTTACAAGAAAACTTAAATGCGCCCGCACAAATCCCATATTCTTTAATTCGTTTTCCAGTTCATCCAGTTTTTTATAAATCTGAAACGTACCTTTTTCAGTATAAAATACATTTTTGTGAAGTTCTGTTTCTATATAAATGATGTCATCTGCATAAAGTTTTATCGTTCCCTCCACAAAACGAAATTCGAGAATTCTACGGTTTTTATTAATTTCTGCTATCAAATCATCCATACATTCTTCTATGGTGTCTGCAAGGTTATCTTTCAGCAGAAAACGGCTTGCTTTCACCTTATATCCATCCAGTGCGTAATTCATGTATGCCGTCACCAGCACAACCGGAAGTTTTGGATATTTTTCTTTAATCCTCATAGCTGTTTTCAGCCCATCCATCCCCTGCATATTGATGTCCAGAAATAATAGCTGACACGCTTCCAAAGCCGATTGTTCTTCGCATAACTGTTCTCCAGAATCATATTCTGTAATAGCAAACTCATAATTCTTTTTTTCACCATAGTCTGACAGCAAATCTGACAGATTTTTTCTGTCATCTATCCTGTCATCACAAATAATAATGTTCATATTTTTCATTCCTGTCTTTGATTTCTCTCATGCCTGTAAACCATACAAGTCTCACCTAGCACTCTTTATTATATCAAACAAATCTTCCGCTCGATCATTCTCTGCATCAAATGACTATTTTCCGCATAGAACGACTATCTCCTATAGAAACGCAGAAGCACTGTATCTCAAATTCTTTGAAATACAATGCTTCCCTGCATTTTCTATATCGTCATGTTGATATTATTACTTTACTATCCACATTTGCTATCCTGTGAATGTCTGTTTGCTGATATCTTTTCTGTGCCAACATATCTCAACGCAATAATTACTATTGATTCTTTACCTGTCCGGGGAGATATTTTTCCTTAATCTTTCTTGCATCTCCACTTAATGAATAGTAGAATATTACAAAGTTTTTGACTGACCACTCATCAAAAAACGATACTGCACAGACTTTCCATCTATACAATATCGTCTTTCTACCCATTATTATACTTTCATTGTCTTTGCCAGTGATGTAAGTAATGCTGCCATCTCCGGATTACCCAGTACTTTCATCAGCAGCTCTGCATAGGTACAATTTTTACTATTCGTGATAAGCTTAACTAAGTGACATTGGTTCAGAACCCCCACCACACAAATTCGCAAAACCGCACAATACTCGTGCTTTCTCGCTGCTACGCAGCTAATTTTGCTCATATGTTGGGTGGTAACTCTATTCGAGTTCCCTTAAAATAAAAAAAATTGCCCCTTACATGCAAGCATGACGTATCAATTTTTCTTATTTCAAGGGGTTCTGAATAGTTACCTTTTTATATAAAAAGCCCCAAACCGGACCGGTTCAGGGCATATTCATATAATCACTTATACAGACTACAATATTGGCACAAAAAAACTCCCGGAATGTATCAAACAATCCAGAGCAACGAAAATCTACACGTCATCCAATATACGCAGTCTATATTCATCTTCTTTCATCCAGACTATACTGTCGGCTTCGGAATCTCACAGAATCATGCCTAACGGCTCGTGGGCTATACCACCGGTAGTGAATCTGACCCTGCCCTGAAGATTTCTATTCACTTTTCTTACGTTGCTGTATGGCTACCTAAAATGAATTTTAAACAATAAAAACAAGACCTCCCATTACACTTTTCAGTATCTGAGAGGTCTGTATTTATAAAAAGTTTAATCGACTGACAGTCCAATTTCATTTAACGCCAAAATGTTTTCTTTTACACATAGAATTTTTTTATTTGCTGTATATTCTCGCCTCATATGGTTGCAACCATTCGGACTCCGTTTCATGATAATTGCACAATACGCATTTTTGATCAATTTTTTGAAACATCAGCTTTTCATTTGTAAAATTCACGATCACCAATAAACCTTTGCCGTTTACTTCTCTTTCATATGCAAATAATCCCGGATATTCTTCGTACATCGGGCGAAACTCCGCCTGTCTCACAATATCTGCATGGTCATGGTAACACTGAATCAAACGCTTATAATAATTGTACAATGAATCCGGATCATTCACCTCACTCTGTGCATTGATTGTTCTATAATTATCATTGCATTTAATCCATGGCTTTCCACACGTAAATCCTCCATTTTCCGAGTCATCCCACTGCATCGGCGTTCTTGCATTATCTCTTCCTAACTCTGAAAAGTATGCAAGTACTTCATCCGGATCCTTGCCCTGTCCGACCGCTTCCTCATAGGTTCTTTTCGCCCTTATATCATCCATATCATTAATATTCTTCCACTTAACATTGGTCATACCAATTTCCTGTCCCTGATATATAAAAGGCGTTCCATATAAAAAGAAATAGATACTCGCCAGTGCCGATGCGCTATAGAAACTAATATTTTCTCTTTCCAGAAATTTGTTCAGGCATCTGGACTGATCATGATTTTCTAAAAAGATAGCACTCCAACCGATTCCGCTATTATGCGCTACATGTGTAAACATTTTTTTCTTCCACCGTTCTACCGCATGAATGCTTGATTTATCATTTTCCCCTTCCATATTTTCCCATCCAAAATCGAAAATCATGGAAAAGTAACCATTCTTTCCGGCATACCGTTCAAAAGCAGCATCGTCTACCCCCGGTGCTTCGGCAACTGTCATGCAGTTATATTTATCAAAGCACTGCTCTTTCATCTCATCAAGGAATGTTCCGATTCCCTTATAATCCGTAAGTTTTTCAACCGGATATCGTTCCCCATCATTCGTAGGACGACTGGCAAAACTTAAGTCTTTTTTGATAAAGGTAATTGCATCGATACGAAAACCGGCGATTCCTTTTTCCAACCACCAATTTATCATCTCATAAATTTTTTGACGCAGCTCTTTGCATTCCCAGTTCAGATCCGGCTGTTCCTTCGCAAACGTATGATAATACCATCTGTCATCCGGTAATCTCGACCATACGGATCCGCCAAAATTGGATCGCCAGTTATTCGGTTCTTTATCATTCTCCGTTGTTCGGAAGTAAAAATAAGACGCTTCCTCACAATTAGGATCCTTCATTGCCTTCTGGAACCATTCATGCTGATCCGAGCAATGATTGACCACCAGATCCAATATTATTTTAATCTTTCTTTTTTGAGCCTCCTCTATTAAATGCTCCATATCCTCGTTTGTTCCAAAGATTGGATTTACCTTGTAATAATCCGATATATCATATCCATTATCCACAAGTGGAGAAGCGTACATCGGGCATATCCATAATACATCTACGCCTAGATTTTGGAGATAATCAAGTTTCCGGATAATTCCGTTAAAATCTCCGATTCCATCTCCGTTGCTATCCATAAAACTTTGCGGATAAATCTGATACACTACGGACTCTTTCCACCAATTGTTTTTCATTCACAAATTCCTCACCTTACTTTATTGCCCCTTCTGTAATACCTTTTACAATGTATTTTTGACTAAACAAATAAAAGATAATAATAGGAGCCATGCACATAACCAATCCGGCAGAAGCCAAATCCCAACGTTTTGCAAATTGTCCAAAGAACAGATATGTTTTTAAAGGCAACGTCTGTAAGCCCTGTTTATTAATAATCAGCGATGGTAATAAGAAGTCATTCCATGTTCCCATAACATTAATAACTGCAACCGTGATTATAATCGTTCTCATCAAAGGAAGCACGATCGAAATAAACAGACGTATTGAACCACACCCGTCAATTGTAGCGGCTTCCTCCAATTCCTCCGGAATATTTTTTATGAACCCATGAAACATTATGATTGCCATACTTGTTTGAAAGCCCATATACATAAAGATCAAGCCACCACGAGACAGCAAACCGATTTTGCTTGCAAATCCAACCAATGGAAGCATGACACACTGAAATGGAATCAACATAGAACCGGCAAATATCAAAAAAATAATCTTACTTGCTTTGGTTTTATAACGTACAAGTACCCAGGCCGCCATAGCCGATATCAACAGCACCAGAACCGCTGTCACTACCGTGATAAGCAGCGAATTCATAAAAGATCTTATGTAATCCAGTTCTTGAAACGCATTCTTATAGTTTTCAAGTGTAAATGTTTCTTTCGCCGGAAATCCCAACACATCTGTAAAAATCCCCTTGGTCGTCTTAAACGAATTCATAATCAAAATATAAATCGGAAACAAAAAAATGCATCCAAGAATAAGTCCTGTTACTCCATAAGCGATTTTTTTCTTCATTACATTTCAACCTCCTTGCGCTTTGTTATAACCAACTGCGTAATTCCAATTCCTGCCACAATAATCAGAAAAACGATTGCCTTTGCCTGCGCAAAACCAAATTCATTTGCTCCAAAGGCAGAATTGTAAATGTTTAACGCAATCATTTCTGTTGATTTGTATGGTCCACCTTGTGTCAAAGCTAAATTTTGATCAAACATTTTAAATGAACTCGAAATAGATAAGAATAATCCGATTGTAAACGCAGGCATCATCAACGGAAGGATGATATATCTCATGAGCTGCCATGAATTTGCTCCATCAATTCTTGCTGCCTCCTTAACCGATTCCGGTATCTGCTGAATCTGCGCAATATATACGATCATCATATATCCCGACATCTGCCACACAGTCAAAATCAACAATCCTATAAATCCGGTTTCCGGATTCGACAGCCATCCGCTAAAGGCTGCAATTCCCGTCTTTTTTGAAAAAGCTTCAAAAATCGATATAAAAATAAACTGCCAAGTAAATCCAAGCAATAATCCGCCTATCATATTTGGCATAAAGAAAATTCCACGTAACAGCGTTGCGCCTCTAAATTTCTGTGTCACTAACAACGCCAGACCAAAGCCAACAAGGTTTACCAATACAACTGCGCACACCGAAAAAAGCGCAGTAAATAAAAAAGCATGTACAAATGAGTCATCTCTCGTAAAAATGTCAATAAAATTTTGAAAACCTACAAACTTAACGTCCGAGCCTACAATTCCATTCCAGTTTGTAAGGGAATAGAAAAATCCAATACATGTAGGTATGATTACAACAATACAAAATGCAATTAATGACGGTGCCAAAAAGCCCCAAAACCGTAATTTACTTTTTCTCATACTTCTTCTATCCGTCCTTTCCAAACAAAGGATTTTACCCTTATTTGAATTTCCGGGATAGAAGCTCTATCCCGGAACCCTCTTTAACTCTTACTAGTTGTTCTGTTGTTTTCTTAACTTACTCCACTGCTCGATACAGGTCTTTGTAACCTCATCCCAATCAGCTTCTCCGGCAAGATATTTCTGTACTTCTACACCAGCCACCTGCTGACCCCATGTATTTGGAGCTCCACTGTATACCCATCCGTTCATGGTATTTCCGGAATTATTTGCATCCATAATTCTCTGTGAAAGTGGATCGGATGCTTTTATTCCATCAAAATTATCATATGGAGGAATAAACTTACAATCATTCACAACAATTTTCTGTGCTTCCTGATCGGTGAACATCCAATTGATGAAGTCTTTTGCAGCAGCTTTCTGCGCATCGGTTGCCTTGCTATGAATTGCCCAATATCCTGATACACCTACAAAATACTTGCCATCTGAATATCCCGGAACAGAATATGGTAACATATCCAATTTTTGAAGGACTTCCGGATCCGTTGTCTCTACTGCTGGAGCTACCCAGTTTCCCTGCTTGATACATGCAACACGTTCAATGGCAAGTCCACCCTCTAATGATGTTGTGTAGTCTACAGAATTAAGATTTGCCGTATTGTTGGCATTGGTTGTATAACTGGCCTGAAAATCAACCATTTTCTTATAGTCTTCAAAGCCGGTTCCCGGAAGCGAATCTGCCGCATATGCTTCATTCGGAGTCTTAAAGTCATGTGTTAAAGCAACATTAGCGTCATGGTCTCCTGCAATCCATAACTCCTTTGTCGGGTATTCCATAACAGCTTCCAGATTCGGATATTTATCCTTCATCTCACCATTATCGATTTTCTCTTTCAAAGTATCAAAACCGGCCTTCATGCCTTCGAAATTCATCATAGAATCTACAGAAACTCCAGCATCCTCAAACATCTGCTTATTAATAACGAATCCATAACCTTCCATGTATAACGGAATGGCATATACTTTTCCGTCTTTTGTAAAAGTATCCGTTGTTCCTTCTAATGCGTGCTGCATAATATCCAGATCAGAAACATCTTCAATAACATCTCCGTAATCTTTCATGTCCGAAAAACCACCTACAGAAAAAATAGTCGGTGGATCCGACTGCATCTTTGCTTTCATTGATGCGCCAAAATCATTTCCTGTGACAGCTTCAAGATTAATTTCTACATTTGGATGATCCTTTTCATATGCTGCAATTAATTTCTTGTATCCTTCATTTGCCTCAATCTTACTCTGGAAAATTGTAATCTTTACATTTTTTCCACTGTTTGCTCCTGTCGAGGTATCTGCAGAATTTCCGCATCCCACAAATAATCCCCCAAGCATTAGCACTGTCATTCCAACTGCTACTAACTTCTTTGCTTTCATATATATTCCTCCCTTTTGTGAAACTGTTCCATATCTGATCAAAAAAAATTTTTCATCTATGGATGCCTCGTTTTGTGCCACGGAACTGTCCACATCATTTGTGGAACTGTTCCATATCTGTAATATACACTATGCGTAACTATATTGCAACATAAAAATGCAGTTTATTCACAGATTCGTTACTATATCCAAAAATCATCTTGATTTTTTATTAAAAATCACTAGAAAAAGGAGACTATGAAGAAAAGTCTGTAAATAATAATCTTCTATGATAATGATTGAGCTGGAAGCGCTAAATTGAAGCTTCCAGCTCTTGTTTTATATATACGACATGATTTCGGGCATGTCAAGAACAGACGTCAAAAACGTCCTTCTCATCATGCATACAGATTCTGTTATTCTTGGAGTCGTCCCTCATACATAATGCTGAGTTCGCCGTAGACCTGTCCCCAGTTCCGAATGCTCATAGTCCATTTTTTAGTGGCTTCGAAAGTTGCCAGATACAGGGCTTTCAGGAGCGCTGTATCACTTGGAAATACGCTTCTCTTACGGTTGAGCTTACGGTAGGTAGAATTCAGACTTTCGATAGCATTTGTCGTGTAAATAACCTTTCTGACATCCGGTGAGAACTTAAAAATCGGTGTTATTGCATCCCAGTTATCATACCAGCGTTTCATGGAATTTGGGTATTTTACGGTCCATTTTTCAGTAACTCGATCCAGAGCCAGTCTAGCCTTCTCTTCATCGGAAGCATGGTAAATCGTTTTTAGGTCGGAAGCGAACGCTTTTCTGTCCTTATCCGGAACATATTTTAACGTGTTTCTTACCTGATGTACAATACATCTCTGATACTCTGTTTTTGGAAATGCAGCGGCAATTGCCTCTTTAATGCCACTAAGACCGTCAGCGCAGATAATCAGGATATCCTTTGCACCACGATTCTTCAGCTCATTCAGAACAGACAGCCAGTACTTTGAACTTTCATTATCACCGACAGTGATTGAAAGAACCTCTTTTTTTCCTTCTGTGTTGATGCCAAGAATGACGTAGGCAGCCAGCTTTCTGATCACTCCATTATCGCGTACGGAATAATGGATGGCATCTATATAGAGGATCGGATATACCTCATCCAGCGGTCGATTTTGCCAGTCTTCGATCTGAGGCAGAATTTTATCTGTAACGTCTGAAATAAAGCCTTCTGATGTCTCAAAACCGTAGATATCTTCGATGGTTTCGGATATTTGCCGAGTTGTCATTCCTTTTGCATACATGGAAATAATCTTCTGATCGATATCAGAAATATCCTTCTGACGTTTCTTTACAATCTGTGGCTCAAATGTTGATTTACGATCCTGCGGAACATCGATATCCATGCTGCCATAGCTGCTGTTTACACGCTTTGATTTATATCCATTGCGGTAATCATCGCTATCAGATCGTTCAGATTTTTGGTAACCAAGATGATCATCCATTTCTGCTTCCATCATCTCTTTGATGGTGCCGTCAAGCAGATCCTTAAGCGCATCCTGGATATCTTCAGCGATTTCAATATCATACTCCTGAAGAAGTTGCTGAATGATGTTTCGCTTTCCTTCTGTCATTACTACTTTGTGTACAGGTTTCTTTTCTCTTCTTGCCATAATAAAAAGCCTCCTATGATTTATATTTTACCATAGAAGACCTTGCTGTTATTAGCTATTTACAGAAAAAGTTTCACACACTCCTTTGTGCCAATGCTCTCCATTCTACAAAGTATCGCCCTTTTTATATTTTACAGGAACCAATACTTCCCTTTTCTTAAGCGGTTGATCATTGATCAGTTTAATAAGCATATTCACACTTTCCTTTGCAACCTTCTTCGCATCCTGTACAATTGAATCAATCGAATGGTAATTGAAGTCCGTGGCATAAGTTCCATCATAAGCCAATATTTTTTTGTTTTTTTCTGTCTTGAGGAAGGCGGCTGCACACAAGTCCAAAGCCATAATTCCATCAACGTCCGGATATTGATCCAATAATGTTCTGGTACGTTTCATACACAATTGATAGTTTACAACTTCCTCCCATTGAAAAGATTCAATGATAACCTCCCTATTATGCTTCTCCATAACATCGATAAGGGCTCTCGCGCTATCGGCAGAGGCAAGTTCCATCCTGGTCGGATCACTAAAGCACATCACTTTTTTACAGCCTTTTTCCAAAAACAATTCGCCCGCTAAAATTCCTCCCTGATGATGATCCGATGTCACCAGCGGGATTCCCGGTATAATCCGATCCAGTGAGATAATTGGTTTCTCAATATTCATATAATATTCATCAGAAAGAAACGCAGATCCTACAATCAGTCCATCGAACAGATTACGTTCCAATGTATCAAGATATTCTCTTTCCTTGTCCTGATTTCCTCTGGTATTACAAATAACCACATTATATCCGTATTGATCTAATTCTGCCTCAAGATAATTCCAAAGAGTTGAGAAATACGGATGGATAATATCCGGTGTCATAACACCGATAATACCCGTTCTTTTCTTATACAGATTTCTGATCCACTGATTAGGAATATAATCTAGCTCCTCTACCGCCTTCTTAATTTTGTTTTTGCTTTTCTCTGATACATATCCGCTACCATTTAACGCTCTGGATACCGTGCTGGGTGCTACATGTGCCAGCTTTGCAACTTCTCGAATGCTTGCCATAATCTCTTCTCCTCACTTGTGTAATTGCAAACGAATTGCCCTTATATTCCCCTTTATCCTCTTAATTAAATCCGACAACCTTCTGCGACAATCGATAAGCCGCAACCGAAATCTTGCGGCCTCCCTTACCCGGAAGATTCATGGTCTGTCCCATAATGCCATTGCGGAGTTGCTGGAAGATTATAATATCTTTTTCCTTAATATACTGAAGTTCTATTTTATTATACACCTTTTTGTCCATGGAGTCGAACTATTTTTACTTAACAGTCTCTTAAATAATCTATTTAGGATTCATTTTATGCTCATATTTTATTTACAAACTTCTCATAATATCCACATATCAATTTCATAATTAGCCGATATACAAACAGTATAGATTAAGAAATAAACTTTTTCTTTTTCATATTCCATCATTTTCAAACGGAGCTTCGCAAAATCAATCTGATAAAATACACTTTCATATACCCACCTAATTATCCCATTTTCTTTCTTACTCTGCACACTGGATTTCATGGCTGACATTGTGCATACTTTATGTCTCATTCAACGCTGCTTTTTTATTGTACCACTTATTTTCCTGCCTCTCCACTCTAAAGTCTGGTCTTGTAATTTTTATCAATTTTGGTTCTTTTCTAAAGTCCAAGCATGCTCTATATTGATAAAAAACAGAAAAGAGGATTTGTTATGACAAACGAAAACTTAAAAAAATTGATTTTAACCGCTTTATTTGCGGCTTTGGCATGTATTACCACAATGATCATGAAAATTCCAACCCCCGGCACAGGCGGATACATCCATGTCGGAGATGCCATTGTCATCCTTTCCGGAGTAGTCTTAATTCCATGGTACGGATTTGCAGCAGCTGGTCTTGGCTCCTGTATGGCATACCTGATCGGCGGATATTTTATTTATGTTACGATCACTTTCGTTATCAAAGGACTGATCGCACTGGCAACCGGACTTGTTTACCGTGCAATCGGTAAATCCAACAAAATGCGTTACGCCGGTGTCCTTCTCGGCGATGTGATCGATATCGTTTTTGTTGCAGGCGGCTACTTCCTATGCGAATTCTTCATATATGGAGCCGGAGCTTTCGAAAGCATTCCTGCCAATATCATTCAGGGTGTCGGCGGACTGATCATCTCCGCAGTGCTTTATCCGGCACTGATTGCAGTACCATATATCCGTCAGCAGTCATTCGGCATTGCAGATAAGCAGTAATTTTCATTGTTTCATATACTCAAAAGAAGGAGTTTCCGCTAATGGGTGCGCCCCATAAGGAGTGATTTGCGCAGCAAATCAACGGATTCCGAATGTTTGCAGAATTGCGAGAGCAGCTTGCTGCGAAGCAATTCGTGGGCATCAGTTGGGGGCAAAAGACCTTTTGCACCCAACATCATTCAATGTGACTACCAAAAATATTAATATCAGCAAATTAACAAATGTAGATTTTCCAGTACCATTGCCATACTTCCCGGAAGTGCTTCCACCCTCCACACTTACCTCTGATACCCTGACTGACATCGGTATCTCTGTTCCAAATACCTTGATTGATGCCGAATAAGTATCATATACCATCAGTGAAATATCCCTGGCATAATTAGTTCTGTTATCAACCATAGTTAGAAGAATTCCTTCAATCTTGAGCTTTGGATTCAGCTGCTTCTTTACTCTTCCTATTGTCTTGATCAGCTGCTGTAGGCCTTTGACCGGAAGATATGCTGCCTGCACCGGTATCAGTACAGAATCTGCACATGCCAATGCGTTAATTGTCATCATTCCAGGTGAAGGCATACAATCAATAATGATGTAATCATAAAATTCTCTCAGCCTGTCTACCATAGATTTCAGAATCAGTTCCCTGCTCATGGCATTTACTAATGACACCTCAATCGCTGACAATTCAATGTTAGCCGGGATAAGGTCTACACCTTCCTTATGGTGCAAGATTGTCTTTTCTATATTCAGTTTTTCATCATTTACAATGTTCATCATCAGTGTTGCCAGAGAATACTCCATTTCATCCGGCTCCTCATAACCAAGGCTGATTGTAAGACTTCCTTGTGGATCAGCATCTATCAGAAGCACTTTCTTTCCTTCCTGTGCTAATCCAATTCCAAGATTCACACATGATACTGTTTTACCTACTCCACCCTTTTGATTTGATACTGCTATTACTCTACACATAATTTGTTTCTCCTTTATTCATCCCAATATTTGTTCATATTTAATTTCAACATTTCCAAAATTTCACGCCTCATCTGCTCTGCCGTGTAACTGACAGGAAAAAATCTGTGAAGCTGCTCCGTTTTGAATACTACGCGGTCTATCTCTTTTTGCTTAATTTCACTTAGAATATCTTCCATATCCCTTACTGTAAGGTTCCCATCCGCACTCAATTTCTTTATACGGAGTGCCTGGGAAAGTGATGGTGTGCACTGTGCAAATTCCATTGCATCTAGCATTTCCTTTTGCTCCTTCTTTTTCAGAAATGACAACTGAACCGCCGGAGTAAATCCCATACTTCCGTCATCCACCTTTTCAAGCATTTCAGGAATAAGTTCTGTTATTTTGATATATCTTTGAACCTGCTTGGGGCTGTCTCCACATTCTTCTCCAATGAGCTCAATGCTTTTCTTTCCCAAATTATGGTCTACCTGACCACATTTTCTTCTTCCTGCCTTCCTTTTGATTGCTTCATACTTCATTTTGTAAGCAAATGCTTTTTCGCTTGGACTAATCATTTCCCGTTGTAAATTTGAATCAACCATAGATACAACCGCTTCATCATCTTTTAATACGCGAATGATCACAGGTACCTTACGATAACCAATCTTTTCAGCTGCAAATTTTCTTCTGTGGCCCGATATAATCTCATAAGTCCCATCCTGCCTCGGTCTGACTATCAGAGGATTTAATATTCCATACTTCTTAATACTCTCCTGCAATTCAATCATCTGACTGTCCGCCTGAACCTTGAATGGATGGTTTACAAATCCTCGAAGTCTTTCCAGCTCAATCTCTACAACTTTTTCATCCTGATCCAGCAATTCCTTCTTTTCTTCCATAGGCAACTTCCTTTCTCTGAACGCAAAAAAGCCCGTCCAGAATAGATTGTATTTATCTAATCTGAACGGACTCTTCCGACAGGCCTGATATCACAGACAAGAATATAGTGTTTTGTTTCACTGCTTTTCCTAATTTTACACCCTAAAACTCATCCTACACTGTAGTTAATCCCTCTGGGTGACGGCTAGGAAAGTGTGAATTGGTGACAAGCATCCATCCCCGCTGACAAAATCAGTATTTTCAGCCTTGTTTCGCTGACAAATTTGTCACTGAAATTACAATTCTGCATGAAAAAAGCGGCAATGAAACTATCTTCATTACCGCTAAAAATGAGCGTCTCCTATAGGAATCGAACCTACAATAGAGTCTTAGGAGTTCTCTGTGAACCGTGGTAGCTAGAGGTTCGATTATCCTCTTGGGAGCGTTTAATGCCGTAAATTAAAGCATGAGTGCTTGTTATGTTTAGTTGTTGATATTCTCTGATGTACCCTCATACACCGTAGAGTGTTAGCAAGCTGTTAGCAACAAAACCTTATTCAAAGCTCTAATTTACAAGTTGCTATACAAAAAATATAAATCATTTATCACTAGAAATCAAGATACTCGTATGTTATAGACGTTCAGAAATGAGCGTCTATTTTTATACCCAAAATGAAAGGAGCATTAGA
>OLQH01001947.1_pt1 | contig 13699 bp, 14 predicted proteins | sample 1672671 | NCBI WGS metagenome assembly OLQH01 (sample SAMEA3136712, study PRJEB25190) | human gut metagenome
GAGAGAAGAAAGATGAGCAGCAGAATTGAACAGATTATTGAAGAAATCGAAGAATATGTAGAAAGCTGTAAATATCAGCCCCTTTCCACGACCAAGATTGTGGTAAATAAAGAGGAGCTGGAGGAACTGCTGCGGGAACTGCGTCTGAAAACTCCGGATGAAATCAAACGGTATCAGAAGATTATCAGCAATAAGGATGCTATCCTGGCAGATGCGCAGGCAAAAGCAGACGGGCTGATCGCAGAGGCAAAAGCGCAGACTCAGGAAATGGTAAGCCAGCATGAAGTGATGCAGCAGGCATATGCTCAGGCAAACGATACCATCAGCAAAGCCAATAAGCAGGCGCAGGAGATTCTGGATTCTGCTCAGGAAGATGCAAATAATATCCGTCTGAATGCGATTGCTTATACGGATGATATGCTGGCGAATCTGCAGACGATCATGACAAATACGCTGGGTGATGCCGGCGAGAGATACAAAGCATTTATGAGTTCTCTGCAGGATGCTTATGAAGTAGTAAGTCAGAACAGAGGCGAGCTGGCGCCGCAGGTTGCCCAGGCTCCGTCAGAGACAGTGGAGGAGGAGTCTCCCGCTGAATATGAGGACTCAGAAGACGATTACGATTTTGAAGAAGAATAAAGAAAGCAGCAGCGTGAACAGGGCACAGCAGATTTTCCCGGTCAGATAAGGCCGCAGATGGAGACCGCTGGGGCGTATCACAGAGGAGGTCTGAGCCGCGACCGAGATTCCACCGAAAGCAGCACAGGCCAGGATCAGGCTGTAAGTTAGAGCCGGAGCGATGGGAAGAGCGGCCAGCTGGCGGATTCCTGTGCTGATTTCTGTTATTCCCAGAAGGAGAGCACAGAGGATCGGAGTTTTGAACAGAAGATCCTGCAGCAGAGCAGCCAGGATGGAGAAGATCAGAATATAGCCGCCCAGTTTTACTGCGGCTTCAAAACCGTTCATAATAGAGACATCAATCCGTTTTCCCAGAGGGAGAGGGGCAGATGTCTCTTTTTCACATATTTCTAAAGAAGGAAAGGGCTGGCTGCGGCGGATCAGGCGCAGAAACAGACCTGTGAAGAAAATTCCGCCATAGACGGCACAAAAAGCGGCCGGTGCAAGTTCCGGCCGGTGCAGACTTCCGGCAAGAATGTAAGAAGAGAGAAACATAGGGCTGGGACTGCTGGAAACAGCCAGGAGATAGTCTGCTTCCCGGCGGGTGATGGTGTGGGAGGCGAAGAGATCTGCGGTTAATTTGGCTCCCATAGGGTAACCGCAGAAGAGTCCGAGAAGAAGGGCATAGGTTCCGGCAGGGGAAGTGCCGAAAAGCATGTTCCAGAGCCGGGGAAAGCGTCTGAAAAGCTTCTGGATGCCCCCTCCTGTCATAATAAAATTGGACAGGATCATAAAAGGAAGAAGCGAAGGAAGAACCGTTTCAGACCAGAGGGCAAGACCGGAGGCGGAAGCGGCAAATCCTTTTTCCGGTTCCAGCAAAAGGAAAAGGAAAAGGGAAACAACAAGAAGAAAGAGGATTTTACGTCTCATAAAAATCTCACAGCGACATTTTTTAACAGTATATGCCTTGCTTTTTGAAAATAGGTGTGTCATCATAGAGAGAAAGAAATTTTGGAGGACAGCAATGAGAAAATTAGAAGGATTGAAACCGGAAAGAGTATTCTATTATTTTGAGGAGATCTGCAAGATTCCGCACGGATCTGGAAACACGGAAGCTATCAGCAAATATCTGCAGGATTTTGCGGCAGAGCATAAACTGGAATGTAAAAGCGATGAAATCGGAAATGTGATTATTTATAAACCGGGTTCTGCCGGACATGAGCAGGCAGCACCTGTGATCATCCAGGGACATATGGATATGGTTGCAGAGAAAACACCCGGTTCTGCCCATGACTTTACAAAGGATGGCCTGGATCTTGGGGTAGACGGAGACATGATCTTTGCAAAAGATACCACACTGGGCGGTGATGACGGAATTGCTGTAGCTTACTGCCTGGCAGTGCTGGAAGCGTCAGATATGGTGCATCCCCCTCTGGAAGTAGTGATCACCACGGATGAGGAAGTGGGAATGCTGGGAGCAGCAGTTCTTGACTACGGTGCATTAAAAGGACGCAGACTGATTAATATTGATTCTGAGGAAGAGGGCGTATTCTGTGTGGGATGTGCCGGAGGTTTAAGCGGAATCTGCAGCATCCCGCTTCAGTATATGGAAGCTTCCGGAATGAAATATACACTGACGATTACCGGATTAAAGGGCGGACATTCCGGTATCTGTATCGCCAACGGACTGGTAAATGCTAACTGTATGATGGGTCGGATTCTGCACAGTTTATCCGGCCGGACAGAATTTTTCATCAGCGAACTGGAGGGCGGATTGAAAGATAATGCAATCCCGAGAGAGAGCCGTGCAGTCCTTCTGATGGATGAGAGTCAGGAAACGGCTGTGCGGGAGTGGCTGGACAAGACACAGGCGGATCTGCGTCATGAATATCTGGGCACAGACGAGGGAATTACTCTGACGCTGGTGAAAGAAGGTGCTGCCACCGAACCGGTGCTTCATCCTGTGAGTATGGAAAAAGTGCTGTTCTTCCTGGTACAGATGCCGGACGGCATTACCAAGAGAAGCGGAAGTATTCCCGGACTGGTGGAGACTTCCATGAATCTGGGCATTCTCCGTCTGACTCCGGAGGCTCTGGAGGCATCGGGAAGTCTCAGAAGTGCCGTTGAGAGCGGAAAAGACGCTCTGGCAGAACGTCTGGAATATCTGACAGAATTCCTGGGGGGAAGTTTTAAGCGGGAAGGAATGTATCCGGCATGGGAGTACAAGGCAGATTCTCCCCTGCGTGACCTGATGGTGGAAACCTATACGGAACTGTTTGGAAAAGAACCGGTGGTAGAAATGATCCATGCAGGGCTGGAATGTGGACTGTTTTATGAGCGCATTCCCGGTATTGACTGTATCTCCTTTGGTCCTCAGATGCACAACGTACACACAGTGAGTGAACGGCTGTCCGTGTCTTCTGCAGAAAGGATGTGGAATTTCCTGACAGAGGTTCTGAAAAAATTAGCCTGAGAAGGGTATGCCGGCAGACAGTTCCGGGAGCTTCCTCCTGTCTGCCGTTTTTCATAAAAGATGTGCCTCCGGTTTTTCCGGTTCTAAGTTCTCTTGCCTGTGCATAGAATATAGACGGGAAAGGCCGGAGGAATTTTATGCGCAGAGAAAAAAGGATGCAAAGAAAAGGAAAACTAGAAGGGGGAATTTTAATTTTTCTGCTTCTGTTTTCCGGCCTTCTGCTGGGACAGATCCAGAGAAAACTGGTGACAGACTGTTTTCCGGTTCCTGTACTGGAGTCCGAAGCCTTCCGGCAGCTGAAACTTTCACCGGAGAATTATGAAAAGCTGCTGGAGCGATGTGATGGGCAGAGGCAGCTGATGGGCAGGGAGACGGCCGCAGCCATGGCGGCTGCAGACTTTGATCTGAGTGAAAAAATGCTGCCGGATAAAGAACAGTGCGAACGGACAGAACATCTGCTTCTGCGCTTTTGCGGGGAGGAGTACAGGAAACTGCAAGGTGCTTATCAGGCCCTTCTGGCAGAACAGCTGGTTTTCCCGATTCCGGAACGGGAAGGCGAAAAAGAAGAGATCGGATATGAAGACAGTTTTCTTGCGCCCAGAACTTATGGCGGAAACCGGTCTCATGAAGGAACTGATCTTTTTGGGGCAGTGGCTCTGAGGGGGTACTATCCCGTTCTTTCGGTATCAGAGGGAACTGTAGAACAGGTGGGCTGGCTGCCGCTTGGCGGGTATCGGATTGGCATCCGCCAGACACGGGGGGTGTACTATTACTATGCTCATCTGGATTCATACGCCCGTAAATGGAAGGAAGGAGACACTGTTCAGGCGGGAGAACTCCTGGGATTTCTCGGTGACAGCGGATATGGAGACGAGGGAACAAAAGGGCAGTTTCCGCCTCATCTGCATTTCGGCGTGTATCTTAAGACGGAAGAAAAGGAAGAGCTGTCGGTTGATCCCTACTGGCTGCTGAAGACAGCGGAAAAAAACAAAAGAAAATATGCCTATTAGAAGGGGCATCCGAAGCCTCCGCAATTCACACCCTTCGGGTGGACGCACTTCGTGCGATGTGGTATACTATACGGAAGATGGCTAGAACGTGAAGAAGTATAAAAGGAGCATCATTTATGGAAATACAATTGTGGCATGAGATACTCTGTCCGTATGAACTGGCAGTCCAGGAACTGGTAGTGAAATTCCGGCATCTGATAAAAGAACACCGGGAACTGGATCTGTATTCGCCTATCGAGCAGGTGACAGGGCGGGTGAAAAGTGTGTCCAGTATTCTGGAAAAACTTCAGAGAAAGAAGATTCCCTTCGAGCGTCTGGAGGAAGAAGTCGAGGATATTGCCGGCATTCGGATTATCTGCCAGTTCGTGGAAGATATTGAAAAGGTAGCGGAACTGATCGCCGGCCGCAGTGATATGGAAATCAAAAGCGAAAAAGATTATATCCGGAATATGAAACCCAGCGGTTATCGCAGCTATCATCTGATCGTCTATTATACAGTGGAGACGCTGAAAGGTCCCAAACGTCTGCAGGTAGAACTGCAGATCCGGACGATGGCAATGGATTTCTGGGCGACCATCGAACATTCGCTTCAGTATAAATATAAGGCGAATATTCCGGAACATATCCGGAAGCGGCTCTCTGCGGCGGCAGATGCCATTATTTCTCTGGACAACGAAATGTCTTCTGTGAGAAATGAGATTATGGACGCACAGAATTCCTGCCAGTTCCAGAATAACCTGGTGGAGGATATTCTGCTGAATATTGAGAATTTATATAAACTTTCCAACAAGAGGGAAGTAGCTAAAATACAGGATGAGTTTTACCGCATTTATGCCACCAACGATATCAACCAGCTGAAACGTTTTCACCGGCAGCTGGATATTATTTCGGAGGGTTATCGGGCACAGGCGGTGACAACAGAAGAGGAAATAAAAGTATGAGACTGCCGGAAAACTATATCAGGGAGATGAAAGAACTTCTGGGATCAGAATATCCGGCCTATGAGGCCTCCCTCTCAGATCCGGTCTGCAGCGGGCTGCGGATCAATCGCCTTAAATTGAGCCGCTTGGACTGGAACCAGATCTGTCCCTTTGTTCTTGAACCGGTTCCCTGGACAGAAAACGGATTTTATTATGGGGAGGAGGACAGTCCTTCCCGACATCCCTATTATTATGCCGGGCTTTATTATCTGCAGGAGCCCAGCGCCATGACACCGGCCAGCCGTCTCCCTGTTTCCCCGGGGGAGCGGGTGCTGGATCTGTGTGCTGCTCCGGGCGGGAAAGCAACCGAACTGGGAGCGAGACTTGAAGGAAAAGGTCTTCTCTGGGCTAACGATATCAGCAATTCCCGGGCAAAAGCGCTTCTTAAGAATCTGGAGCTTGCGGGGATTGGAAACTGCTGTGTGACGAGCGAATTCCCTGCCCGCCTGGCGGAAGAGCTGCCGGAATATTTCGATAAGATCCTGGTGGATGCGCCCTGTTCCGGCGAAGGAATGTTTCACCGCGAGCCGTCCATGGTATCTTACTGGGAAGAACGGGGGCCCAAAGATTATGTTCCCGTTCAGCGGGAACTTCTGGCACAGGCCGCATCCATGCTGAAACCAGGCGGAATGCTTCTGTATTCTACCTGTACCTTTTCGGTGAAAGAAAATGAAGAGAACATCCGCTGGATTTTGGAAAAAGAGAAAAGTCTGAAGATGGCCAAACTTCAGGGATGGGATGGTTTTGCACCGGGAAGACTGGGGCTGTCCGGCTGTGTACGGATTTTCCCGCATAAAATGAAAGGAGAGGGGCATTTCCTTGCTCTTTTAGAAAAAGAGGGCGGCAAAGCAGAAGTGAAAACGGCGGATCAGACGTTCCGTACCAAAATTCCGGAAGAAGCGCTTACTTTTCTTTCGGAGATAAAAAGACCGGATCTTCGGGAGCGGCTCTTTCTAAAAAAAGACCGGCTGTACCAGATTCCGGAAGGAATTTCTCTTCCGGAGGGACTCCGTTATCTGAGAACCGGGCTGTATCTGGGAGAACAGAAGAAAAACCGTTTTGAGCCGAGCCAGGCACTTGCCATGAATCTGAAAAAGAAAGAGTATGAAAAATGTCTGGATTTTACTCCCGGGGATGCGCGTGTTTTCCGCTATTTAAAAGGTGAGACCGTCCAGGTGCAGGAACAGACAAAAGCCGGAGACAAAGGCTGGTATCTGGTCTGCGTAAGCGGCTATCCGCTGGGATGGGGAAAGCTGGATCGGGGGATGCTGAAAAATAAATATTGTCCCGGCTGGCGGATGCAGTAGGAGGAAGAAGAGAAATGCGTTTGGATAAATATCTGGCAGAAGCGGGAATCGGGAGCCGCTCTCAGGTGAAAAATATTCTGAAAAAAGGACAGATTGCCGTGAACGGGCAGATCACCAAAAGGCCGGAGGAGAAAGTGGACCCCGAAAAAGATCAGATCTTTTTTCAGGGAGAGGAGATCTTCTATCATGAGAATCTTTATTATCTTCTGAATAAACCTTCCGGCGTGATCACGGCAACAGAGGACAAAAAAGAGAAAACGGTTTTGGATCTGTTTCCTCCGCATCTGCAAAAAAAACTTTTTCCGGTGGGCAGACTGGACAAAGATACTGTGGGGCTTCTTCTCCTGACAGATGACGGAGAACTGGCTCACCGCCTGCTTTCCCCCAAAAAACAGGTGGCAAAGGTTTATGAGGCTCTTGTGGATGGAAGGATGGATGAAACGGATCAGCTGGCATTTCAGAAGGGACTTGATATCGGGGATGAAAAGCCTGCGCTTCCAGCCGTACTTAAGATTCTGAAAAAGGGGGAGCGCTCTCTGGTGGAAATCACCGTGACAGAGGGGCGGTTTCACCAGGTGAAGCGCATGTGCCGGGCAGTGGGAAAGCCTGTACTTGCGTTAAAAAGGATTTCCATGGGAACGCTGCGTCTCGATGAAGCTCTGGCCGAGGGGGCTTACCGCCCGCTGACCGAAGAGGAGATCAGGAGAATAAAAGAATGTTAGAAAAGATAGAAGCAGTTATTTTTGATCTGGATGGAACGCTGGTAGACTCTATGTGGGTGTGGAATGAACTGGATCTGGAATTCCTGGGAAAATACGGTTATTTTCCCACAGAAGAAATGCAGAGAAAAATCGAGGGGATGAGTTTTACTGAAACTGCCCTTTTTTTCAGAGACTACTACCATCTGGAAGAATCAGTAGAAGAAATCCAGGCAACCTGGAACCGGATGGCCGAAGAGAAATACCGTTCTTTGGTACAGTTGAAGCCGGGCGCCAGAGAATTTCTGGAAGTATTAAAAGAAAAAAAGATTCCGGCGGGAATTGCCAGCAGCAACAGCAGGGCTCTCATAGACGCAGTTCTGGAGGGCCAGAAGATAAACGGTTATTTTTCTTCCATCCGCACCGGATGCGAGGTGGGGAAGGGAAAACCGGAGCCGGATATTTATCTTAAAGTGGCGGAAGATCTGGCGGCAGCCCCGGAACATTGTCTCGTTTTTGAAGATGTCCCTATGGGAATCCTGGCAGGAAAACGGGCCGGTATGACGGTCTGTGCCGTGGAAGATGATTTCTCTGCGCCTCAGAGAGAAAAAAAGCGGGCCATGGCGGATCATTACATAGAAACTTACAGAGAGCTTTTGAAAGAAATGACAGAGGGATAGGATGAAGGGTTTTTTACCAACGACAACAGAAGAGATGAAAGAGCAGGGAATCACGCAGCTGGATTTCATTTACGTAAGCGGAGATGCGTATGTGGATCATCCCTCCTTCGGGATGGCGATCATTACCCGGGTACTGGAAAGCAGGGGCTATACGGTGGGCGTGATCGCCCAGCCGGACTGGCGGGATGAAAAAAGCATTCAGATCCTGGGGCGTCCCAGACTGGCTTTTCTGGTCTCTTCCGGAAATATGGATTCCATGGTCAATCATTATACAGTTTCAAAAAAACGCCGGTCAGTGGACGCTTATTCTCCCGGGGGAAAGATGGGGCTTCGTCCGGACCGGGCGGTGATCGTTTACAGTAATCTGATCCGGAAGGTGTATCACAGCGTTCCGGTTATCCTGGGCGGCATTGAGGCAAGTCTGCGCCGGATGGGGCATTATGATTACTGGGAGGATCGGGTGCGCCGCAGTATTCTTCTGGATTCCGGTGCAGATCTTATCTCCTACGGTATGGGGGAACATTCTGTTGTAGCCGTGGCAGATGCGCTCCAGGCCGGCCTTCCGGTGGAATCGCTCACTTTTATTCCGGGCACGGTATACCGCTGTAAAGAAACAGATCATCTCTTTGAGCCTGAATTTCTGCCTTCTTTTGAAGAAATATGCCAGGACAGGAAGGCTTATGCGAGAAGTTTTCTGACCCAGTATGAAAATACAGACTTCATGCAGGGAAAGACGCTGGTAGAAGACTACGGGAATCAGGGGTATGTGGTTCAGAATCCGCCCTCGGAGCCACTCACAACCCAGGAGATGGATGACGTGTATGCACTTCCTTACATGCGCAGCTGGCACCCGTCTTATGACCGGGAAGGAGGAATTCCGGCTTTCCAGGAAATTAAATTCAGTCTGACCAGCAACAGGGGCTGTTTTGGCGGCTGCAGTTTCTGTGCACTTACCTTTCATCAGGGACGGATCGTGCAGGTCAGAAGCCATGACTCTCTTCTGGCTGAAGCAGAAGAACTGACAAAAGAACCGGATTTTAAGGGTTATATCCATGATGTGGGAGGACCTACTGCTGATTTCAGACATCCCTCCTGTAAAAAACAGCTGAAAAAGGGAGTCTGTCCGAAGCGCCAGTGCCTTTTTCCGGAACCCTGCCCCAATCTGGAGGCAGATCACAGAGATTATGTGGAGCTTCTGAGAAAACTGCGCAGCCTTCCGAAAGTAAAAAAAGTATTTATCCGTTCCGGAATCCGCTTTGATTATGTGATGGCAGATAAGGATCCTGCCTTTTTAAAGGAACTGGTGGATCATCATATCAGCGGTCAGCTCCGGGTAGCACCGGAGCATGTATCCGAACAGGTCCTACGGTATATGGGAAAGCCCTCCCATCCGGTGTATGAGAAGTTTCTGAAGGCATTTGAGCGATGTAACCGTGCAGCAGGCAAGGAACAGTATGCGGTTCCCTATTTTATGTCCTCTCATCCGGGATGCGGACTGAAAGAGGCGGTAGAACTGGCTGAATATATCCGAGATATGGGCTTTATTCCGGAACAGGCGCAGGATTTTTATCCCACGCCTGCCACGCTTTCCACCTGCATGTATTATACAGGGCTGGATCCGCGAACCATGAAACCGGTCCGTGTCCCCCGCTCCCCCCATGAGAAAGCCATGCAGAGAGCGCTGATCCAGTACAGAAATCCTGCAAATTATGCTCTGGTAGAAGAAGCTCTCACCAGAGCGGGGAGACGGGATCTGATCGGCTGGGGCGACAGGTGTTTGATCCGTCCGGGAAAACCGAAGCAGGAAAAGGGAAAAGAAGAAAAGAAAAAAACGGGGAAGAAAAAAACAATCCGCAAAGTGCATAAGAAAAAGTAACACAGGGAGGCAAGACAAATGAAGAAAAAATATCCAAAAGGAAGCTGCGGGTATGTACAGGCAGAAAAAAAGAGACGGTTTCTCCTTACGCTGATCCTTTTCGCCATTCCTCTGCTTATATTTTTCAGCGGGCTGATCTATAACGGTACGAGGAAAAATATACTGACGGTGGTGGCAATCCTGGGCTGTCTGCCTGCCTGCAAATATCTGGTAAGTTTTATTATGATGGCGATGGTAAAACCTATGAAAAAAGAAGTTTACCACAGGATTGCGGAACATGCAGAGGGACTTACCATGGCGTATGAACTTTATTTTACTACTTATGAGGAAAATACCTTTACCGATGCAGCGGCAATCTGTGGAAACCAGCTGGTCTGTTACAGCAGCAGACTAAAAGATGATGGCCGGAAGCTGGAGAAACATCTTTCGGAAATGATGAGGGGCGGCGGGTTTGCCATGCAGGTAAAGGTGATCGGAAAACTGGATGTTTATCTGGAGCGGCTGCGTTTCCTTACCGAACATCAGGAGGCGCTCCGGGTAGGAGTGAAGGAGGTTCCCTGCGACGGGGATGAGGAAAGAACACGGGAAGAACAGATCCGGGATCAGCTGCTGGCCCTGGCTTTATAGGATGACAAGATGAGAGAGATAAAAATTACGGAAAAAGAAGCAGGGCAGAGGCTGGATCGCTATCTGCAGAAGTATCTGCCGTTGGCTCCGAAAAGCTTCTTTTATAAAATGCTGCGTAAGAAAAATATTACGTGTAATGGAAAAAAAGCGGAGGGCAGTCAGAAACTGGAAGAAGGAGATTTGCTGAAGCTCTTCTTTGCAGAGGAGACCCTCGCTTCTTTTTCCTCGGCAAAGCCTGAGACGGTACCTCCTCAGAGGAGGCTGAAAAAGGTTCTGCAGCCATCCGTTCTCTATGAAGACGAATCGTTCCTGATTTTTAATAAACCGGCCGGACTTCTCTCCCAGAAAGCCAGGCCGGAAGATATTTCCCTGGTGGAATATCTGATTTCCTATCTTATGGATGAGGGGAGCTTAAAAACAGAAGATCTGAGCGGGTTCCGCCCCTCAATCTGTAACCGGCTCGACCGAAATACCAGCGGTCTTGTGCTCGCTGGAAAGACGGTGCGTGGGCTGCAGGCATTTTCAGAAATGCTGCGGCAGCGGACAGGACATAAGTTCTATCTGACACTGGTAAAAGGGGTGATCGAAAAGCCCAGCAGAGTACGGGGATTTCTCTGCAAAGACGGGCATACCAATCAGGTGAGCGTGCACGAAGAGGAAAAGGAGGGAACCTCATTTATTGAGACGGCCTATGAGCCTCTTGGAAATAACGGGAAATCGACGCTTCTGCGGGTGGAACTGGTAACAGGAAAGCCTCATCAGATCCGAAGTCATCTGGCATTTCTGGGTCATCCTGTAGCAGGAGATCAGAAGTATGGAGACTTCGTCCAAAACAGTTTTTACCGAAAAAAATATCAGTTGACCCATCAGCTGCTTCATGCCTGGGAAATCGATTTTCCGGACGATTCATCTCTGGGGCAGCTGGCAGGAAAAAAAGTACAGGCGCCGCTGCCCTCCCTTTTTCTTGAGATTTTGCGGGGAGAAGGGCTGGATAAATTTTTAGGCGGCCAGGAGAGGAGGGAAAAAAATGTTTGGCAGTAAAAAGAAAAAAGAACAGGAACGGGACGAAGAAGAGAAGCCGTTTAACTGGAAAAAAGAAGTAATTGAGTGGGTGTCACTGATCTTCTTTACCATTCTCTTTGTCACCTTTCTGGACACAAAAGTCGTGGTGAATTCAGTGGTACCCTCCGCTTCCATGGAAACCACTATTATGACAGGAGACCATATTTTCGGAAATCGACTGGCTTACCGGGAAAAGGATCCGGAACGGTTTGATATTGTGATTTTCCGTATGCCGGATGACAAATCCGAACTGTATATCAAAAGAATCATCGGTCTGCCCGGAGAGACGGTGCGGATTGAAGACGGGGAAGTGTATATTAACGATTCTGAAATTCCGCTCAAGGACGATTTTATCCGGGAACCGATGAAGGGGGAGGACGGAATCTACCAGGTGCCGGAAAATTCCTATTTTATGATGGGAGATAACCGAAATAACTCCAGTGATTCCCGTTTCTGGAATAATCCTTACGTGATCCGGGAAGATATCCTGGGAAAAGCCTTTTTCCGTTATCTGCCCTTTGACCGGATTGGCCCGGTAGAATAGGAGGATATAATGGGAACCTGGAATTCAAGGGGACTTCGGGGGTCGACGCTGGAGGATCTTATCAACCGTTCCAATGAACAGTATCAGAAAAGCGGCCTGGCGCTGATACAGAAGATTCCGACTCCGATCACCCCCATAAAAATTGATCAGGAACACCGCCATATTACTCTGGCTTATTTTGAGAAAAAAAGTACCGTGGACTACATCGGAGCAGTACAGGGAATCCCTGTCTGCTTTGATGCGAAAGAATGTGGTACGGATACTTTTCCTCTGGCCAACATCCATCCCCATCAGGTGGAATTTATGGGAGCTTTTGAGAAGCAGGGCGGTGTTTCTTTTTTATTGATTTTTTACAGTCACAAAAACAGCTTTTATTATCTCTCCTACCGGCAGATGATGAACTTCTGGAAACGGGCGGAGGAGGGCGGACGGAAAAGTTTTCGGCTTGAAGAACTTCCCGCTGAGGGATTTCTTCCCCAGAAACCGGGAATTCTTGTGCCTTATCTGGAGGGACTGGCGCTGGATCTTAAAACCAGGGATTGACAGGAAGAGTCTCTTTGGTTATAATTGCATTAATTTCATTTGATAGCAAATTAGCAATTCAGTGTACGAAAGTGAGGGGGAATATGCAGCGTTTATTACATACTCCGGAAGGGTTCCGTGATCTTTACAAGGACGCGTGTTCGGAGAAGCAGTGGCTGGGGCAGGAACTCCAGAAGGTTTTTTCTTCTTACGGCTATGAGAGTATTGAAACGCCTACGGTGGAATTTCTGGAGGTGTTTGGCCGGGAGATCGGAACGACACCATCCCGGGAACTTTACCGTTTTTTTGACCGGGAAGGAAATACTCTTGTTCTGAGACCGGATTTCACGCCGTCCATTGCCCGGGCAGCCTCCATGTATTTTCATGGAGAAAAAAGGCCTCTGCGTTTTTCTTATCAGGGCAATACCTTTACCAACAATGTCAGTTACCAGGGCAGACTAAGGGAATCCACGCAGATGGGAGTGGAGCTTCTGGGCGATGCTTCTCCGGATGCGGACGGAGAAATCCTGGCTCTGGCGGTGGAACTTCTGTGTAAAACAGGACTTTCAGATTTTCAGATCAGTGTGGGTCAGGTGGATTTTTTCGGGGCTCTGGCCGGGGAGGCAGGTTTAGAAGGGGAAGATTATAAAAGAATGTGTTCCCTGATTTCCAATAAGAACCGGTTTGGAGTGGAGGAATTCTGCGAGAATCTGCAGCTTTCGGAAAAACTGAAAAAAGTTTTTGGCTGTCTGCCCCAGCTTTTTGGAGGACCGGAAGTACTCTCTGAGGCGGAGAGCCTGACAGAGAATCCCCGGGCGCTGGCAGCTGTGAAACGGCTGCGGGAAATCTGGCAGGTGCTGGAATGTTATGGATGTCAGTCTCATATTTTCTTTGACCTGGGACAGATTGGAAGATACGGCTATTATACGGGGATTATTTTTCAGGGGTATACATACGGAAGCGGAGAGCCTCTGGTAAAAGGCGGCCGGTATGACGGTCTGCTGGAGCATTTCGGAAATCCCGCCCCCGCTGTTGGTTTTGGTCTTGTTATGGAACAGATCCTGAATGCTCTGTCCCGACAGAAAATTTCTCTCCCGGCAGGCAGAAGAAAAACGGCTGTTCTCTACAGCATCAAGACCCGGCAGGAGGCGCTCAAAAAAGCCGGGTGGCTCAGAAACAGCGGTGAGTCCGTAACCTGTTTTTGTACAGAGGAAAAAGGAGAGCCGGATCTTTCCGGGTTTGACAACGTTCTGCGGTTTTAGGAGGGAATTATGCGCTATTTAACGATTGCTCTGGGAAAAG
>OLQH01001950.1_pt1 | contig 13681 bp, 7 predicted proteins | sample 1672671 | NCBI WGS metagenome assembly OLQH01 (sample SAMEA3136712, study PRJEB25190) | human gut metagenome
TATGGCCGGGGAGGAAAAAAAGGAATGGGAAGACAGGATGGATATGCTGGCTGAGGCTCTGTTTTCTGTTTCTCAGGAACTGACAGAGCAGCAGCTGGTATACAGTATTGGCTGGCAGAATCATTTGGAAAAAATATTTAACTGCGTGGAAATAGGCGGACCGGAGGAACTGTCTGATCAGCTGATTCAGGTTCTGGGAGCAGAAGGAGGGGAGGATGAAACTTCTGTCCTGGCGCATTATCTGGAACAGCATAAGCAATGTGAATTTGCCCATGTAATTCTGTTTTCCCCTCACAGGATTGCGGATGTGGGGATGATACAGAATCAGGCTATGGTAACTTCGATTATTTGCGGGACAGAGGATCTGGGATGGGAAGAAGAGGATGGAGGACGTCTTCTGGAAGCTTCTTATCGGACTTTGGCGGAGCAGGTGGCTTATCTGGAACTATAGGCGGGGAGGATTATGACAGAGACAACCATAACAGAAAAAAAACTTATTCTTTGTCCGGCTGAACAGAAGGAGGGACAGAACAATCGGAGCAGACTCTGGGATTTCTTTTTTCTGCTTTTGTTTCAGGCAGCCTGGACAGGAACCTTGGGTTCCATGTTTCAGCTGGATTTTTTCTGGCTTTTCCCGGCGGTCGGGGCGGTTCTTTTCAGCTTTCCGCTGCTGCTTCCGGAAAAAGAAGGGAAAAAACAGAAAAAAGAAATATTTTTTTGGGCAGGCGCATTTTTGTTTTTTACAGCAATTTTTATGCTCAGCGGATTTTTTCTGGAAGGATGGAATCTGATTCTGAACCAGGCGGTGGAGCAGATCGGACAGCAGGCCGCGTACGTCTTCCCGGAGTATCCGGTTACTGTATCAGAAACGGTGCAGCCGCTCCTTGTTTCAGCTGTTCTCTGCTGGCTGGAAAGTCTTCTGGCTTTTCTGGGAGGGTATCTGATTCGGAGAGGTAATCGGATTCTTCTGGGAACCTTTCTTGCTCTGCACTTTCTGATTCCTGTTTTTGGGGGAATTACCGCAACGCTGCCTTTTGTCCTTTTGGGAAGCTTTGGATTTCTGATGATATGGATCAGAGGCCATGGGGAAAAGAATTTTGCCGAAGCAAAAGGGAAAGTACCTTTTTTGTCAGGAGTCTGGCTGGGAGCGGCGGCGCTGCTTCTCTTTGGCATCTTTCAGATTTTTTTCCCTTTCTGGAATTATGAGAAAGCAGGCTGGGCGTCTTATTTGGAAGAAAATATAAAAGAAGGGCTGGATCAGATTCGATACGGAGGAGCAGGAGAAAATATGCCGGGTGGGGATCTCCGGAAGGTGGAAGCTTTTTCCTGGACCGGGGAGCCGGTACTGGAGGTTACCATGTCGCGCCCGGATTCTTATTACCTGCGAGGGTATATCGGAGGAAGGTTTGACGGAAGCAGGTGGGAGAAGACGCCGGATGAGGAACTCTGGCCGGAGAGAGATCTCTTTTACTGGTTGAGAAAGAGTGGATTTTACGGGCAATCTCAGCTGTCTATGGGAGCTCTCGCTGCAGATCTGGAACATGTGGAAAACGTTTCTGTCACAGTGAAAAATCTTGCGGGAAACAGGTTCGTCTATTATGTGCCGTATGAACTTCTAAGTGAAGGGGCGGAGGATCTTTCTTTTGACAGACAGAAGATCGGAGAAGAAGGGCTGGAAACAGAGGGGCTTAAGGGGAAGGATGTGTATACGTTTCAGGCGCTTGAAAATCAGGTGATTCATTATCCGGAACTGGCTTCGGCTGTGGCTGATCCGGAGGCTCTTTCCGGAGAGGGACAGGATTACAGGCGGCTGGAAGGTTACTATAATCAGTTTGTCTACGGGCAGTATCTGGAGATTCCAGAGGAAATCCGCGCAGAGCTGACCAGACTTTTAGGAGACTATCAGCTTCTGGAAGGCGAAAAACATTATGATTACAGCCAGGCCCGGCAGAATATTCTGTATCTGCTCACATCTCAGTATACGTACGATGAGAGTCAGAAGTATGAAGGCAGTCAGTTTCTGATGGATTTCCTTACCCGGTCTCAGGCAGGATATTCGGTTCATTATGCTACAGCGGCAGCCATGATGTTCCGATATTACGGGATTCCTGCCCGTTATGTGGAAGGATATCTGGTGACCCCGGAGGATGCGGCGTCCATGGAGGCCGGGGAACCGTATGCACTGGATGATTCCCATGCACATGCCTGGGTGGAATATTATCAGGATGGGGTGGGGTGGCTGCCATTTGAGACGACCCCGGCTTATCTGGAAGTGATGGAGACGGCAGAGGATTATCAGGATATTTCCGGTCTGGCTTCCGGTGCGGAGGGCGGTGCGGATCAGGAAGAACAGGAGGCGGAGGAAGAGGAAGAAGAGCAGGAAGCAGAGCCGCCTGTGGACTGGCTGAAAATTCTTACCGGCATTCTTCTGGCGGCAATTGGATTTATGGTGCTTCTGATCCTGGGACTTCTGATCTGGGTAGTCTGGAAAAGAGCAGTCAGCCGGAGAGAGAAGAAGATTTTTGAGAGTACGGACTGCCGTGCGGCAATCCGAAGTCTGTTTAACTATACGATGAATGTGTTGGCTGCGGCAGGGCTTCCAATTCGGAATATTTCTTTATATCAATATGAAGAGCAGCTGAGCCGAATGTTTGGTGAGTCTGTTGGAAAGGTGTTTCTTCAGGCGGCCGAAATTCATCAGGAAGCGGTGTATTCAGATCACGTAATGTCGGAAGAACAGCGGACGCAGATGAAAGTATTTAAAGATCAGGTCTGGGAGAGAGTATACCGGCAGGCAGGAGTCATGCAGAAATTTCGGCTGAAATACATATATTTCCTGTAGAAAACAGGGACAAAAAGTGGAGGATGTCAGGATGAAGCAGAAAAAAAACAGAAAAAAGAGATGGAGGAGAGCGGCGGCACTTTTTCTGACAGCCCTGCTTGTCTGGCAGCAAAAAAGCGCATCCGGCTTTGTTCTGGCGGCTCCTGTTCAGAATATCTGGGATGGTGAGAGCAGAACAATACCGAAAACAAACGAGCAGGGTATTTTTCAGATCGGGACAGGAGCAGAACTGGCCTGGTTTGCAGATGAGGTCAATCGGGGAAATACGGCAATCAACGCAGAACTGACGGATGATATTTTTCTGAATGATTTTGAGACGAATACGGCGAACCGGTGGCCTATGATCGGAGACAGTCTGGATCATGGATACCGGGGAAATTTTAACGGGGCAGGGCATAAAGTTTATCTGCTCTATGCGGAGATTTCAGAGGAAAGGCCGGAAGTACGTTACGGCGGCCTTTTTGGTGTGATTGATGGCGGGAGGGTGTCTAACCTGCGGGTAGCCGGACAGGTGAAAAACGGATATGATATCTATGGTATGTCTGGAAATGGAAAGTACAACGAGACCTATATTGGTACAGGAGCTGTGGCCGGCTATCTGAAAAGCGGAGAAATCTCAAACTGTGTCAATGAGACAAAGACAACGATGGCGGGGGAGGCCATGTACCGGAATGCGGGAGGAATTGCCGGAATCTGCAGCGGAACAATTACCCGATGTGTCAATAAAGGAAATATCGCCACGGCTGTCCGGATGGCACAGAATAATGTAGGGGGGATAGCAGGACTTCTGCAGGGATCCGACGCGGTCATCCGGTACTGCGAAAACAAGGCTTCTGTACAGGGATATTTTACCGTAGGAGGGATTGCAGGCGCCGTGCGCTTTGGAGGATCCGTCAGGAACAGCAGTAACTGGGGGAAAATATCGGGTGTCAGTATTCTCGGAGGAATTGCCGGACTTATGAATGAGCCGGGAACCTACAGTGACGGAACGGTAAAACAGTGTCTGTTAAAAGATGTATACAGTCTGGGCGATATGACCGGACTGGATCTGCAGCCCGGTTCCCGGATGGGCGGTCTGGTAGGTCAGATGGGGTATGAGGATAACGATGGTCAGGCAGTGCCGTCAGAACCGCGGGTGGAGAATGGATATAGTACAGTTTCCTATCAAAACGAGGTGTTTGATTCGCGGGGAGCCATCGTGGGATTCTTTAAAAGCGGAGTACTGGGAAATGTTTTTGGAATCAAGAATCCCAAGCTGGATATTTATGGCGAGAAAGAAAATAAACATACCTCGTACTCAGGCGAAACGGCCATGTTATCGGAAGTTACGATGAAGAGCCAGGATATGATACGGAAACTGGGGGAGGCTTTTGTGAAGACGAGTCCTTTTGATTATGATACGGCAGGTTTTCCCAAGCTGGCCTTTCAGGAGCAGACAACAGATCTGGCGGCAAAGATAGATGCTGCTATGGCGGAACTGGACGGATGGCTTTCCGAAGAAAACGAGCAGAAGTATGGTATCGCCTATGGCAAGATCGAGACGGCAGTGTACAAATACCTGGAGCTTCTGGGAACGGTTGTGACGGAGGAAGATTTAAACAGGATCATGGAAGCATCCCGGGAAGAATTGGGAGCAATCCGACCGGGGACTGAGGTGGATCAGGAACTGATGGAAGCGGTTGACGAGGGGATTGCCCGGATTGAAGAGTACCGGGATCAGATTCTGGAGAAACATCCGGAATATACAGAGGAAGAAAAACAGCTGATAAAAACGGCATCCGCCGCGGCTGTGGAAAAAATCCAGCATGCGCCTTCCGTGGAGGAAGTTACGGCTCAGGTGCGTTTGGGAAAAGAAGAAATGGATCGCATTGTTCTGGATATTGCAGAACAGGGACAGATGGAGCAGCTGAAGGCGGCGGCGAAAAAGCAGCTGGAGGCTTACCGGGAAGGGGAGACGGAGGATTCGGAAATTCTGGAGGAGATTCGGGCAGCGAAAGAGATCGGGAATCAGGAGATTGGTCAGGCAGAAAACCGGAGAGAGGTAACAGAGGCGCTTCAGAAAGCAAAAAAAGCGGTAGATGATATCTTTAATCAGATTCCGTCAGAGGGAACCTGGGACGGGCAGACACTGACGGAACCGACGCTGGAAAATGGAATTTATCAGATTGGAAACGGTGCAGAACTGGCCTGGTTTGCAGACTATGTGAACCGGGGAGGCGGAGACGCCTGTGCGGTGCTGACTGATTCTATTTCCCTCGGCGGACATAATTGGACGCCGATTGGTGGAAAAGATATTGTTTTTTCCGGGAGTTTTGATGGAAACGGTTATTCTGTCACCGGGCTGGCCATAGAAGAGGGAGAAGTGTATGCAGGCTTATTTGGAAGGGTATATGGAGATAATAAGCAGGTAATTAAAAATGTGACAGTATCAGGATATATAAACTGTCCGCGGGGAATTGAATATGCAGGCGGCATTGTGGCATACATATATGGGAAAAATTACAGTCAGAGAAATGCTGCGGTAAATTGTCACAGTCAGGTGGATATTACAGTAAATAAGGTAAAGAAAAGCGGTACAGCGGCCGGCGGAATCGCCGGATATGCGGATAATACCTGGTTTCGGGGATGTTCCAATCAGGGACAGGTACAGATTGCTTCAGAGGAGAAGGGCGGAGTAAAGCATTATGCAGGCGGTCTGGTGGGCTGTGTGGATTCAGGGGTCAGTGTACGTCAGTCTTTTAACAGCGGCTATGCCGGTTCTTCTTACTGTGCCGGAGGGATTGCGGCTCTGATAAAGGGCGGGAACTGCGAATTTACTTCAAATTATAACAGCGGAGAAGTCGGCAGTAAGAATTATGCCGGAGGCCTGGCCGGAAGAATGGATGACGGGGCAGGCGGAACCTTGTTTTCCTGGGGGTATACTTCGGGACCGGTGAATCTGAATCAGTCGGGTGTCTATGTGGGGGCGCTGTTTGGATATGCAGCGGCCGGGGATTACCGAAGACTATATGCTTTGGAGGGAACAGCCTCTTCTGTTGTGGGACGTTCTCCGGGAGGACAGGCTCCGGGAGATTTCAGAGCCGGAAGCGAGATGCAGGGGGAAGATTTCCTGAATGAAATGAACGGAGGAGGAAATTATTTCATTCGAGACTATATGGGAATGCAGAATGGATATCCCATCCTGCAGTGGCAGCTGACGCTGGAAGATTTCAGGAGTGGTGCGATCGGTGATCTGCAGACTTTCGTAAAAGAAGAGGACTATACGCCGGAGAACTGGCAGCTTGTGCAGGAGAGGATTGCGCAGGGAGTGGCAGAGCTGCGTGCAGCTACTTCTATGGAGGAGGTCAGTACCATACTGACTGCGGTAAAAGCGGATATTTATGAGATTGACTCCATCCGTGATACCCAGGAGAAGGAGCTGGAACAGGCAAAGGCGGCTGCACTGGAGGAATTGCAGAAATACAAAGATTTTACGAGTTACAGAGATTCGGAGCGGTATCAGCTGGAGACTTACCTGGCAAACGGACAGAAAGCGATCCGTCAGGCGCTGACTGTGGAGGAAGTTCAGGAACAGCTGGCTCAGGCGAAGTGGAATATGGATCAGGTTCCCACAAAGGAGCAGGTCGAATATGAAGAAGATCTGGTAAAAGCACAGAGAGTTACAGCCTATATTGATCAGATCGGAGAGGTGACCCTGACAGCAGAATGTAAAGCGCTTATTGATATTGCCCGGTCTGCGTACGATGCTCTTACACCACGGCAGCAGGAAATGGTAGAAAATTATCAGGTGCTGACAGAGGCGGAACTTCGCTATGAGGAACTGGTGCAGGAAAATGAGATTACGCCGGAAGATCAAGAGGCAGCAGAAATGGCAGAGCAGTTGATCGCCTCCATCGGAGAAGTGACGCTGGAGAGCGGAGAACAGATCGCCCGGGCCAGATATGCCTACGAAGCCCTCACGGAGAAGCAGCAGAAAATTGTATCGAATCTGGCTGTTCTGGAAGAAGCTGAGCGGGTTTTCGATGATCTGCGTGCCCGGGAAGTTTCTGCCGTCATCGCTTCGATCGGTGAGGTAACCCTGGAAAGTCTGGATACGATCAGATATGCACAGGAACTGTACGACGGACTTACGGAAAAGCAGCAGGTTCTGGTGACGAATTATGATCAGCTTCTTCAGGCAGCGGAGCAGTATCAGAATCTGACAGCGGCGGCTCCGGTAATTGAACTGATCGGACAGATCGGAGAAGTGACGCTGGAGAGCGGAGGACAGATTACACAGGCAATTGAAGCTTACAATGCTTTAAATGGGGATCAGCAGGAGCTGGTAACAAATATTAACGTACTGGAACGTGCGATCGCACGTTATCAGAGTCTGGCAGCGGCAGATCAGGTGGAACGTATGATCGCACAGATTGGAGCAGTCAGCACAGGCAGCGGCCCCATGCTGGAACAGATTAGGAGCGCTTACGAGGCGTTGACGGAGGAAGAAAAAGCGCTGGTGACAAATCTGCAGCAGCTGATTCATGCGGAAGAAGCTTATGCTGCTCTTTTGAATGGGCAGACGGGAGGAGAACAGGAGCCTTCGGTGGAAGAGAACCGGCCATCCGGGGAAAATCATGTGCTGACTCCGTTAAACCCGGATCGGGTGCCTGAGGAAGGAAATCCGGGAGGGATCAGTCAGGAAAATGCGAATGCACCGGTGCCGGAAGAAGAAGTTTTGCCGGAACAGGCGGGAGAAGAGCAAATTTCGGAAGAAGAGCAGAAAGCGCAGGCGGAGGAACAACGGAAGCAGGAGACAGCCAGGCAGGAGGAAGAGCAGAAAAAAGCAAGAGAGCGTCTGGAGACTGTGAAGAGCCGGAAGAAGACGGTGGCCGTTCTGGGAGGTATTCTGGCAGGAGCGGCTGCTCTTGCAGCGGGATTCGGAGTGTTTTTGCACACTGCGTCGAAAAAAAGAAAGAAAAATAAAGTGAACTATTAGGGAGAGAGAGCATGAAAAACAGAAGGAAAAAGCTTTTTGCGGTAATATTGGTACTGTGTATGATCTTTCCAGTGAATGTTGTGCAGGCGGCTCTGCATACACCGGGGGAAGCCCGAATGGCCGAGGAAGATATTCTGCAGTGGAAAAAGGATGAGCAGGGGACGGATCAGCTGTTGGAAGGGGCGCTTCTGGACCAGGCGGAGGGAAGTGAAAGCTGCTGGTTTGCGTTCGGTGTGAGCCGTATGGGAAAAAGCGATAATCAGAAGCAGTATCTTGCGCGTCTGATGCAGGTGACAGAAGGATATTATGAGGATCTGGAAGAAAATATAAAAACTCAGAATCCGACGGACTGGTACCGCATGATTCTGACCATCAGAGCCTGCGGAGGAGATCCTGAGAATTTCGGGAAGACACTGGAGGGAGAAACGATTAATCTGGTTCAGGACGGAATCGGAGCCTGTATTTTCCAGGATCCGGGACGCCAGGGGATCAATGGTTATATCTGGGCGCTTCTGGCTCTGGACAGTGGAGATTATACCCTGGCTGATGATGCAGAGTGGACAGAGGAGAAACTGGTGGATGCAATTCTGGAACAGGAACTTCCAAATGGAGGATTTGGGCTGACAGAGGAGGCAAATGTGGATATTACTGCCATGGCGGTAACAGCACTGGCGCCGTATTGTCAGGAAAATCCGCAGGCTTCTGAGGCGGTACAGCGGTCTCTTTCTCTTTTGTCTGGCTGGCAGGAGAGTGATGGAACTATGGCTTTATATGGAGAGCGGACAGCGGAGAGTACTGCCTGGACGCTGAATGCGCTGACAGCCTGTGGCCTGGATCCTGTGACTGAGGAAGCATTTATCAAGGAGGGACATACGCTTCTGGATGGTCTCGAATTGTTCCGCCTTGCAGATGGCAGCTTTATTCACAGTCTGGACGGGGTAGAAGCTGAAACGGAAGGCAACGGAATGGCAGGATATCAGGCGCTTTACGCGCTGGAAGGCTACGTACGGATGAAAAATGGAGAGAATCCTCTGTTTGATCTGCGTGACGCACCGGAATTTTCAGAAGAAGAGATTGAGAGAGGGAAATCTTCTCTTTCTAAACCAGAGAACAGCGCAGAAGAAAAAGACCGGGAGACAGTTCAGAAGGATACGGAAAATCGGGGGAGGATTCTGCAGATTGCGGCTGGAGCGGCAGCAGTCGTGCTGATCGGAGTGCTGACAGCGGCGGCGGTAAAAGCAGGAAAGAAAAAGAAAAAAGCAGATCAGGCGCCTGAAGAGGATGATACCTGGTAAAAGAAAAGGGACGATATTTTGAAAAAAAATATGATTTGGGCAGGCTTTCTTCTTCTGGCTCTGTTTTTCCTGATAAAGGGAGTGAAGATACAGTCTGTGGATGAGTACTACATTACTCACATGGAGGATATACAGGAAGATTCTAAAACTGTGACCATCAGTATCCGCTGCGATACGATTCTGGATAACTGGGAGAAGCTGGATAAGCCTCTGCGCAGTGAGAAATATGTTCCGGCCGATGGAGTGATCCTGGCGGAACATACCTATGTACTGCGCAGCGGAGATTCTGTTTTTGATCTTTTGAACCGGGTCTGTCGGTATAATAAGATACAGATGGAATATCAGGGGGCGAATAAAAATTCATATGGAAGCGCCTATGTGCAGGGAATCAATTATCTGTATGAATATTCCTGCGGTCCTCTTTCCGGATGGATGTTCCGGGTGAATGGAGAATATCCGGGAAAGGGATGCAGCAATTATATTCTGCAAGACGGAGATCAGGTGGAATGGGTCTATACCTGCGATCTGGGAAGAGACGTGGGAAATCCATATGAACCGGCGAAAAAAGAGCAGAAGGGAGAAGAGTGATGAGAGGGTTTCAGGGATATCATCCGGTAATTCTGTTTCTTTATTTTCTTTTGGGGCTTGGATTTTCCATGTTCAGTCTGCATCCGCTGGTAATTCTCTGTTCCCTTGCAGGGGCGCTGTCTTTGTATGGTTCTCTGCATGGGGTAAGAAAGCTGGGGGAAGAGATTGCTTTTGGCACCGGGCTTTTTCTGATTTTGACCGTGACGAATCCATTGTTTGTACATAATGGAGAGACGATACTGTTTTTCTTGAATGATAATCCGGTTACACTGGAAGCCATTCTTTACGGGGCGGGGTCGGCGGCTGCAATTATCAGTATTATGATCTGGTGCAGCTGCTTTCTTACATTTCTTACTACAGATAAGCTTTTATATTTGTTTGGAAAAGTGATACCGAAGTTGGGGCTGATTTTATCTATGGCATTTCGGTTTATTCCTCTTTTTGAGAGGCAGATGGAAAAAATTCGGCGGGCGCAGAAAACGATGGGGCTATATGCGGCAGATAATGTGCCGGATAAGGTAAGAGGTACCGTGCGGGTTTTTGACAGCCTGATTTCCTGGTCGATTGAAAATTCTATCGATACGGCGGATGCGATGAAGGCCAGGGGATACGGACTTCCGGGACGCCGTACCTTTTCTGTTTTTTCCTTTCACAGGAGGGATAAGATCCTGCTGGCAGTTATGATACTGTGTACTGTGGAGACAGTTATGGCTTTCTGGGGAGGGAGTTTTACATTTTACTATTATCCGGTGGCTGCAGAACTTTCCTGGAATCCGGAAGCGATTATTCCGCTGGCGGTTCTTTTTATCTTTTATGCTCTGCCAGGTCTGATAGAGTGGAAGGAGAAAATTTTATGGAATTACTTGAAGTCAAAAATTTAACTTTTACCTATCCGGGGGAAGAAAGCGGGAAAACGGCGCTTTCCGGTATCGATTTTAAAGTTCGGGAAGGGAGCTTCACAGTATTGTGCGGAGCGTCAGGATGTGGGAAGACAACGCTTTTAAAACTTTTGAAAAGAGAGCTTTCTCCCGCAGGAACAAAAGAAGGCGAGGTCTGGTTTCAGGGGAAGCGTCAGGAGGAACTTTCGGATCGGGAAGCGGCCTGTCAGATCGGGTATGTTCTGCAGAATCCGGAAAATCAGATTGCTACAGATAAGGTATGGCATGAATTGGCCTTTGGGCTGGAAAATATGGGTTTTCCTACGCCGGTGATCCGAAGGAGAGTCGCAGAGATGGCCTGCTTTTTCGGGATTGACGGCTGGTTCCGAAAGAAGACGGCAGACCTCTCCGGTGGACAGAAGCAGCTGTTGAATCTTGCCTCTGTCATGGTGATGCAGCCAAAACTTCTGATTTTGGATGAACCTACCAGTCAGCTTGATCCGATTGCAGCCTCTGATTTTATCAATACGCTGGTTAAAATTAATAAAGAACTGGGACTGACGATTTTAATGACAGAACATCGTCTGGAAGAGGTCTTTCCTGTGGCAGATCAGGTGGCGGTCATGGAAGAGGGGCGCCTGTTTCTGGCAGAGTCTCCCCGGGAAGTATGCAGAAAATTAAAGCATATGAGCGAAGGGAAGAAGATGCTGGCGGGTCTCCCCAGTGCGGTGCGGATTTATCAGGGGCTGGATGCAGATGACTGTGTCTGTCCGGTGACCGTCCGGGAGGGCAGAGATTTTCTGACTTCCTGTTACAGGACGGAGATTACCCGTCTGCCTGTCCGGGAGGAGGAGAAGAAAGAGGAAAAAATTGCCGTGCGAATGAAGGAAGTATGCTTCCGGTATGAAAAAGAAGGGGAGGATATTCTTCAGGATGCGGAATTGAGCCTTTATGAAGGAGAGCTGGTAAGTCTGCTTGGAGGAAACGGCGCGGGGAAAACAACACTTCTGAGTGTGATTTCAGGAGCAAACAGACCTTACCGGGGAAAGATAGAAATTTTTGGAAAAAGAATTCAGAAATACAGGCAGAGTGAATTGTATACCAGGAATCTGGCTCTGCTGCCTCAGAATCCCCAGGATGTATTTCTGAAAATGTCGGTGTGGGAAGATTACAGAGAAGTGGGAAAACAGATGCAATATAGCCGTCAGGAGTTTGCAGAGCAAACGGAAAGGATTGCCGGAATACTGGGAATTACGGATCTGCTGGGACGCCACCCTTATGATCTGAGCGGAGGGGAACAGCAGAAAGCGGCAATTGGGAAGGTATTGCTTTTACAGCCCAGGATTCTGCTTCTGGATGAGCCGACCAAAGGAATTGACGCCTGGTCAAAAAAACAGCTGGCGGTCATTTTGAAAAAGCTGAGGGAAGAGGGAATTACCATCCTGATGGTCACGCATGATGTGGAATTTGCAGCAGAGGTGTCTGATCGATGCGGCCTCTTTTTTGATCATCAGGTACTTTCTGCCGATACTCCGGAAAAATTTTTCGGAGGGAACAGTTTTTATACTACGGCAGCAAATCGGATTGCCCGGCAGCAGTATGAAGGTGTGATTACCTGTGAGCAGGTGATTGAACTGTGCCGGAGAAACGGACGGAAAAAAGCATGAAAAAATACAGAAGAATCTTTTTGCGGACAGGACTTATTCTGGGCACAATCCTGCTGATTCTGACCGGTATCCGATCCTGGCAGGACAGAAGGTATAATCTGATTTCTGTCATGATTGCTTTTCTTGCCTGTTTCTGCGTGTATCTGACATACGAAAAGAGAGAGGGAAGTATCCGCCGGATGGTGCTTCTGGCAGTGATGGTAGCTATTGCTGTTACCGGAAGGTTTCTTTTTGCACCGCTGCCTTTTTTTAAGCCGGTGACAGCGATTGTGATTCTGACAGGAATGTATCTGGGAGCAGAAGCCGGATTTCTGGTGGGCTCTCTTACTGCGCTGATATCCAATATATTTTTTGGGCAGGGTCCCTGGACTCCGTTTCAGATGCTGGCCTGGGGAACGATAGGCATGGCTGCCGGTCTGCCAATTGTTTCAAATCTTTTGAAAAAGAAATGGGCACTTATTTTATATGGCGTTTTAACCGGATTTCTGTATTCAGGAATTATGGATTTCTGGACAGTGCTGAGTATGGATGGGGGATGGAACTGGAGCAGATATCTGGCGGCGCTGGCGGCGGCTCTTCCGGTTACAGTAATCTATGCAGTTTCAAATGCGATTTTTTTGATTATGACATGGAAACCGATCGGAGAAAAGCTGAATCGCATTCAGAAAAAGCATGGCATTTTTTAAGAGGGAGGAGTTATGTCACAGATGGTTGGGGTTTGGAGAAAGAGAGATTCGGAAGTTCTGGATCGAAGAGAAGGAAATATTATAGGAAAAGAACGGGAGCTAAAGATTCCGTCCTGCTATTGCAGGATCGATGCGGAAGTTTTTAAGAATAATATACGGATCCGGAGTGTATTTTTGCCGGAAGAAATGCGGGAGATAGGAGTGCGAAGCTTCTATAATAATACGACTTTAAGGGAAGTTCAGGCACCGGGAGTGGAAGTGGTTGGAAAGGAAGCTTTTTATAATTGTACCAGACTGAAGGAAGTACTGTTTTCAGGTGCGGTTTCCCGCATTGGCAAAAGAGCATTTGCCCAATGTATCCGGATGGAGCAGATGGTATTTTCACCGAATTCTGTCTGTCAGGAGATAGAGGATGAAATGTTCAGCGGATGTGAGAACCTCTGTCAGGTGGAACTGCCTCGGAACGTTCGCCGAATTGGGAAAAAAGCATTTTACAAATGCCGCAGTCTGGAGAAAATTGTATTTCCACCGGGGATTCAGGAAATCGACGACAGTGCCTTTCTTAAATGCAGTCAGTTAGAGTATGTACAGCTTCCGGAATCAGTCAGGAAGATTGAAAAATGGGTTTTTCACGGCTGTACCCGTTTAAAAATACTGGAAATTTCCGGGGAACCGGAAGAAATTGGCGAATGGATTGTTAATCGGAGCACGAAAATCCGATGCCGGCGGGGAGGAAAGGCAGAAGCC
>OLQH01001954.1_pt1 | contig 13620 bp, 11 predicted proteins | sample 1672671 | NCBI WGS metagenome assembly OLQH01 (sample SAMEA3136712, study PRJEB25190) | human gut metagenome
CGTAGAGGCATTTTAAATGGGCTGTAATCGTTGCTGGTCGCACTGTTAGGTGTGAACAGTAACGTTCTTTATGATAATACATTACTGGCATATAAGAAGATAAATAATCTTATCGAGTATAGAGATAAAAATAAATCATCTTACATACATGAGATAATTGAAAACTCAGCCTACAATTTCGAGTTTGTTGTAAGTGAGAGCCTGATATTGTGTATTGATTACGTTTCAAATGGAATTGAGTCAAATAGCTGTGAAACTGTAGTGTTTGAAAAGTATCATTTTGTGCATATTACAGCCTATTATGTTTATAGACAAAAATTGCATAGGTATTTAAAATTGGTATAGCTGTTAAAGATAAAACAAAGTAATTAATTGGAGGTTTTTCATGGAAGAAAAGACGTACTTAAAGTGGTACAACAAAATTGGTTATGGTTCCGGTGACATTGCAGGAAATGTAGTATATGCATTCCTGACATCCTTTGTTATGGTATATCTTACAGATACTATAGGACTTGCATCAGGAATCGTTGGAACATTAATCGCAGCATCTAAATTATTTGATGGTTTTACAGATGTTTTCTTTGGGTCACTTATTGATAAAACACATACAAAGCTGGGAAAAGCAAGGCCATGGATGATTTATGGCTATATAGGTTGTGCTTTGACACTTGTAGCAGTTTTTGCAATTCCTACAAGCTGGGGCAGGACCGCACAGTATGCATGGTTCTTTATAGCATATACATTATTGAATGGTGTATTTTATACAGCAAATAATATTGCATATTCTGCACTTACTTCGCTGGTAACAAAGAACAGCAAAGAGCGTGTACAGATGGGCTCTTACCGTTTTATTTTTGCCTTTTCAACAAGTCTTATAATTCAGTCTATAACAGTTGCATTTGTCGATGTATGCGGTGGAGGTGCTGCTGCATGGAGATTCGTAGCTATTATTTATGCAGTGATAGGTCTTGTAGTAAATACGATTTCAGGATTGTCGGTTAAGGAGCTTCCGGAAGAGGAGCTTAACTCCGGAATAGAGAACGATGAAGAAAAGAAGTATGGTCTTGTTCATGCATTTAAGCTGCTTGTTAATAATAAGTACTATATGATGATTTGTGGAACTTATATTTTGCAGCAGTTATACAGTGCTATGATTGGTGCAGGTATTTATTATTGTACATGGGTTCTTAAGAATAAAAATCTGTTTGGTGTATTTGCATGGGCTGTAAATATTCCTCTTATAATAGCACTTATTTTCACACCAACACTTGTTGGAAAGTGGAAAGGAATGTATAAGCTTAATAAACGTGGATATATTCTGGCTACAATAGCAAGAGCACTTGTGATTGTAGCAGGATACATGGGAAGCGTTCCACTGATGATGCTGTTTACTGCAGTTGCAGCATTAGGACAGGGACCTTGGCAGGGAGACATGAATGCAGTAATTGCCGAGTGCTCTGAGTATACTTACCTGACTCAGGGAAAGAGAGTAGATGGAACTATGTATTCATGCACATCACTTGGAATCAAAATTGGTGGTGGAATTGGAACAGCTATTGTAGGATGGCTGCTTGAAATCAGTGGTTATGTAGGTACAAATTCGGTTCAGCCGGCATCTGCAATTACTATGCTTCAGGTAATGTATTTATGGTTACCATTTGTATTTGAGATTCTTATTACAATTCTTCTTTCAAAGATGAATGTAGAATCTGCAAATGAAAAGCTTAGAAGAGAAAAAGGAATTGAATAATTATCGTATAATATGGGAGAGATGATCTGAGTGCATTTAACGTATGAAAATACAAATGAAGAAATTATTGTTGTAAAGCGGAAACCACGGCACCAGCCACCACATCTGCATAATGCAATGGAAATTGTATGCGTTACGAAAGGAACATTAGAGCTTGGTGTAGGACAGGAGCTGTATCACATGGAAACAGGTGATATAGGAGTAGTATTTCCGGATGTTATACATCATTATCAGGTGTTTTCATCAGAAGTCAATGAGGCGGTTTTTATTAATGCTCCACAAATGATTTTTGGTAGATTTGAAAATGTACTGAGGAATAAGGCTCCACAATATCCTGTTATAAAAAGTGATGTTATTCCGGATGAAGTGTACAGAGCAGTGGAATCCATAATAGATACCGGGCAGAATGATATATGGGTTGTTCAAGCTTATTTGCAGATTATACTTGCAAGATGTATTCCGATGATGAAATTGGTGGAAAAGAGCAAAATTGGCAGCGATGATATAATATACCGTACCGTATCATATATTTCTGCCAATTTTAATAAGAGTATATCGCTTGATGGAATGGCACATGACCTTGGCGTGAGCAAATTTTCATTATCCAGATTGTTTTCAAAGACATTTCACAGCAGTTTTAATCAATATGTGAATGAGGCGCGTCTGGGGTATGCCTGTCAGAGAATTGAAACAACAGATGATACCCTGACAGAAATCTCGATGGAGAGTGGTTTTGGAAGTCTTAGAACTTTTAATCGTGTTTTTAAAGAAAAATATAGATTGACACCAAGCGAGTATAGAAATAAATTACAAAAATGATAGAATATTCTATTATTGAGTTTGAGTAATTTCTAATGTGATTTAATGGTGTATGCATTACTTAGTGAGTATGGCATACACCATTTTTATTGAAGTTAAATTATTTATAAATCTTATTGTTTCAAGTAAAGTAATTTCAAGTTGCGGATTTGCAAGGTCAAGTTGGTAGATGTTATGAATGAAAAATGTATTATAATAATACATAAATATAGAGGAAGGAGATGCAAGATATGAAACTTAGAAAAATTATGGAAGTTATGCTATGCACATTACATTTGATGAAAACTGTGAGTAAAGAAGCTTGCATAAAAGCTAAGTAAGTTATCAATAAAATTGTGTAATTTATTTCTCATGGAAATTCATCTCCTTTCTGTTTACGATGTTATTATAGAATACGAAAAGAATTATTACTTGCCAAAATAACAGAATATATAGTCAAAAGTTGTTTAATACAGTGACAGGTTAAAATATCCTGCAATACTGCCGTTGGTCAATTTATTTGTACAATTTAATATTGGAACATTTTACAACTATGACACAAGTATGCAACATAATAAACGAATGTTTCTGAATATAGTAATGATACATAATATCAGTTACAAAGAAGCAGGAGGATGTATGTGTGAAAATATATATGATTAATATTTATTTAATTTTAGCAGCATACTATTTACATAGTACAAATAGTGATGTACTTTAAAAAGTACAGGACAGTACAAATAATCAGAAAGAGATATGATAACAATGAAAAAGAAATTAATTACAATAATAGTTGGAATGCTGCTTTGTGCCGAACTGCTGGGCGGTTGTGGAAATAAGGATACAAACAAGGATAATACTACAACGGATACTGCCGAAGAATCGAAACCGCAGAATCCTGATAAAAATCAGGAGCTGCCAGCTGCAACATATATGGGTGGAAACAACACCATTACGGAGGTGTGCAGGGAGCTTGATTTGGCGGGGGCATCGCATGTAGATACCTTTAAAGAATGGGTAACTGATTTTGCTGATTCTGCCGGAAAGAATGCAAAGCTGAAGGATACCTGGTCAGATGCGGATAAAATTAAAGCAGATACCGGTAAATGTATGGATGGCTGGGAGGAAAAGCATGACTATTCAGATGCCGATTGCAGAATGACTGCTTTTCTTTTGCTGGATGGGCTGCTTCACGCACAATCAACGGAAGATAGTTATAACGGCACATATTTAATGTTTGATGTGGAAGCAATAGATAATGTAGACAGGTATGAAATCATAAGGCAGAATAAGGACATGTTTACTACATTATATGGAGAAAAGAGCATTACGGATGATAAACATCCTGAAACGACATTTTCTGACAACTGGAAGAAGTATGGATTTCAAATAGACAGTGACCGGATATCACTTCTTAGCATAGCAATATATGATCCGGATTTGGATGCTATTTTTGTGGGACATACAGGCTTATTGATAAAGTGCAGTGACTATTATCTTTTTGTAGAAAAAATAGCATTTGAGCAGCCATATCAGGCTGTAAAGGTAAGCAGCATGGATGAATTGCTAAGCATCCTTTCACTAAGACCTGAATATTTTGGAGAAGAGAAAGAGGCAGGACCATTTGTGTATAATAATGGTGAATATATCGGAACATTAAAAAAGAACAATTAGCAGGATCACAGTATATGGTGGTATACTTATAACGATTATATATAAAAACATTTATAATTGATGATTACGGAGGGAGGTATTTTTTATGTTGGAAAACTGGATAAGGCCACAGCGGCCGGAGGATGATGAACTGAAAGCACGTCTGGACGCAGCACGTATGAGATTATCTGCATTGCAGATGAAGATCAAGGAGCATGGATTACCGGTGCTTGTACTTTTCGAAGGATGGGGAACTGCGGGAAAGGGCAGTGTGCTCGGTAAAGTGATCAAAAATATCGATCCGCGTTTCTTTAAGGTAGCAACGATGGATGCACCTACAGAGGAAGAAAGACGCAAACCATTTCTTTATCGATATTTTGTTAAGATACCGGAAAAAGGAAAATTTGAATTTTTAGATTCAGGCTGGATGGATGAGATAGTAAATGACTGTCTGCATGGAAAAATGGGCGAAAAGGAATACAAGAAGAAAATCGAGAGTGTAAAGCGTTTTGAACGTCAGCTTACGGATAATGGTTATCTTGTCATGAAATTCTATTTCCAGATCAGCCAGAAAGAGCAGAAGAAGAGAATAGACGTTCTGAAAGAAGACAAGGATACGAAGTGGCGGGTAAGTGATAATGATGATTGGCAGAATAAACATTATGACAAGTGCCTGCATGTATTTGACAGATATCTGAATGATACGAACGCACCGGCGGATCCGTGGTATATAATCGATGCAAAGAATAAGAAGTGGGCAGAACTTCAGGTACTTGAGACATTAGTAAGTGGAATAGAAACGGCGCTTAAGAACAGTGATCTGGCGGTTCCACTTCTGCAGAACGTGTTCCCTCTTGAGAAAATCCCTAAACTTAATGAGATAGCATTGGACAAAGAGCTTTCAGAGGAAGAGTACAGAAAAGAATTAAAAGAACTTCAGTCAAAACTCAGTGAACTTCATAATAAGTTGTACAGACGTAAGATACCGGTAATTATCGCATATGAGGGCTGGGATGCAGCCGGCAAGGGTGGAAATATAAAACGTATCACAGAAGCACTTGACCCGAGAGGTTTCGAGGTACATCCGATAGCAAGCCCACAGCCGCACGAAAAGTCAAGGCATTATCTGTGGAGATTCTGGAACCGTCTGCCGAAAACCGGACATATAGCTATATTTGACCGTACATGGTATGGCAGGGTTATGGTAGAGCGGCTGGAAGGCTTTTGTAATGAAAACGAGTGGCAGCGTGCATACAATGAAATAAATGAGTTCGAAAAAGAATTATCAGACTGGGGAGCCGTGATCATTAAATTCTGGGTGCAGATAGATAAGGACACACAGCTTGAGAGGTTTGAGGAGCGCCAGAACACGCCGGAGAAACAGTGGAAGATCACAGATGAGGACTGGCGCAACAGGGAAAAATGGGATCTCTATGAGGATGCCGTGAATGAAATGTTGAAAAAGACAAACACAACATATGCACCATGGCATGTGCTTGAGTCAAATGATAAAAAATATGCAAGGATAAAAGCCCTTAAGATAGTTATAGAAGCAATAGAGAGCGCCCTGAAATAAATGCTTTACTTTAACGTGATAATTTGCTAATATGTTAAAAGATTAATTTTTACATATATGGAGGCAAAATATGAAAAGAGGAATGGCATTTATTCTGACAGCAGCTATGGTACTTGGAGTGACAGCCTGCGGAAGCGGAAAAGCGTCAGGTACTGAAAGTGGAAATAAAGATGATGGAAAAGTATATGCGGTTGAAGCAGGTTCCGCAGGAGAGGCCGCAGCAAAGGAAAAGGGATACCAGTATAATTCGGTTGCTTCACAGGCGGATGCGCTTATGGAGGTTAAGTCCGGGACATCGGATGCTGCGATCATAGATCTTTTAATGGCAGGAGCTATGATCGGTGATGGTACAAGCTATCCCGATCTTGTACATACAGATGAACTTACGAGTGAGAAATATGGTGTTGGATGCCGTAAAGGCTCAGATCTTGCGTCATATATCAATAAGGTTTTTGCGGATTCTTATGCAGACGGAAGCATGCTTGAGATTGCAAAAAAATATGGTGTACAGGAGTCTCTTTTAGAGCAGGAAGCAGCTGATTTTACGCAATCTGACAGTGACAGCGATGTGCAGTACATAAAGGACAAGGGGAAACTTGTTGTAGGAATTACCGAATTCGAACCTATGGACTATAAGGATGACAATGACGAGTGGGTTGGCTTTGATGCTGATATGGCAAGACTTGTGGGAGAGAAGCTTGGAGTTGAGGTTGACTTTGTAGTTATAGACTGGGATAACAAGGTCATGGAACTCGATTCAAAAAGCATTGATGTTGTCTGGAATGGAATGACGCTTACAGATGAGGTGACATCTGCTATGGAATGTACAAATGCATACTGTAATAATGCGCAGGTTGTTGTTGAGCGGGAGAAATAAAATGTTCTGGACAGTTACACAATCATTATTTAATGGACTTTGGACTACTTTTGAAATATTTATCCTTACTTTAATTTTTGCATTACCACTGGGACTTATACTTGCTTTTGGACTTCTTAGCAGGTTCAGACCTCTTAAGGCTCTGATAAACGTATTTGTGTGGATCATCCGTGGAACGCCGCTTATGCTCCAGCTTATAATAATTTTTTACGGACCGGGTCTTTGGTTTGGAAAAGCAATATGGAGCGGAAATGAAGCGGGAAGGATCACGGCTACAGTTGTCGCTTTTGTGATAAATTATGCATGCTATTTTTCTGTGATATTCAAAGGCGGAATACAGGGAGTGCCACAGGGGCAAAGAGAAGCGGGACAGGTTCTTGGAATGACAAAACACCAGATTTTTTTCAGGATCACACTGATACAGATGATAAAACGTGTAGTTCCACCAATGTCAAATGAGATAATCACACTTGTAAAAGATACTTCTCTTGCAAGGATAATTGCTGCTTATGAACTTACATTTGCAGGGGCAGCATTTATGAAGTCTGATGGTCTTACATGGCCGCTGTTTTATACAGGCGTGTTTTATCTGGTATTTGTCGGAATTCTTACATTACTATTTAATTTTATTGAGAAAAAACTGGATTATTTTAAATAGGAGGGTGGCATGGCGATATTAGAAGTCAGAAATATAAAAAAACATTTCGGAAAAACAAATGTATTACAAAATGTCAGCTTTTCGATGGAAGAAGGAAATGCACTTGCAATAATAGGTTCATCTGGATCGGGCAAAACAACCTTGCTGCGTTGTCTTAATTTTCTGGAAAAACCAAATGCAGGACAGATAATAGTAAATGGAAAGACACTTTTTGATTCTGCTGTTACAACAAAGGAAAAGGACGCAGAGCTTAGAAAAAAGCGTCTGCATTTTGGAATGGTATTTCAACAGTTTAATCTGTTTCCACAGTATACGGCACTTGAAAATGTTACTTTATCAGAGAAACTTCTGGCACAGCAGCGGCCGGATTTCAAAAAGAATAAAAAAGAAATTTTATCTGAAATAAATGAACATGGAAAAGAGCTTTTAGACCGTATGGGACTTGCCGAAAGGATGGAGCATTATCCGCATCAGCTGTCGGGCGGACAGCAGCAGAGAGTTGCAATTGCAAGGGCATTGGCGCTAAAACCGGATATCCTGTGCTTTGATGAGCCTACATCGGCACTTGATCCAGAGCTTACAGGGGAAGTCTTAAAGGTTATACGTTCGCTTGCAGAACAAAACACAACTATGATAATAGTTACACATGAAATGGCATTTGCAAGAGATGTGGCAGATCAGGTAATATTCATGGATGGTGGCGTAATCGTTGAACAGGGCGATCCACATGAAGTTATAGATGATCCAAAAGAGGAACGCACAAAGCAGTTTCTCACGAGATATGCACAGGGATAATACAATATGGTAAGGATTAAGGATGTGGCGGACTACGTTGGTGTTAGTACCGCCACTGTTTCAAATGTAATAAATGGAAAAGATCAGCGTGTATCACCGGCTGTCAGACAGAAAATACGTGATGCACTGGATGAGATGGGATATGTAAGAAATCGTTCGGCAATGATGTTAGCCCAGACATCATCGAACATGATAGGTGTAGTCATACCGCAAAAGCAGGGAGCAAAGATCACACTTGAGGATCCGTATTATAGTTCGCTGCTTGGAAATCTTGAATATGAAATCAGAAAACAGAATTGTTATATGTATCTTATAGCGCAGCAGAGTGAGGCAGAGATAATACATCATGCCATTGCATGGAATCTCGAAGGCCTTATAGTGTGTAATATGTCAGCGGAGGAGCTTAAGAGCCTTTGCATGAAATATGCAAGAACAGTGGTGTCGATAGATTCGTACTACGAAAAGAAGGACAATTTTGTAAATATAGTCACAGATGATTTCGGTGGTGGCTATAAACTTGGAAAATATCTGATTTCATGTGGACATAAAAAGATTGCGATGCTTGCTGACAACGACTATTCGGTAGATCATAACAGATGGATGGGACTTAGGAGAGCGATGAAAGAAGCTGGTCTTGAATTGACCGAAAAAGATCACTTTATTTTTTCATCAAGTGAGCCGGTACGGGAATTACAGTTTGAGCAGTTTTTACCAAAGCTTATGGAGTATACAGCACTATTTACAGCATCGGATTTTTATGCATTGGAGATTAGTTCTTTTCTACAGAGCAAGGCGGTTAAAGTGCCGGATGATATCTCAATAGCAGGATTTGACGATCTGATCTATGCAAAGCTTGCAAGACCGAAGCTTACGACAATGAGCCAGAATCTATCACAAAAGGCGCAGATGGCGGTGGAAGCGGTGCTTGATCCATCAGTCAGGGAGAGGACGCTTGAAGTAAAACTCGTTGAGAGAGAATCGGTGAAACATATATAAGAAGATCTGAAACAATTAAGGATAGAATAATATAAATCTGACAAAAAGCAGCCTGAGAGTACGGTTGCTTTTTTGTGGATTTTTACTAATAACGATCATTTATATTGTATAAAATCATGGTTATGCGCTTAACCTTTGAACTTGAACCTGCACTGTGTTATCTTCTAACTATAAAAACATTGATTTGTTGAGTACAGAATACAAATTTGCAGAGACAGTGGAGGAATATAAAATGCAGAAAAAATGGTGGAAAGAGTCAGTTGTATATCAGATTTATCCAAGAAGCTTTATGGATTCTAACGGAGACGGAATAGGAGATTTAAACGGAATAACAAATAAGCTTGATTACCTTGCAGATCTAGGAATTGATGTAATATGGCTGTCACCTGTCTATCAGTCGCCAAATGATGACAATGGGTACGATATCAGCGATTACCAGGCAATCATGACAGAGTTTGGAACGATGGAGGATTTCGACAGAATGCTCGGCAGGGCACATGAGCTTGGAATAAAGATAATGATGGATCTTGTTGTAAACCATACATCGGATGAGCATAAATGGTTTGTAGAGAGCCGTAAGAGCGTGGACAATCCATACAGGGATTACTATTTCTGGAGAAAAGGAAAGCCGGACGGAAGCGAGCCGAATAACTGGGGATCATGCTTTAGCGGTTCAGCATGGAAATACGATGAGCAGACAGATATGTATTTCCTTCATCTTTTTTCAACAAAACAGCCGGATCTTAACTGGGATAATCCGAAGGTGAGAGACAGTGTATTTGATATGATGGACTGGTGGTGCCAAAAGGGTATTGACGGATTCAGAATGGATGTTATAAGCCTTATATCAAAACAGCCGGGACTTCCTGATGGAGTGCCTGGAGAAAATGGATTTGCAGACAGTGGTTCTGCAAACGGACCTCATGTGCACGAATATTTAAAGGAAATGAACAGGAGAGTGCTTTCAAAATATGATCTCATTACGGTAGGTGAAGCAGCAGGTGTAACTGTTGATGAGGCAAAAAAATATGCAAACGCAGACGACAGCGAGCTTAACATGGTATTCCAGTTTGAACATGTCGGCGGTGGAGAAAACCAGCATCCGCATTTTGGAAAATGGGATGAAAAGAAAATGCCGCTTCCTGAGTGGAAAGCTAATCTTACAAAATGGCAGACACAGCTTGATGGCAGGGCGTGGAACAGTCTTTATCTTTCAAACCATGATCAGCCGAGATGTGTTTCAAAGTTTGGAAATGACAGTGATAAGTACAGGGCACTTTCAGCAAAGATGCTTGGTACATGTCTGCATATGCTTCAGGGAACTCCTTATGTTTACCAGGGGGAGGAGCTTGGTATGTGCAATGCATATTTTGATAAAATTGAAGATTACAGGGATATCGAGAGTCTTAATGCATACAGGGATCTCACTGAAAACAGCGGAGTGTCACATGAACAAATGATGCAGTATTTAAAGGATGTAAGCCGTGATAATGCAAGAACACCTATGCAATGGGATGCCAGTGTGAATGCGGGATTTACTACGGGAACACCATGGATAAAGGTGAATAAAAACTATAAAGAAGTAAACGCAGAAAAACAGGTAAATGACCCTGATTCAGTATTTTCTTATTACAAACAGCTTATACGGTTGAGACATGAAAACGAGATCATAGTATATGGAGATTACGAACTTTTAGAGCCGGATAGCGATGAAGTATATATTTATACACGCCATCTTGGAAATGAACATCTTATGATCATGTGTAATTTTACAGATCATGATGTTGACGCATCAGAGGATACGTTTGAGAGAATACCGGCTGATGCAGAAAAACTGATCGGAAATTATAAAGATGATGCTAAAAAGACATTAAGGCCGTATGAGGCGAAGGTATACAAATATTAGAATTTAACCGATCAAAAGAATACCTGGAGGTTTATTATGGAGGAAATCATTACAAAGAAAAAATGGTGGATGGGTAAGGTTGCTTATCAGATATGGCCTAAGAGTTTTTCTGATGGAAATGGAGATGGAATTGGTGATCTTTACGGAATAATAGACAAACTTGACTATTTAAAACAACTTGGTGTGGACATTATATGGATATCCCCGTTATACAGATCTCCGCTGGTAGATCAGGGATACGACATTTCGGATTATTATGATATAAATCCATTGTTTGGAGATCTTGATACGATGGACAGGCTTATTGCTGAAGCAAAAAAGCGCAATATTTACATAGTGATGGATCTTGTAGTAAACCACTGTTCTGATGAGCATGAATGGTTTAAAAAGGCTATGGCAGACCCTGATGGAGAGTATGGCAGATATTTTTATATCGCTGGGAAAAAAGATGGAAAACTGCCGTGCAACTGGCGCTCGTATTTTGGTGGAAGTGTCTGGGAACCTATACCGGGAACCGATAAATATTATCTGCATTCTTTCCATAAGAAACAGCCGGATCTTAACTGGGAGAATCCAAAGCTCCGAAAAGAGATTTATAAAATGATAAACTGGTGGCTTGACCGTGGGATAGCAGGATTCCGTCTGGATGCCATCATCAATATCAAAAAGAAACTGCCTTTTAAGGACTATGAGCCGGACAGGGATGATGGACTGGCTAATATCGGAAAGATGCTCGAGGAGGCAGAGGGAGTCGGAGAATATCTCGAAGAGATGAAGCATGAAACTTTCGAAAAATATGATGCTTTTACTGTGGGGGAGGTGTTTAACGATAAGGAGTCTGAGATAGCGGAATATATTGGAAAAAACGGACATTTTTCTTCAAAATTTGACTTCGGACCGGAGCTTTGCGGGAAGAAAGCAGACTGGATGGATCATGAGAAGGTTACCGCAGAAATGTATAAGGAAGCTATTTTTGAAAGCCAGACAAGAACCGGCAGTATAGGATTTTTGTCTAATATCATAGAAAACCATGACGAGCCAAGGGGAGTAAGCCGTTTTATTCCGGCGGAGGATCTTTGCGATACGAGTAAAAAGGCTTTAGCATGTGCTTATTTCTTCCTGAGAGGTATTCCGTTTATATATCAGGGGCAGGAGATCGGGATGGAAAACTGCCGTTTTGATAGTATAGATGAATATGATGATATAAGTACAAAGGAAGAATACAGAGTTTGTCTTGAAATGGGATGTGATGAGAAAAAGGCACTTGAACTGGCATACACGTTCAGCCGGGATAATGCCCGCACGCCGGTGCAGTGGACAGGTGGATCAAATGCTGGATTTACAACAGGAACACCATGGATGAAGGTAAATCCGGATTACAAAAGAATTAATCTGGAATCACAGCTGGATAACAAGGATTCTGTATATAATTTTTATAAAAAAATGATCAGTATATATAAAGAGCCAAAATACCATGAAATATTAACTTTTGGGGAGTTTGTACCTTACAAACGAAACCAGAAGAATCTGATATCTTATTTCAGACAGGCAGAAAATAAAAAAATCCTTGTCATGGTCAATTTCCAGAAGCAGCCGCAGCGCGTGGAAATACCGGAAATGACAGGAAAGATTATCCTCGATAATACGAACAGAAGTATGACGGATATAATAAAAGCTGCCGGAATAGATGGAAATAGGAAAAATGGCATAAATATAGAACTCGCAGGCTATGAAGCTTTGGTAATAGAATTGATATAAAGGCGTCTGAAAAAAATATTTTTGTGTATATTTATCATTGATTTTCCGTGTATGTAAGGCTTATTGGAAATTGCTTGTATACTATGTCGAAAAATTGTGAAATAAGTGTAAATTGGAAAGTAGATATTGATTTTTTTTTAACGAACTTGTATACTAACCTAAGAAATGGATTTAATCCATAATATTATAGAAAAGAGGTTTATTCAAATGGCAAATGTTGATTTAACAAAGTATGGCATTACTGGAACAACAGAGATCGTTCACAATCCTTCTTACGAAGTATTATTCGAGGAAGAGACAAAAGCCGGCCTTGAAGGTTATGAGGTTGGTAAGGAGACTGAGCTTGGCGCAGTTAACGTTATGACTGGTATCTATACAGGACGTTCTCCTAAAGATAAATACATCGTTATGGATGAGAATTCAAAAGACACTGTATGGTGGAACACACCAGATTATCCTAACGACAACCACCCAATGTCAGAGGATGTATGGGCTACAGTTAAAGATCTTGCCAAGAAAGAGCTTTGCAACAAGAAGCTTTTCGTAGTAGATGCATTCTGTGGAGCAAACAAAGATACACGTATGGCAGTACGTTTTATCGTTGAGGTTGCTTGGCAGGCACACTTCGTAACAAACATGTTCATCCAGCCTTCAGCTGAGGAGCTTGAGAGCTTCGAGCCTGATTTCGTAGTTTACAATGCTTCAAAAGCAAAAGTAGAAAACTACAAAGAGTTAGGACTTAACTCAGAGACATGTGTAGCATTCAACATCACATCAAAAGAGCAGGTTATCATCAATACATGGTACGGCGGAGAGATGAAGAAAGGTATGTTCTCTATGATGAACTACTTCC
>OLQH01001955.1_pt1 | contig 13598 bp, 9 predicted proteins | sample 1672671 | NCBI WGS metagenome assembly OLQH01 (sample SAMEA3136712, study PRJEB25190) | human gut metagenome
GCGTCAGCAGAAAGAAGTGCAGGCACAGCGGATCGCTACAGCTCTGGAAATCTACGTCAACGGTTCCTTAAAAGTCTTTAACCACCGCACCAACGTGGAGCTGAACAACCGGATCGTCTGCTTTGACATCAAAGACCTGGGGAAACAGTTGAAAAAGCTGGGGATGCTGATTGTCCAGGATCAGGTGTGGAACCGTGTGACGGTCAACCGGGCGGCCCATAAGTCTACCCGGTACTATATTGCCGAGTTCCATCTTCTTCTGAAAGAGGAGCAGACAGCAGCGTATTCCGTGGAAATCTGGAAGCGTTTCCGAAAGTGGGGAGGTATCCCGACCGGTATTACCCAGAACATTAAAGACCTTCTGGCCAGCCGGGAGATCGAGAATATTTTTGAAAACTCGGATTTTATCTATATGCTCAACCAGGCGGCGGGAGACAGGCAGATCTTAGCGAAGCAGCTTAATATTTCTCCCCATCAGCTCTCTTATGTGACAAACAGCGGGGAAGGGGAAGGACTGATTTTTTACGGCAGCACCATTATCCCCTTTAAGGACAAGTTCGATAAATCCTTGCGGCTGTACTCCCTGATGACAACCAAAGTGTCAGATTTGGAGGAACAGGGAAAAACAGGCGGCGTATGATACGGGAGAAGGTGATAAGACGTGCAGGATCAGGAATACAAAGCCAGGGATAAAACTGTCCGCAAGATGAACCGGGACGGACTGACGGAGGAAAACCTATACAATGGGGAGACTGTCCGTGTCAGCCATCGGGAGCGGGAGGAACGGATACTGCCAAAACAGTCAGAGGATGTTTCCTTCTCCCGGCAGGAGAAAGAGCCGGAGCAACCATCAGAGGGCAGGAAACAAAGGCAGAAATTAAAGAATCAGACAGAGGCAGGGCGGCCAGTGGATATTTCTCCTCATGCCGCCGGCAGGGAGAACGTAGAGTCAGGCGATTTAGCCGGAACTAATCCTGCAATCCTTCCCAGTTCCGTGACAGGGAATCCGGCAGAACCGGGACAGACGGAGCCTGCCGGGGAGGACAATCCGGCATCTGCCGCCCATAACAGTATCCGGGAGCAGTCTTTCCGTTCCGGAAATATCCGTGGACACCCGTCCGACGCTTCTGCCTTTTTGGAATCAGCTTCGGAGACTTCCCATCTGCGGAAGAAAAAACTGGTGCAGGCGTATGCCAGAAAAGAAAGAGGAAAGCCGGAAGATGCCGCCGCTATGGAGGACTTCCGGGAAGAGATCAAAGGGAAAACCAAACGGGGGCAGATTCAGAAAGAGCAGAAAAATGCAGGGCGCTTATCCTTTGGGGATGAAGGAAACGGCATGGTGCGTGGAGCAGGTATGGGGATTTCAAAGAAGGCAGTTTCAGCGGCGGCAGGTTCCGCCGCTGTTTACGTCCATGGAAAAACCCATGAAGCAGAGCAGGAAAACACTGCCGTGGAAGGCGTCCACCGGGCAGAGCTGATGACAGAAAGCGCCCTCCGTTATGCCATGCACCGGACAAGCCGTGGCCTCCATAAGAGAAACGTCCGCCTTCAGGAAGCCGGTTCCCTTGAAAGGGGGACAAGAAGCCTTCTGTATGAGACAGCACAGGAAGGCGGTGAGAAAACAGCGCAGGCGGTAAAGAGCGCAGAGCAGGCCAAAAAGGGAATCCTGCAGAAGTTCTGGCAGAAACGCCAGTATCAGAAAGCGTATCGGGCAGCGAAAAAAGGAGAAAAGACAGCGGCAGGGACAGTAAAAGCCACGCAGACCATTGCTTCTAAAGCAAGGAGCGTGGCTTCTTCTGTGTTTGCAAGGAGTAAAGGCATCCTGGGCATTGCGGTGGCAGCCATGCTGTTCTTTGTGATGATCGCTTCCCTGATGGCAAGCTGCGGCGCTTCCATCCAGGGTGGAGCAGCTTCTACCATTGCCAGTACCACTTATGGGAGTACGGACGAGGATATTTATGCAGTGGAGGATGCGTATTCTGCGCTGGAGGCGGCGCTGAACGAACAGATCAACAGCATGGAAAGCCGCTATCCCGGATATGACGAGTACCGCTATCAGATTGATGAAATCTCTCACAACCCGTATCACCTGATTTCTTACTTTTCTGCAAAATATGGGGAATTTACCTATGAACAGGTAAAGGATGAAGTGGAGGAAATTTTTCAGCGCCAGTACAGCATTGCCACGGAAAGCACACGGGAAACCGTGACAGAAACAAAGATGGTGCGGGTGGGGGAATCCTTGGGGCAGGTCGTAACCAGCGGTTACTGCAGTTGTTCTATCTGCTGCGGGCAATGGGCCGGCGGCCCTACGGCAAGTGGTGTCTATCCCACAGCCAACCATACCATTGCCGTGGATGCTTCTAATCCTTTTGTGCCAATAGGAACAAAAGTCATTATGAATGGCGTAGAGTATGTGGTGGAGGATACGGGTGCTTTTGCCCGGTACGGGGTACAGTTTGATGTATATTACAGCGACCATGCCGCCGCATCTGCCCACGGGCACCAGAACTGGGAAGCTTATATTGCGGACGATAATGGAAGCCAGGAAGTGGAAGTGACAACCACACAGGAAGTGAACCGTCTGGATGTGACACTCACCAACCATGGGCTGGACGCCGTGCTGCGGGAGCTGATGGATGAGAATGAGGAAGGCCGGTATGACTTGTATAACGGCACATATGGAAACAGGGATTATCTGTTCGATACAGAAACCCTTCCAGGCGGGGGTGGTGATTTTGGCTATGAGATTCCGGCAGAAGCCCTGACCGACCAGAAATTTGCCAACATGATCCATGAGGCGGAAAAGTATCTGGGGTATCCCTATGTGTGGGGTGGCAGTTCCCCGTCTACCAGTTTCGATTGTTCAGGCTTCGTGAGCTGGGTGATCAATAACTGCGGCAATGGCTGGAATATCGGCAGGCAGACTACAGACGGATTGATGGGATACTGTTCCCAGGTTTCCCCGTCGGAAGCAAAGCCGGGAGACCTAATCTTTTTCCAAGGGACTTACGATACGCCGGGGGCAAGCCATGTGGGAATCTATGTGGGCGATAACATGATGATCCACTGCGGGAACCCTATCCAGTATACCAGCATAGCATCGTCCTACTGGCAGGAGCATTTCCTGGCCTTTGGACGCATCCATGGATAAATTTCTTTAGAAGGAAGGTGTAAGGCATGAACCGGAAGCTGCACCGGGTTTTGGATGAGATCCAGAAAACGGAGAAGAAGATCGCCGAGTGGCAGGAACATTTAAAAGAACTGAAACTGCTGGAAGAACAGCTTGAGAATGAGGAGATTATAAAAACCATCCGCTCCATGAAGCTGGACAGCCACCAGATGTTAGAGCTTCTGGAAGGGATTCAGGATGGGACAGTTTCTATTCCCATCATGGCAGAGGGGCCAGAAGAAACAGACGTGAAAGACGGCACAGAGCCGGAAGAAGATATGGAAGAAAAGGCGCAGGAGACAGCGCCGGAAAGTGAGGACAGGAAGCATGAAGAAATTTAACCGCTGGGTGATGGCGCTTGCGGTGGCGGGAGGGATCTTTTCTTCCACCGCCACGACAGCTTTTGCTTATGTGCCAGACCCACAGCAGACAGAGGCAGCCACAGAACCGGTATCAGAAAACGAAGGGACAGTGATCCCGGAGCAGGAGGCTGCGGGGCAGACGGAAGGGACGCCCCAGGAGGAAACACAGGGCGGGGAAACGCCTTTTTCCATTCCGGGAAACGGGGAAGTGCTGGATGATAAGACGGGGGATGGAACGAAAGAATTTCTGACGATACAGACAAAAAATGGAAACACATTCTTTTTAGTGCTAGACCGATCCAGCAATACGGAAAATGTCTATATGCTCTCCATGGTGGATGAAAATGATCTGGCGGAGTTTCTGGATGAGACAAAGACGGAAGAAGCGCCCCAGGTGGTGATCCCGGAGACGGAAGCGCCGGCAGAAAGCGAGACGGAGAGCGAAACCGGATCAGAACCGGTACAGCCGGAAGAGGAGGACGGCAGGAATACCGGGGCTCTCCTGGCAGTTGGCGTCCTGGCTGCGGGAGCGATTGGAGCCGGCTATTACTTTAAGGTTGTGAAGCCGAAGAAAGAGGAGTCCCAGGAGGACGGGGAGGACTTGGAGCTCTATGACGGCGGTACTTACGTCAATGAAGATCAGCCGGAAGAGGACGGTTCCACAGAGGAAGAAAATAATAAAGCATAAGTGTTGATGAAAGCAAAGGTATCAGAAGGGGGCAGCCAGGGAATTGGCTGCCCTTTCTCATACAGGCGAAAGCCGGAAAGGAGTATCCGATGTATTTGGTTTTAGGGGAGAAACCCAGCGTGGCCCTGGCCTATGCGAAAGTATTAGGGGCTAAGAAACGTCAGGACGGCTATCTGGAAGGAAACGGATGGCTGGTGAGCTGGTGCCTGGGGCATCTGGCGGAGTATGTGCCGCCGGAGGACTATGGGGAAAAGTATAAGAAGTGGGAATTTACTGACCTTCCCATCCTGCCGGATGAATGGCGGCTGGCTGTGGCGAAAGATAAAAAGACGCAGTTTGCAGTCTTAAAGAAGCTGCTGAACCGGAAGGATGTGGAGTATGTGGTCAACGGCTGTGACGCCGGACGGGAGGGGGAGCTGATTTTTGGCCGGGTTTATGAACTGTCCGGAAGCCGTCTGCCCATCAAGCGGATCTGGATCAGTTCTATGGAGGATTCTGCTATCCGGGAGGCATTTTTTTGCCTGAAAGACGGCGCAGAATACCGGAACCTCTACGAAGCGTCGGTCTGCCGTGCGAAAGCGGACTGGCTCATTGGGATGAACGCTACCAGGGCTTACACCACGAAATATTTTAAACGCCTGGTAGTAGGACGGGTACAGACGCCTACCCTGGCAATGTTGGTGGAACGGGGAGAGCAGATCACCCATTTCCAGAAAGAGAAATACTATAACCTCCATTTGGACTGCGGCGGGCTGGAGGCGGTAAAAGAGAAGCTGTTTGACACCGGAGAAGTCCGGCGGCTGCAGGAAGCCTGTGAGGGCGGGACAGCCGTGGCGGAATCCTGCGTATCAACGGAAAAGGCTGTTTCTCCGCCGAAGCTGTATGATCTGACCACGCTCCAGAGGGAGAGCAACCGTTATTTTGGCTATACGGCAAAGGAGACACTGGACTTTACCCAGAGCCTTTATGAAAAAAAACTGGTGACATATCCCCGGACAGACAGCCAGTATTTGACAGAGGATATGGGGCAGACTGCACGGCAGGCGGTTGCAATGGCGTGTGAGAAATATGGCTTTTCTTCTCTCTATCCGCTGGAGCCGGACGTAGAGCGCATGATGGATAACAGCAAAGTCTCAGATCACCATGCGATTATCCCCACGGCAGAGCTAAAGGCATATGAGCTGCAGGAGCTGTCCAAAGGGGAACAGGACATCCTTCAGCTCATCAGTGTCCGGCTGCTTTGTGCCGGGGCGCAGAAATACATTTATCAGGAAACAGAGATCACTGTATCCTGTGCCGGGGAAATATTTACGGCAAAAGGCAAAGTCATTCAGCAAATAGGATGGAAAGCAATAGAAGCAGAGTTCCGTAAGCATTTAGGCGTAAAAAGCCGGAAAGAAGGGGAGGAATTTTTCCTTCCTGATGTGGTAGAAGGCCAGACGTTCCATCCGGTTACGGTAAGCGTATCCGAGCATTTTACAACACCGCCGAAACCCTACAGCGAGGATACCCTGTTATCTGCCATGGAGACTGCCGGGAACCGGGAGTTTGATGCGGAAACAGAGAAAAAAGGGCTTGGCACACCGGCAACCAGGGCGTCCATTATTGAAAAACTGGTATCTTCTGGTTATGCCGTAAGAAAAGGGAAACAGCTTCTGGCTACCCAGGACGGGGCAGACCTGATCTCGGTGCTTCCGGAGTATCTGCGGTCAGCCGCCATGACTGCGGAGTGGGAGAACCGCCTGCTCCAGATTGAAAGAGGGGAGCTTCCCGGACAGGAGTTCCTGGACGGCATTGAGGAACTGATTGACCGGATGCTTCTGGAGTGCGGGGAATTGTCCGTGGAGGAGCAAAACCGTTTTTATCCCAGAGAGCAGATCGGCGTCTGCCCGGTGTGCGGCAGCCCGGTCTATGAAAGCAAGAGAAACTTCTTCTGTGGCAGCCGTGAGTGTGCCTTTGCCCTCTGGAAAGAGAACCGGTATCTGTCCGGGATGAAGAAAAGGATGGATAAAAAGATGGCGGCGGAGCTTTTAAAGGATGGGCGGACGTATGTGCCGGATCTGTATTCCCAGAAGAAGGGAAGAACCTTTGCGGCGTATCTCTGCCTGGATACGGAAGAAGGAAAAGCCAGTTTCCGCCTGGAGTTCCCGAAAAAGAAAAACAAAAAATGAAAATCCTCCCCGGCAGGGAACCGGGGAGGGCGGGATTATACAAGAGGGGCAAGACAGTTTTTACCTGTATGAAGCAGACGCCCCAGCCAGCGCCATACAGGGATAATTTATGATTTACAGGAGGATCTACATGGCAAAAATCAATGACATCCGTTTCCTGGCACGGGAGACGGCAAAAGAAGTCAGCGGTTCCCCACGGGACTGGATGGGGTATCTGGACACGGCTTCCAGACTCTACCGCTATCCGTTCTCAGATACTCTTTTGATCCACGCCCAGCGTCCGGACGCAACGGCCTGTGCGGAGCTGGAAGTGTGGAATGAGAAGATGCGCCGGTGGGTAAACCGGGGAGCGAAGGGGATCGCCCTGATCGACGACACCGGGCCGAGGCGTGCCCTGCGGTATGTATTTGACGTATCAGACACCCACCCGGTAAGGGGCGGCAAGACGCCGTACCTGTGGCGGATGAAAGAAGAACAGCAGGAAATGATTTTGAACCATCTGGCAGATACTTATGGGCTGGATGGAGACGGGGCTTCTGACCTGGCTGCAGCGCTGCGGCAGATTGCGGAGGAGATGGCGGCTGACAGCCTGGAGGAAGCCATGGACGGCATAGGGTATGCCATCCCCGGTACATTCCTGGAAGGGCTGGATGACGATACTATCCGGGTGGAGTTCCGTACCCTTCTTGCAAACAGCGCTTTTTATTCCCTGGCACGGCGCTGTGGGTTAGAACCTATGGAATACCTGGAGGAAGCGGATTTCTCAAGCATTACAGATTATAATGATCTGTCTGTCCTGGCTTTCCTGGGAAATGCCACCAGCCAGCTTGTGGAACCGATACTCCGTGATATTGGACGGACGATCCGGCAGGCGGAAGTGGAAGAATGGAGAAAGCAGGCGGAAGAATCCCATGGAAAACCAGAAAAAACAGTTGCAAAAAAGAAGGAAGTACCTTGTAATGAATTTAACACGTTAATTCGTGAAAGTAAAAATGATGAAGGAGGGAAAACGAATGGAACTGACCTATCACCGCAAGGGAGATTACCTGTTTCCGAACCTGACGCTTCAGGAGGAACCGCAGGCCATCGGGAAATACGGGATGCTGCGGAGGACATACCTGAAAGAAGCCCATGGCCAGCCCCTTCACCGACGCGAAGCTCAACCTGTACCAGAGCCTGCTGATGAGCGGGAAGCTGGACAGCCACCTGCAGGAGATCGAGCAGGCAGCGCAGAATCGGATGGAGAACATGATGGAAGGGCTGCTTATGAAGTATCCGGCTCCAGACAAAGAGACAGATCAGATGGCGTGGACAGCACACATGAACAGCCTGACACAGATGGCGGAGGAAACCGTGCTGACGGAATTGGTATACAGCTAAGCAAAGAAACAACAGAACAGGATTTGAATGAAGCAGAGGAAGAAGCAGCCTCTGCTTTTTCTTTGCCCGAACTGCCTACGGTAGAACAGCAGATCCGCTCCATTGAGGAGCGGCAGGCTGCTTTGTATGCCGGGGAGACAGCGATCCCAGCAGATGTGATTGATGAAGTTTTAAGAAAAGGCGGCAACCGTGACAGGAGCCATCTGCGGATCATCTACAATTTCATGCTTGAGCAGACACCGGAGGAATATACGGATTTTGTGCGCCGGGAATACGGTACGGGCGGTATCGGGCTTGTGATTGGCGGAAAAGAGTATTCTGTCTGGTATAACGAGCTGGAGATGCAGATTGCTGTGGGGCATACGGTACATGATCGGATTCTGGATAAAACATTTTTGTCCTGGGAGGATGTGTCTGGAAGGATTCAACAATTATTAAAGCAAGGGGAATATGCCCCGCAATCTGTACTGGATGCAGCGAGAGAAAATGCCGTAAAAGAACATGCACAGGCACTTGCCTTTATGCACAGTGATATGGCAGAAGGTGTAGCGGAGATTGTTTTTGGAACAGAACATCAATTTGGATATGGTTATCCGGAAAAGACAGAACGGATTGGAAAGCTGATCGTACAGCCAGAGTATTTGGCAGAGCTGAATGAGCGTCTGGCTGGACTGGCAGATGCTTATGAAACCGACAAAGACTTAATGCGGTTTTATCATTACCGTCCAGACAAAGTAGCAGCACAGTTTCAGAAATTCGCTCAAGAAGCGGTTCCCTATCAGGCAAGAGAAGGATTTCAGTGGCAGGAACACGAAATCTTTATTACACAAGATGAGATTGACTCTTTCCTTACTGGTGGAGGCCCTTACTCTGACGGGAGACTTTCCACTTATGCGTTTTTTATCCAGGAGAAAACCGCAAAGGAAAAGGCGGATTTCTTAAAAGAGCGGTATGGGATCGGCGGATGCAGCCATGCCTTGAGCGGGGCGGATGATTCCCATGCAGACTATGACGGGAAAGGGATCAAACTCTGCAGAGGCGGTTATATAAATCCGTCGGCTACGGAACTTCTGAAATGGCCCCAGGCGGCAAAGCGTGTCCAGCAGCTCATAGATCAGGGAATGTACCTGAAAGCCGGGGATTATTCCCGTATGCCAGTCTATGAGCGGGAGGTTCTGGCCAGGAGGATCATTGGTTTTTATTCCCGTATGCCGGAGGAAATCGAACGCCCATTTAAGGCGGATCTGCTGAATGAAGATGCCAGGAATCGCCTGCCGGGGCTTCTGGAAGAACCGGATACAGCGGAAAGGCTTGTGTCGCAGATGGACGCTGCCCTTGCCGCCCTGCCCCTGGATTTCCCGGAGTATGAGGAGCGGGCGGAGACGCTCTCTGTGATCCATGATTATATAGAGGGAACCTATACGATTTTTCCGGAGAAAAAGAAAGAAATCGAAATCGAGGGGACAGGACAGCAGTTGTCCCTTTTTGATTTTATGGGGGATGGCATAGAGGAGCCGGAACCGCCGGAGTCTGTGGCAGAGAAAGAAGAAAATGCGGAGACACTTCCGGAAACGGAAACTGCAGCAGAGAATGAGGAGGAAACACACATACCTGTTCTGGAGACACAGGAAACGGATGAACCGGGGCAGGAAGCGGAACTAGAACCAGAAAAACAGGAGCCAAAGAAAGCAGAGACTTTAGATCTAAGGCAGCCGGGGGTAACTTTATCGGATGAAGAACTGGACGAAGCCTATGCCGCTATGGAAGAAAACATCCAGGAAACCATGAGGCAGGCAGGCGTCTCTTTTGAACTGTTTTCCCCGGAGCAGATGGATGTGATTTATGCCGCTGCTGAAAAAGGGCAGGATATAGCGCCGGTTTTAAATCCGGAGTTTTCCCCGGAACAGATGCAGTTGATTCTTGACGTACTGGAACGTCTGGAGACGGACAATCAGGCGGTGGTAAAGCGGGAGCTTTCGCACCTTACCACAGAAGTGATGTCCCTGGACACCATCAACACCATCCGGCAGTATTACCATATCCCCCTGGAGCCGGAGAAAAAGGAGCCGGCCCCGGCTGCAGAACGGCAGGAAAGGGCGGTCAATTTCCGTATCACCGATGATGCTCTTGGAACCGGGAGTCCGAAAGATAAGTTTCGTGCCAACATGGACGCTATCCGGCTGCTTCATCAGATCGAGCAAGAAGGGCGGACAAGCGCCACACCAGAAGAACAGGAAATTTTATCCCGTTATGTGGGCTGGGGCGGCCTGCAGGAAGCCTTTGAAGAACGGAATGAAGCCTGGGCGGACGAGTTTATTGAACTGTATACGGAGCTTGACCCGGAGGAATATAAGGCGGCACGGGAATCCACGTTAAGCGCCTTTTATACACCGCCGGTTGTGATCAAAGCTATGTATGAAGCCCTGGGAAATATGGGTTTAGAGAAAGGAAATGTGTTGGACAAAACCACGCCGAGATTGATACAATTCCATACCCTCAAAAATGCCGTAAATCCGCCGTTTCTGGGCGGTTTTTCTATTTTCGGCACTGTGGCGGCGGAGGCAGAACAGCGGTCTTGCCAGGGGGATTCGCCATTTTGGTGGTACTCTGTAACGATAGAAAAGCTATCGTTACAGAGTAGGGCTATCGTTAAGATGTAGAGAGCGTGAGAATCTGCCAGCTTAAATATCACTTAATATCAGTAAATATTAAAAGATACTCAAAAAGGGGCTTGAAAAACAGCAAGGGATCTGCTATAATTTTATCTGTATTACTATGTCTTTTGGTAGCTTGAGAGGTGAACGCTATGAGCGAGAGAATGGATGACAACTATATCAGCCTTGAAGAAGCAGCTGAATACTTGAACATCAAGCCAGTAACTTTACGGAAGTGGATTAAGCAAAAGACAGACCTCCCTGCGCATCAAATTGGGCGCTTATGGAAGTTCAAACGCTCCGAACTGGACGCATGGGTAAAAAGTGGGAAGAGCGCCATGAGGTAAAATTCTGCAAAGGAAAGGGCTGTTAATATGGCTGAAATAACATTATATAATCAGGATTGCATTGCTGCCATGAAACAAATTGATGCGGAATCTATCGATTTGATCGTTACTGATCCACCATACAATCTTGGCAATTTCATGAAGAAAAGAGATACAAATCTCAAGAAAATGCGCGATAATTTTTTCGGATCTGCCGGATGGGACGACATGGAATTTGATGAATGGTCAAAGTCTATGGATGAATTTTTCAAGGCCTCTGCAAGAGTAATAAAAAAAGGTGGAACCATGATAGTTTTCATGGCCATCATCAAAGTCGAAACTGTAATACAGTTGGCAGAAAAACACGGATTTTACTATAAAACCACAGGAATCTGGCATAAAACGAATCCAATGCCGAGGAATATGAACCTTCATTTTGTAAATTCGACAGAAGCATGGATTTATTTTACATATAAAAAGAAAACAGGAACATTTAATAATGGTGGTGCGATGTTTCACGATTTTATCGAAACATCTGTAACGCCCAACGGAGAACGTAGGTTTGGCAAGCATCCTACCCAAAAACCAGAAAGTCTCATTCAGCATTTTGTTGAGATTTTGTCGAATCCCAATGACACTGTACTTGATCCTTTTATGGGAAGTGGTACAACCGGAGTGGTCTCCAAACGGACGGATCGAAATTTTATAGGTATCGAGTTAGACGAGGGGTATTTTAAGATAGCTCAGGATAGGATTCAGGAGGCACGAGGATGAGACCAAAGGTGATTGATTTGTTTGCCGGGGTCGGCGGATTGTCCCTTGGTTTTGAAAAATGCGGATTTGATGTAATACTGGCAAATGAATATGATCCTTCTATTGCTGCAGCATATGAGATGAATCACAAAGGTACAAAAATGATTGTCGGTGACATTACCGCCCTGGATCTCGAAAAAACCTTTGGCAGCTATGAGGGAAAGGTGGATGTCGTTATTGGAGGTCCTCCTTGTCAAGGCTTTTCACAAAAAGGACAACGAAAAACAATTCATGATGAGAGAAATTTTCTCTTTAAATATTACGTGAGAGTAGTCGGACTTGTAAAACCTCGATACTTTGTAATGGAAAATGTGCCAAATCTGCTGACTGCAGAAGGGGGATATTTCCGTAAGGAAATTGAAGAACTTTTTAATTCTATGGGCTATCAATTGAAAATGGGTGTCCTCAATGCATCAGATTATGGTGTTCCACAAAACAGGCGGAGGGCGGTCATTATCGGTAAACGGAATGGAGACGCACCTGCTTTGCCAAAGCCCCATAATGCAACAGTAACTATTTGGGATGCAATCAGTGATCTTGCCTATTTAAATTCTGGGGAAGGCAGTGAAGAACAGGAATATCGCTTTGAGCCACAAAGTGAGTATCAAAAAAAACTTCGCAATGGAAGCAATGTGCTGTACAATCATGTGGCTACCAAGCATTCTAAATTGGCGTTAGAAAGATTGGCAATGATTCCGCCTAATGCAGGAAGGGAAGTTTTACCAAAGGAACATCTAACTAAGTCGATCTATAGCGGTACATGGACTCGTATGAGGAAGGACGAGATATCGGTTACCATCACCACAAGATTTGATACTCCGTCCTCCGGTAAATTTACTCACCCGTTTCTTAATCGAGCTATTACTGTCCGAGAAGCTGCGAGAATACAATCATTTCCTGATAGTTTTAAATTTACAGGAAATAAGGGATCGCAGATGAAGCAAGTCGGTAATGCCGTGCCGCCATTATTGGCTGAAGCAATAGCCAGTGTGATACTGAATGATATCGAGGAGGATGGAAAGAATGAATAGGCCCGATAACATACTTGTTTATGATGAGATGGATTTGAAGCTGGGAATTAAATCGTCCCTACCCCATGTGAAAAGCACACTTGCCTTGGCTATCTTGCTGTGGGAGTGTTCGGATCATCCGTCAGAGTTGATTTATTCAACACAGAACGGCGATGAGACGGTTATGACTGAGCAGCTTGAGCAGTGGATTATTGACTATCTGGCGGATATTTGCGATGAAGAACAAATATCTCCAGACGATTTAATAGCGGGCTTTAATCAGAACCAACTTTTCAAGTCCCAGATGGAAGCGCTCATGGTTGCTTTTGAGTTGATTTGGAAACTTGCGAAGGTTAGCTTTGTTGACACAACAAAGGCGGCCAGTGCAGAAAGGACTGGTGGTGTCCGTTTTCCTAAGAAGTTAATGTACTCTATCAATATTGACATCATACACAGTGTGATTAGAGGTAACGAGAATGCTTATTGCAGAGTTCTCTTAGCTTGGACAGGATTTAATGTTCCTACGGATCCTGAGTGCGAGAAAACGCTTATCTATCTGCTGACTGCGCTTTCTGAAGGCGCAGTGTTTAAGTTGACGGATGGAAATCGGGATGTGATTTTCAATCAAAACAGCATATACCGTAAACTGTTGGAAACAGCGGATGCGGTAGATGTGAACGGAGATAAAGAAGCCAAAGGACCACTTCGCATCTTGAAATCTATGCTTTCCGAGGGTATGAATCCTTACCTTCAGTATTCTAATGGTAAAGTTACCGTTGCAACACCGAATAGCGAAAAACTTGAGGATTATCAAAAGCGTGTTGATACTCTTTTGCGCTTGTATGCTACAAAAGTCATAGGATTGGATGATTTGGAGGCCGATACAGAAGGCATCAGCCTTGACGATTTAGAAGAGTCTCGTATCAGTAGTGGCACTAATATTCTTCTGTATGGCGTTCCAGGTTCCGGAAAGAGCTGGACTATTGAACACGAATATTGCAGAGCAGAAAGTCATGTCGAGC
>OLQH01001959.1_pt1 | contig 13563 bp, 10 predicted proteins | sample 1672671 | NCBI WGS metagenome assembly OLQH01 (sample SAMEA3136712, study PRJEB25190) | human gut metagenome
CCCGCCACTCGCGGGGGACGCGGTCGGCCTGCGCGATGGGCAGGATGAGGTATTCCACCCCGCTGAGCGCCTGCTCCGGCACCTGCTCCCAGCGCTCGAACCGGGCGCGGAGGGTGCGGTGGGGCGGCAGAGTGCGCAGCGGCAGAGGCGGAAGCTCCACCTCATTCACCGGCCACGGGCGCAGGGTCTCCCGCTTTTTCAGCAGGGCGTCCAGTGCCTCACGGCGCAGTTCGTTGACGGCACTGCCCGGCACGAACCAGGGGCCGCCATCCATCTCCACGTCGATTTTTTCGGCAGAGAAAGGCGTGCCGCCGGTCTTGCTCAGGCTGCGGCTCAGGCTCTCGGTGGGGTCGGTGCGGGCGGGCTGAGGTTCGGCGTCGCCGTAGGCGAAGGCTTTGTTGGTGCCGTCCGTGACGGTCAGCTTCTCGCCGCCCTCTTCGATTTCAATTTTCATCTTCACCGGCACCCGGGAACGCTCCCGGCGGTACAGCTCCCGCAGGGCAGGCAGGGTCTTCTTGGTCAGCTCGGCGTCAGCCTCGCTGCGGACGCCGAACATCGTGCCGTCGATCTTTCCGTCCAGATAGCCGGAGGTGAAGCCGGAGCGGCTGAACGCATTCTTCAGCAGGTCGCGGTCATAGGCGCGGCCCTCGCGGCCTGCCAGACAGGCGCTGACGGCAGCAGCGACATACTCCGGCGTCCGCAGACGGCCTTCGATTTTCGCCGATGCTACGCCGATGGCCTGCAGCTTGTCCAGCTTGTCGATGACGGAGTTGTCCTTGAGGGACAGGTGGTGCAGACGGCCCGGCTTGCCCTCGGGCAGAGCGTTGGCCTCGAAGGGCAGGCGGCAGGGGCCGGCGCAGGAGCCGCGGTTGCCGCTCCGTCCGCCCAGAAAAGCCGACATATAGCACTGGCCGCTGACGCACATGCAGAGTGCGCCGTGGACGAAGCACTCCGTCTCGATGCCGCAGTGCCTGGTGATGTGCTCCACCTCGGGCAGGCTCAGCTCACGGGCCAGCACGACCCGGACAAAGCCCAGCTCTTTCAGCTCCAGTGCGCCCTGCAGGGTGTGGACGCTCATCTGGGTGGAACCGTGGCGGGGCAGCTGAGGCGCGATGTCCCCGATGAGCTTCGCCACCGCGAGGTCCTGACAGATGACGGCGTCGGCCCCGCTGGCGGCGACGGCCCGCACGGCGTCGGCCAGACCCGCCAGCTCGCCGCCGTAGACGGTGGTATTCAGCGCCACATGGACGGCCACGCCCCGGGCATGGCAGAACCGGACGGCTTCTTTCAGGCTGTCGGCATCAAAATTGCCCGCACCGGTGCGGGCGTTGAAGCCGGAAAAGCCCAGATATACTGCGTCCGCGCCGCTGAATACTGCTGCGCGGAGCATTTCTTCACTGCCCACAGGGGCAAGGATCTCAATTTTTGACATAGCTCTCCCTTTAACACTTATATAATGTAGGTCACTTCTGCTGCAGCTTGGCCAGCTGCTCCCGCAGAGCGGCATTTTCCCGCTTGAGGGTCTCGTTCTCCGCCTTGACCTTATCCGCTGCCAGCTTCGCCTTGGCTGCATCGGAAATGTAGTCCTGTATCTGGCTGCGCATATTCTCGGCGCTGCCCGCGCTCTTGCGGTACTCGTCCAGATAGTCCATCGCGCAGAACACCGCCGCCTTGGTCACAGAAAGGTTGCCGTTGTTGTCCAGCAGCTTCGTGATGTCATCGTCCAGCTTCTTGGCCAGTGTGGTGATGTAGTTCTCGGTATCGGTCGTTGCAATGGCGTAGGGTGCGCCTGCAATGGTCACTCTCACTTTATTTACCATATCGTCCTCACTTTGCGCGGCACACGCCCTGCCGGGCCGGTCATTTCCGGTCATTTTCCGCCGTTTCCGGGATTTTCGGAAACCATTTCAGCCCGGACAGGAGCGCTTTGCTGCGGCTTTTTCATGTTCAGCCGAGTTTGTCCCCGAATTACCCGCCCGAGCCGGTGCATTTCGGGGCAAACACGGCCCTTGTCTCCCTTTATTATAATATAAATAGTGCGCGAGAAAAAGTGCTATTTTTGAATTTTTGGCATATTTGTCAGAAACATTGCTATAAAAATGTCAGATACGGCAAAAATGGTTCCTTTTTCTTGCAATCCCCATCCGGAGTGATTATAATACTATTGTTATGTGTTATGCGAGGGGCGAGGGAATTAGAGGAGAAATGCCCTGTCACCGTACTAATTCAAAAAATTTAAGCATTCGTGCGGATAGGAGTTCATTTATGACTACAAAAGAATTTGCAAAAATTCTTCAGGACAACCTCACCAGCGAATATGGTGTTGACCTGAGCGTTGCATCTCATCAGCAGATCTACCGCGCTCTGGCCCTCATCTGCCGCCAGATGATGAGCGAGAACCATAAGAAGTTCCAGTCCAAGGCCATCGGCACCGGCTCCAAGCAGGTGTACTACCTGTGCATGGAGTTCCTGATGGGCCGCAGCCTCAAGATGAGCCTGTTCAATCTGGGCCTGAATGACGCTGCCCAGAAGGCTCTGGCCGAGGCTGACATCAGCCTGGACAGCATCTACGAGGAAGAGCCGGACGCAGGTCTGGGCAACGGCGGCCTGGGCCGTCTGGCCGCCTGCTATCTGGACGGCATGGCTACCACCAGCATCTGCGGCACCGGCTACTCCATCCTGTACGAGTACGGCATCTTCAAGCAGAAGATCGTGGACGGCTGGCAGCAGGAGCGCGCCGACAACTGGCTGCCCGGCGGTCAGGTCTGGCTCAAGAGCCACCCCGATCAGGCTGTGGAAGTCCGCTTCGACGGCGAGATCCACGAGAACTGGGACCATGGCTTCCACTATATCCAGCACACCAACTACAACAGCGTCATGGCCATCCCCTCCGATATGTACGTTCAGGGTTACGACGGAAAGGGCGTTGCAAAGCTGCGTCTGTGGCAGGCCAAGGCTCCTGACTTCGATATGTCCAGCTTCTCTCTGGGCAACTACAACACCGCAATGAGCAAGAACGCCAGCGCTGAGCTCATCTCCAAGGTGCTGTACCCCAACGACAACCACGTTGAGGGCAAGATCCTCCGCCTGCGCCAGCAGTACTTCCTGTCTGCTGCCTCCATCGGCGACATCGTCCAGAACCACCTGTCCACCTACGGCACCCTCGAGAACCTGCCCGACAAGGTGGCTATCCAGCTGAACGATACCCATCCGACCCTCGCCATCCCCGAGATGATGCGCATCCTGCTGGATGAGTGCGGCTTCGGCTGGGACAAGAGCTTCGACATCTGCCAGAAGGTCTTCTCCTACACCAACCACACCGTCATGGCCGAGGCTCTGGAGAAGTGGAATGTGGACATCTTCAAGATGACCCTGCCCCGCATCTACCAGATCGTGGTCGAGATGGACCGCCGCGCCCGCGAGAAGCTGGAAGCAGCCTTCCCCGGCGATCAGGGCAAGATCAACTATATGGCCCTCATCGGTGACAATCAGGTGCGCATGGCCAACATCTGCGCCTACACCGCCAACAGCATCAACGGCGTCTCCAAGCTCCACAGCGAGATCATCAAGGAGAGCGTCTTCCACGACTACTACCTGTTCAAACCTCAGGCTTTCAAGAACGTGACCAACGGCATCGCTTACCGCCGCTGGCTGCTGGCCTCCAACCCCGAGCTGTGCAAGCTGCTGGACGAGACCATCGGCACCGGCTACAAGCACGACGCCGCCGACCTGTCCAAGCTGAACAAGTTCGCTGAGGACAAGACCGTCCTGAAGCGCCTGAATGAGATCAAGCTGGACAACAAGAAGAACTTTGCCGCTTACCTCGAGAAGAGCACCGGTCAGGTCATCGACCCCAACTCCATCTTCGACTGCCAGGTCAAGCGTATGCACGAGTACAAGCGCCAGCACCTGAATGCGCTGAACATCGCTGCTCAGTACCTGTACCTGAAGGAGAACCCCAACGCCGACTTCATCCCCAAGACCTATATCTTCGGCGCAAAGGCTGCTCCCGGCTACTATATGGCCAAGCAGATGATCCGCATGATCTGCAAGCTGGGCGACCTCATCAACAACGACCCCGCTGTCCGCGAGAAGCTGCGCGTGGTCTATCTGGAAGAGTACTGTGTCTCCCTGAGCGAGCACCTGATGCCCGCAGCCGAGGTCTCTGAGCAGATCTCTCTGGCAGGCACCGAGGCTTCCGGTACCGGCAACATGAAGTTCATGCTGAACGGTGCCATCACGCTGGGTACTCTGGACGGCGCAAACGTCGAGATTGCAGACGCCGCCGGCAAGGAGAACGAGCTCATCTTCGGTATGCTGACCCCCGAGGTCAACAACCTCAAGCAGGTGGGCTACCATCCCAACGCCTTTATCACGGGCGACGACGTTGCAAACGCCGCTCTGAACTTCCTGGAGCGCGGCTGGAACGGCGAGAACTTCCACGAAGTCACCGAGAACCTGCGCAGCAGCGACCCCTATATGGTCATGGCCGACTTCAAGGACTATCGCCGTGCTCAGGCCGACCTGCAGCGCCTGTACGCTGACCGTGAGCAGTGGGCTAAGATGAGCCTGAAGAACATCGCCAACAGCGGCATCTTCAGCGCTGACCGTGCCGTTCTGGACTACGCACGCGACATCTGGCATGCTTCTGCCGTGAAATAAACCTCTCAGTCTCGCTATCGCTCGACAGCTCCCCTACCGAGGGGAGCCTCTGGCGAAGAGATTGAGCTTTACGCAATGCCAAGGCCTCTCCTCGATAGGAGAGGTGGCAGCGCGTCAGCGCTGACGGAGAGGTTATACAATTACTTCTGTCAGTGCCTTCAGCTCTTTGCACTCAGCCTCAATGTCCTCGGCGCTGAAGATCGCGCTCACGAGGGCCACGCCGTCCGCGCCGGAGCCTTTGAGCTTGAGGATATTGTCTTTATGGATGCCGCCGATGGCCACGACCGGCACATCCACGGAGTCGCAGATCTCTTTCAGTCTGCCCTCCGGCAGGACATCCACATCGGTTTTGGTGTGGGTGGAAAATGCCGCGCCGACGCCCAGATAATCCGCGCCGTGGGCCACGGCCAGCTGTGCTTCCTCGACGGAATGGGCCGACACACCGATGATCATGTCAGGGCCCACCTTGGCGCGGACGTCTGCGGCAGCCATATCTTCCTGCCCGACATGGATGCCGTCGGCATGGCATTTTATAGCGATCTCGACGTTATCGTTGATGATGAAGGGTACGCCATAGCTGCGGCAGAGGGCGGAAAGCTCCATGGCTTCCTGCAAAAATGCCGCGTCGTCCAGCTCCTTTTCCCGCAGCTGGACGCAGGTGACGCCGCCTTTCAGCGCGTCTTCCACCTGCTGGCGGAGGGTCTCGCGGCCCGTCCACGCCCGGTCGGTGACGGCGTAGAGAAGCATGGTGTGTTTATCGCATTTCATAGCGTGCTCCTTCCTCGAGCTGTTCGGGGGTCATGTTGTAGATCGCGTCGATGATGTAATTGCGGTAGGTGGCGTTGCCGTCCAGCCTGGACAGGCGGCTGTGAGCTGCTTCGCCCGCAAGTCCCATGGCGCAGACCGCCGCAGCAGCGGCTTCCAGAGGCTTGTCCGGGTTGGCCGCACAGAATGCCGCCGTCAGGGCCGAAAGCTGACAGCCGGTGCCGGTGACGGCGCTCATCATGGGGTGGCCGTTGCGGATGCAGAAGGCCCGCTCTCCGTCGGCCACGATGTCGATGGCACCGGTGACGGCGACGACCGCCCCCGTGCGGGCCGCAAACGCTTTGGCGAATGCCACGGTCTTGTCCAGCGTCTCGTCCGTCACCTTGTCGGCGGTGTCGGCGTCCACGCCTTTCGTGGTGCCGCTGCCTGCCGCCAGCGTCCGGATCTCGGAGATGTTGCCCCGGATGACTGTGAACTTCACTTCCCGCAGGAGGCGCAGTGCCGTTTCGGTGCGCAGATGGGAAGCGCCTGCGCCCACGGGGTCCAGCACGACAGGACGGCCCAGCCGGTTGGCGGTGTGTCCCGCCAGCAGCATGGAGGGGATGGTGCGGCTGTTCAACGTGCCGATGTTGAGGTTCAGCCCGGCACACAGCGAGGTGATGTCCTCGACCTCGGCGGCATCATCCGCCATGATGGGGGACGCCCCGCAGGCGAGGACGATGTTGGCACAGTCGTTGACGGTGACGTAGTTGGTGATGTTATGGACAAGCGGGCTTTTGGCCCGGACGTTGGCAAAGAGGTTCCGAAACATGGCTTCTCCTTCGAATCAGCTCAGGCTGGCCTGCATGGCGCGGAGTGCGCCTGCGCGGGAAAGTGCGGCCAGCAGTGCGCCTGCAATGATGGCACCGCCGGCGGTGGAGACGAGGAAGGGGACGATGTAGGCGTAGAACGCGATGTCACCGGCGCTCTTGCCCATCAGCAGGATGGCGACAGGGTAGGCGCACAGACCGCCGAGGATGGAGGTGCCGAACACCTCGCCCACGAGGGTGGGCAGCAGCTTATGGGTCTTGTGGAAGACGATGCCGCAGAGCAGTGCGCCGAACATGCTGCCGGGGAAAGCCATCAGACTGCCCAGACCCAGCAGGTTGCGCAGCAGGGAGGCAACGAAAGCTACGCCCACGCCGTAGTAAGGCCCCAGCAGGACAGCGCAGAGGATGTTGACCATGTGCTGCACAGGGGCGCATTTGCTGCCGAAGACCGGGAAGGAGAAGACGCTGCCCACGACAGCGACAGCGCAGAACATACCGGCGAGGGCCAGCTTTTTGGCAGAATAGTGTTTCATAGTGAGTGCTCCTTTTCAATAAAAAATAAGTGCAGGGGCAGACCGCCGCTCCCGCACACGAACAGACCCGGCACCCGCGCAGAGATGCCGGAAACGGAAGAAGCGGTCGAGGCTCACTGGCCTCCTCTCACGCCGGAACACGGCTTCCCATCGCATACAAAACCCCAGACTCAGGGCGCTCCCCCTCAGTCTGTGACGAGAAGCCGTTTTCTAAGCGTTGCACACCGCCTGAGCGGTCTTTTTGCTCGCATACGGCGTTGCTTCCCCTTGCAATCCACCAAGGATTGCTGCGGGAAACCGCCTTGTCTGCGGGCAAAAATCCTCGCCATTCGGCGCACCCCGCTTACGAAAACAGCTTCTAAACAAAAAAACAGGAGACGCCTCGAGCGGTGTCTCCTGTAAAAATCCATAAACAGTGTTATGACTTCCTACGGCGGCATTATCCGCATCAGGTGCAGAAACTGTCCGAAAACAATTTCTAAAGGGTCGAAGTTCGAGAACTCCCTCTCAGCCTGCTTCTACAAGCTCCCCTGTATTTGTTTGTCGGGAGTATTCTACACCCATCGGGGATAAAATGCAAGGGTTTTCTTTTTTCGCGGCGCGTTTTGTGGTATACTGAAAAAAAGCCTGCATTTGCAAAAACGGGCAGATAAAGGAGATATGGCTTATGGGTCTTGTCAAAGCGGCATTGGGCGCAGCATCCGGCGTGATGGGCGACCAGTGGAAAGAATACTTTTACTGCAGTGCTCTCCCGGCGGAGGTGCTGGCTGTCAAGGGACAGAAGAAAGTCTCCGGGCGCTCTTCCAACCGCCACGGCGCCGAGAACATCATCACCGACGGCTCCATCGTGGCGGTGGCCGAGGGCCAGTGCGCCCTCATCGTGGAGCAGGGCAAGGTGGTGGACCTCTGCGCCGAGGCCGGCGAGTACACCTACAACACCGGCACCCAGCCCTCTCTGCTGAGCGAGGGTCTGGCCAAGAACATCGACGAAGTCTTTGCTGAGATCGGCAAGCGGTTCAGCTTCGGCGGTCAGGCTGCCACCGACCAGCGCATCTATTACATCAACACCAAGGAGCTGATGGGCAACAAGTACGGCACCCCCAGCCCCGTGCCGTTCCGCGTCGTGGACCAGCGTGCCGGCATCGACATCGACGTCAGCATCCGTTGCTTCGGCGAGTACAGCTACCGCATCGTCAACCCCATCCTGTTCTACACCAACGTCTGCGGAAATGTGGAAAACGAGTACACCCGTGACGCGCTGGAAGGCCAGATGCGCACCGAGATGATGACCGCATTGCAGCCCGCCTTTGCCCGCATCAGCGAGATGGGCATCCGCTACTCGGCTCTGCCCGGCCATACCACCGAGCTGGCCGAGGCTCTGAATCAGGAGCTGTCCGGCAAGTGGAGCAAGCTGCGCGGCATCGAGATCGTCTCCCTCGGCGTGTCCGGCGTCAAAGCCAGCGAAGAAGACGAGCAGATGATCAAGGAGCTGCAGCGCAGCGCCGCCTTTATGGACCCGACCCGCGCCGCCGCCCACATGGTGGGCGCACAGGCTTCGGCGATGCAGGCAGCGGCTTCCAATACCTCCGCCGGCCCGGCCATGGCCTTTATGGGCATGCAGCAGGCCGCTGCAGCCGGGGGTGCGCAGGCCCAGACCCTGTATCAGATGGGGACACCCACTGCCCCTCAGCCGGTCCCGTCTGCTGCGGGCTGGCGCTGCGCCTGCGGGCATGAGGGCAATACCGGAAAGTTCTGTTCTGAATGTGGCCAGCCCCGCCCCCAGGAGGGCTGGGTCTGCCGCTGCGGCGCACACAACTTTGGGAAATTTTGCACCGAATGTGGGCAGCCCCGCCCGGCAGCCCGCTGTTCTGCCTGCGGCTGGGAGCCTGCCGACCCGGCACAGCCCCCCAAGTTCTGTCCCAACTGCGGCAAACCTTTTGTCGGCTAAAGGGATGAGGTGATATCTGTGGCAAATACACTGACCAATTACCAGTGCCCGGCCTGTACAGGCCCCCTGCGGTTTGATGGCAAGGCGGGCAAGCTGGTATGCGACTACTGCGGCTCGCAGTACGAAGTAGCGGACATGGAGGCCCGCTATGCAGAAAAACAGGCCCAGGCCGACCGGTCCGCTGCTGCGCAGGCCGAAGCTCCCCTTTGGGGGCAGGAGGAGACCAGCGGCCTGCGCAGTTACAGCTGTCCTTCCTGCGGGGCAGAGCTGGTCTGCGCCGACACTACGGCGGCTTCCAGCTGCCCTTACTGCGGCAACCCCACCGTTATAGGGGGACAGTTCACCGGCCAGCAAAAGCCAGAGTTCATCCTGCCCTTCCGCATGGACCGGGCAGAAGCCCTGGCAGCGCTGAAAAAGCACTATAAGGGCAAGCCTCTGCTGCCGAAGGCTTTCCGGGAGGAAAACCATCTGGAGGAGCTGCAGGGCGTCTATGTCCCCTTTTGGGTATTCGATGCTTCCGCCACCGCCCAGGGCAGCTATGAAGGGCATCGGGCAGAGACCCACCGGGAGGGCGATTACCAGGTGACCACGGTGCAGCATTTCCGGGTGGAGCGTGAGGGCGAAGCCCGCTTTTGCAGTATCCCAGCGGACGGTTCCTCCCGTATGCCGGACGCCCACATGGATGCCATCGAGCCTTTTGCGCTGGAGGAGATGAAGCCGTTTTCCACGGCGTATCTGCCGGGTTTTATGGCAGACCGCTACGACGTGGAAGCGCAGACCGCCTTTGAGCGGGCCAAGACCCGCATCAAAAACACCACTGCCTCTGCGCTGCACAGCACCATCTGCGGCTACACCGACTTCCACACCCTGCAGGAGGAGGTCCGGGTAGCACCGCCCCAGACGCACTATGCTCTGCTGCCGGTCTGGATGCTGCACACCAAATGGAAAGGGCGGGATTTCTTGTTTGCCATGAACGGCCAGACCGGTAAGCTGATCGGAGATCTGCCCATCGACAAGGGACGGCTTGCTGCATTGTTTGCGGGCATCAGCCTGCCGCTGATGCTGGTGCTGGCTTTGCTGCTGTTGTAAAGGGGGCGCTTACCATGCATAAAAAATCTTGGGCCAGCCGGTTCCTGGCCGTTTTGATCCTCTGTCTGGGGCTGGCGCTGCCGGCGGCAGCAGCAGGCGGCAGTGTACGGGATGAGTATGGCCTGTTTGATGCCGCCGCCCTGTCCGCCCTGGAACAGACCGCCTCCACAGCAGCCGATGGACACGACTGCGCCGTCTATTATGTGACCTGTGCCAACGTGGGCAGCCAGACCGCCCGGGAGTACGCCAAGGACTATTACCGCAGCCATGAGCTGGGCAGCGGGACCCAGCACAGCGGCGTGCTGTTCCTGGTGGCTATGGAGTCCCGGGACTATGTAACAATCACCTACGGCAGCGCTGTACAGGCTTTTTCGGATGCACGCATCCAGCAGATCGAGCAAAAAGTGCAGCCGCTGCTCTCGGACGGTGAGAACCTAAAAGCCGCCGATACATTTTTGGAGATGTGCGGCGATACCCTGGATTACTACGCACGCCACGGCAAACCCATGCCGGGCGGCTCCGGTGCAGGGCGGATCGCGCTGGTGATCCTGCTGCCTTTGGGCATTGCCGGGCTGGTATGCGGCATCCTGTGCAGTCAGATGCGCACCGCCCGCCCCAAAACGGAAGCGGCAGGCTACCTGTCGGACGAGGGGCTGGTGCTGCACCGCCAGGTGGACCTGTATACCCACACCACCCGCAGCCAGGTCTATGATCCGCCCCAGACCGAGACAAATTCTTCTTCCACGGTCGATTCGGACGGATTTGGCGGGTCGGACGGCGGAAAGTTTTAAGCTCGCTGAGAAGCACAAAACCCCCGGTGCGGAAAACTCCGCACCGGGGGTTTTTATTGCTTGCTTACGGATAAAACCGTGCTCTGCAGCTTAGCCCTTGCCTGCGCAGCCGAACAGCTCGATCTTCTCCTTGCACTTATCCTGGATAGCCTTTACACCAGGAGCCAGCAGCTTACGGGGGTCAAAGCCCTTGCCCTGCTGATCCTTGCCCTCCTCGATGTACTTGCGGGTAGCCTCCGCAAACACCAGCTGGCACTCGGTGTTGATATTGATCTTGGACACGCCCAGGCTGATCGCCTTAGCGATCATCTCATCGGGGATGCCGGTGCCGCCGTGCAGCACCAGGGGGATGTTGTTGGTGGCCTGGTGGATGCGGTCCAGAGCCTCAAAGTCCAGGCCCTTCCAGTTCTCGGGGTAGACACCGTGGATATTGCCGATGCCAGCAGCCAGGAAGTCAACGCCCAGAGCAGCGATCTTAGCGCACTCCTCGGGGTCAGCGATCTCGCCCGTGCCCACAACGCCATCCTCGACGCCGCCGATGGAGCCCACCTCGGCCTCCACGGAGATGCCCTTGGAGTGAGCCAGCTCTACCAGCTCCTTGGTCTTTGCCACGTTCTCCTCAATGGGGTAGTGGCTGCCGTCGAACATGATGGAGGAGAAGCCAGCCTCGATGCAGGCCTTGCAGCCCTCGTAGGAGCCGTGGTCCAGGTGCAGAGCCACCGGCACGGTGATGCCCAGAGAGTCCACCATGGCGCTGACCATAGCAGCCACAGTCTTGAAGCCGGTCATGTACTTGCCGGCACCCTCAGACACACCCAGGATCACCGGGCTCTTGGCCTCCTCACAGGCCAGCAGGACTGCCTTGGTCCACTCCAGGTTATTGATATTGAACTGAGGAACACCATAATGGCCATCACGGGCCTTGAGCAGCATTTCGGTCGCATTTACCAACATTATTCATTACCTCCACAATCTATCGAGGGTTTGGGTCTTCCCACGCACTTTGCGCAAAGAATCACAAACTCACAGGTTAAGTATACCCCAAACAGGGGCCAAAATCAATCCAGGGGCCACCTTTTTTTGGGGAAGTTTGGGCTGCCTGTACCCACAGAAAACAGGCGGGCGCATAACGCCCGCCTGTAAAAACACTTTTGCAAAAAAGAACGGTCACCCTTCGTTCTCCCTCATCCAGGGCTGAGACTGGCTCTGCACCGGCTCAGAGGCTGTCAGGCTGCGTTCCATCAGGATGCCCAGATACGCATCCTGCAAAGCATCGGCCAGCGGATACACCGCCTCCCCTGCCGAAAGATACCGTTCCATCCCCGCCAAAAAGGTGGCGATCGCCGTCTCGTCCTGGTTCAAGCCGCTGCCATAAAAGGGGGTACGGTACAGCACCCGCTCCCCCAGCGTATACAGTCCCTGCTGGCACTGGATCTGTGCCTGCTGAGGCTCCGCTCTTTCGTCCAGCCAGCGCAGCGTCTCATCGTCCAGCTCTCCCCGGGGGCCTTGGATGTTCAGGTGGGTCGCACGCAGATCCGAGTGGTACTGCACGTTGCAAAAATCTACAAAGGCCACCGCTCCGCCTGCAAATTGCAGGGTATGGCGCTGCAAGGTCTTTTGCGCCAGAGGGCCATGCTCGATCTTGCCCCAGCGGGAGTCGGTCTCAATGATCTCCACCGGCCAGGTGCGCCCCTCCACCGTCACCGGCTGCATCCCGGTTCCCAAAAACGACCGGGCCAAGCTGGCGGCATGATACCCATGCGCCAGCGAGAGCCGGGCAAAAGCGGGCTGTCCTACCAGACCCTGACGCACCGCCTCCAATTTAGCGGCCACCGCCGGGTAGAGCCAGTACTGCTCTGCAATTTGCAGTTTTGCTCCGCTGGTATGCAGCTTCCATAAGGTGCGCAGCTGGTCTGTCTCTAACGCAGCTGGGGTCTCGCACAGCACGGCAAAACCGCGCTCTATCCACTCCTTGCTGACCTGGGCCAGCGACGCCTTGTTTACCGCCACCACCACGAAATCCGGCCGCATGGCGGCGCACTGCTCCGGAGAGGTGCTCACCGGCGCCCCATACCGGCGGATCTGCTCTGCTTTCTCCTGACTGCGGCAGAGCACCGCACACAGCTCAAACTGCTGGGGCAAAGCCTGTGCGATACGGACATAAAACAGTGACCGCCAGCCCGACCCCACTACCAGAAAACGCAGTTTAGCCATGCTGCTCCTCCTGTTGGATATGGGCTGCCAGCTCCCGCTCAAACAGCTCTGCATCCAGGGGCAGCGTCACCTTGCGCCCCTGCCAGGCCGAGAGATAGGCCGCATCGGTCAGCTCCAGCGCACGCACTCCCTCTGTACCGGGAGCCGCCAGCGGTGTCCCCTCCAGCACAGCCTGTGCAAAGTTCTGCAGCATAGCGGGGTACGGCTCCTCCTGCGGGCCAAAACGCTCCTGCGTCACCGTCTGCTGCAGCTGCTGACGCTCGGTGCAGGATGCCGTGCGCCGGTAGGTCTCGGTATCCGGGGCAAAGCGGCGCACCGTCAGCAGGTCATCTTCCAGCAGTGCTGTTCCCTTGCTGCCTACTACCTCCAGCCGTTCTGTATATGCGCCTTCCCCGGTCGAAAGGACCAGAACCGCGGTCTGACGGTTCGGGTATTCCATCAGCAGCGTTGCTTCATCGTCCACTAAAAAGTTGTTGTATTTGCCATACGGGATCATGGCATAGACGCTCTCCGGCATCCCAAACAGCCACTGCCAGATATCCAGCAGATGCTGTCCCTGGTTCAGCAGAGCGCCGCCGCCTTCTCCGCCCCAGCTGGAGCGCCAGGCGCTGGATGCATGATACTGCCAGGTGCGGAAATAGCGGCTGTTTTCCAGCATCACCCGCTGCACCTGACCAAGCTCGCCGCTTTGCAGCAGCTCCCGCAGGCGGAGGAGCTGAGGATCGAAACCCAGCTCCGCGAACTGCACCGGA
>OLQH01001966.1_pt1 | contig 13430 bp, 12 predicted proteins | sample 1672671 | NCBI WGS metagenome assembly OLQH01 (sample SAMEA3136712, study PRJEB25190) | human gut metagenome
TTCTATTATCTTTATAAACTGGTCGGCGCCGCCAAAATGACGGAGATGATTATGCTGGGAGAGGTTTTGCGGGGAAAAGAGGCGAGCGAACTGGGGATCGCCCTTTTAGCGCCGGAAGGCAAGCTGGCAGAGACGGCTTACGGCCTTGCAGAGAGACTGGCAGCTATGCCGTCCTATGCGATAAAACGAATAAAGGAAAATATCCTCCAGACTATCTACTCCGATATACCAAGGCTGACTTATATGGAGGCGGACGCCATGTATGACAGCTCCAGAACCAAAGATTTTGAAGAAGCAGTAAATGCTTTTATAGAAAAGCGGGAGCCGGTATTTTGCGGAAAATAGACAAAACAGGAACCATGGACTGGTCTCAGGCCATGGTTCCTGTTATTCTTCATAATGAAATTTGCAGGTGGTAATCCCGTCATCCAGCATGTTGTCAAGATGCTCCCGGATTGCCTTCTCCAGTCTTTCGGCATTTTTATTGTAGAGATTGCGGTAAATGTTGGTGTGCCTGAGGAGTATATCCTGATGATCCGCGTGAAAGACGGTAAAAACACGGAGATAGGAAAATTTATTAGAATAAGTATGATAAGTCTCTGTCAGATATTCATTTTTTGATGCATTTATCAATGTTTTATGGAACTGGCTGTCCAGCTTAATAATTTCCTGATGGTTTTGTCCCATAAAAAGTTCTGTCTGCTGCAGATTATCCTTTAATCTGGTTAATTCATCATAAGTAACCCGTTTGACGGCCAGACGCCCTGCGAGTATCTCAAGAGAAGCACGAAACTCCAGGATATGAAGAGCATCCTTAGGCTGAAGAATGTAGATATAGTAGCTTTGCTTTTTATCCTGTACAAGATACCCTTCATCCTCCAGGCGGATCATGGCGTCACGGATGGGAGAACGGCTCAAGTCAAGACTTTGACAGAGGCTGCTCTGACTGACTCTGGAACCAGGAAGACGGATACCGCTTAAAATATCTTCAAGAAGCAGGCAGTATGCCAGATCTGTGTTGGTTATGAATGGATTCTGCTGCTTCTTCTCTTGAATTCGTAAGGAGTAATCGATCTCGGTCATTAAGTGTATTCTCCTTATTTTAATAAATTGATAGGATGTTATGCAAAATATGACGGGCGTCCATAATTAAGTATAATAGCGCATATTTGAATTATATCATAATTAAAGGGGAAAATCCATGAAAAGAAAGAGAAGGAAAAGAATCCCATCTATAAAAACAGCGGCCTGACGAATATTCATATATCGTCAGGCCGCAGCCTATTATTGCCCCTTCTGTTCTTTTGCCAGCAGAAGTGCCTTTGCCAGCTGATCCGGACATGAAGTACCGCGGCCTCCGCAGTCTGTGCCCTGCAATTTTTCAATGACATCGTCAATTTTCATCCCTTGTACCAGGGTGGCAATTCCCTTAGTATTTCCATTGCATCCGCCTACGAAGTTGACTGATTTTACAATATCTCCGTCTAATTCAAGCTCAATGGCCCTGGAACAGGTTCCTTTTGTCTTATATACCATACTTTAATCCTCCTATATATAATGATATGATTCCATACTAGGAGCTATTATAGCAGATACAGAAAAAGATTTCCATCTCTCTTTCCGCAGGAAAGATCTTTTGCTATAATGGACAGGCAGCAATAAATCAACTATTGGTTGAAAAATAAAGAAAAAGTAAAAATCAACCTACAGTTGCTTGTAAATACCGGTGAAGAACGGATATGCTGTAACTATCTTAAGAGAGCGACGCGCCGTTTAGCCAGATACACATGACAGTAAAACATAAGAACCGTAACTTAATGAAAAGAAAATAAGATAGATAGGTGGGTTAAAGGATGGAAGATAATACAACTATGAATGGAGCAAACAAACGACTCCCTGAAGCCTTTGGGGACAGGATTGCATTTTTACGGAAGTTAAAGGGGCTGACTCAGGCTCAGCTGGCGGAGCAGTTAGGAATCTCTGCGCAGGCTGTCAGTAAGTGGGAAAGCGGGCTTTCCTGCCCGGATATTATGATGCTGGTTCCTCTGGCGGACATCTTTGGCATAAGTACAGATGTTTTGCTGGGAGGGGGTCAGCTGTCCGGTGGGGATACCGCGGAAGCTGCAGAGGAGACGCCCCTGCGGGAAGAAGCACCGGATGCCTCTGGGGCAGAACCGAACGGGGAAGAACACCAGAACTGTGCTGCGGGGGAAGATATCCCGCCGGAGGAGGATGTGCCGCTCCAGAAGCTGGAGCTGGAAAAGGTAATCCATGAGAATCATGTGACCATTCACTCTCTTCACATTGATATTTCTATGGCAGAAGCCATTGTTCGGGAGGGGGATGAGTTCGCGCTGGACTTATCCGGCTATCCTGACGGAGACTGCAGGGAGGAAGTAAAGGACGGTGTCTGGAAAATAAAGGATAAAGGCTATAAGGGCCTGTTTGTGCTGAACAACATTACCAATCTTTTCTCAGAGCGGAAGATAGTCATTATTATACCAAAAGGCTATCGGTTCCGGGATGTTAAAATCAAATTAGGTGCAGGCAAGCTGGTAGGCCGGGGAATTCTTGCCGAAACAAGCCGTTTGGATCTGGGGGCCGGTGAGGTTGTACTGGCAGATTATTACAGCGGGCCAGCCAAGATAAACTGTGGAATGGGTAAGGTTTTACTGGAAGGGCGCCTTACAGGCAAGTGCAAGCTGGACTGCGGGATGGGTGAGATAGCTGCGAGCCTGACCGTTCCTTCGGACTACGGGTATAGAGTTAAGGTAGGCATGGGAGATGTCAGAGTGGGAGACGATCGCTTTGGAGGCATGGGAGGGACATATAAGTCCAACCTTCAGGCAGAGAACTTCTTTGACATAAACTGCGGGATGGGGTCCGTGAAAGTTGTGCTGGACCGTTAAGTGAAAAAAGGGACAGGGCTGTCTGAAAATGGGACACCCCTGGTCGAATTTGGGACGTGTTCTTTCTAAAAGGAACACGTCCCAAATTCTACTCTTGACAAATTCCGATATCTGATCTACTATACAATTATTAAAGCGATTAAAATAATTATTAAAATAATTCATAAAATAATAGGAAGGGTGAGACAGAGGATGAAGGTTGACAGTTCCGTTGAACTGAAAAAGGTTCACGCAAAAGAGATTATTAATTATTTAAAGAGAAATAAAAGCTGTACCAAAAAGGTAATGGCTGAGGAGCTGGGTCTCAGCTTCGCCACAGTTTCTAATATATGCAATGAGATGAGAGAAAAGGGATATCTGGAGGAGACGGCCCTGGAGGATACTAAGGTGGTGGGCAGAACTCCCAAGGGAATCTCCCTGAACTATAACAACCTCATGTCTCTGTGCTTTGATTTGACCAGGTTTGGGGTTATCCGTGTGGCTGTGGCGGATTACAGCACCCGTGTGGTCTATGACGACAGATTTGACTACAGCCAAAAAAGCAGCATCCTGGAGGTAGTACAGACCTGCGGAAGTATATACAGAGAACAGGTGCTCAAGCGTTTTTCAGAGGATCAGATTGTAGGGGTAGGAGTTGCTGTTCCCGGAATTTTTGAGAAAAAAACCCATAACATTGTGTCTTCAGAGATCGAGCTGTTTAATAATCAGCCCATGAAAGAGATGCTGTCAAAGACCTTGGGGAAGACAGTTTATATTGACAACGAGTCTAATCTCTGTGTCATGTCTGAGTACATGAGGGAAAATATCTATAGAAATCAGGACAATATCGTTTATCTTTTTGCGGATGAAGGTCTTGGAATCGGCGTAGTTGCCAATGGCAAGTTAATCTGCGGCAGCGGCGGGTATGCCCCGGAGATTTGTCATATGCCCATCGGCAATATGCAGATGCAGTGTCATCTGTGCTCCAGCATGGGCTGTGTGGAAAGCGATCTGCGCATTATGGGGTATGTGGAGAAATACAACCTCTATGGCAGCAGGAAAATTACTTCTTATGAGGAATTCCTGAAACTCTGGGAAAAAAAGGAAGGCACGGCAGTTCAGGTATTAGAGGAGAATGCCGCCATTTTGGGAAGGCTTCTCTCTATCTTAAACAATATCTTTAACCCCGACTGTATTTACATAGGAGGGGAAACGGTGGGACTGATCCGGGAAGTTTTAGAAAAGAGTATGGAACAGGTTACATCCAGACTTCTGGTGCAGGGAAACGTACTCCCCGAGGTAAAGATGGATGCAGACTGCAGCGCCACGGTTTTGTGCGGGGCTGCAGAGATGGTATTTTCCCAGTGGATGCCCCTTTAACCGGCGGGCGGAGGAAGGTACAGCTTTATGATATAAACAGAATAAATTCTGACCGGAAGCCAGGGGGGATACAGCCGGACAGATTTATACCATTTCGGTACATACCGCGGAAACCGAAGTGGTACCCTGGAGGCGTAAGCCGCCTGCGGGGGAATAAACTATTAATCAACAGAACCAAAGGATGGTTCCGAAACAGTAAAAATTATGGGAGGAAACTATGTTTAAGAAATTTGTAGCTATGTTATGCGCAGGCACACTGGTATTCTCGATGGCAGGCTGCGGAGGCAGTAAGGACAGCGCAAAAGAGGACACGAAAACAGAGGCAAAGGGAGACAGCAAAGAGGATGAGGACGTCACCATTTCCATCCTCTGGCAGCAGGAGGTGTCTGAGCAGTTCTGGGATCTGCCTCTGGAGAAGTTTAAGGAGAAATATCCTAATGTAAATGTGGAATTTGAGAGTAACGCCAAGGCGGCAGAGGTAATCCGCAATCTTCTCAATGTCAAAGAGGCTCCGGATATCTTCTACACCTGGATCAGTGATGTGGACTATTATGGGTTTGCCAAAGAAGGGCTGTTATATCCCGTAGACGACATACTGGCAGAGCAGAATGCAGAGGGCACTAAGACCATGGAGGAAACCATTTTCTCCGCAGGACTTGCTCTGGGTGAGGTGGACGGATCCCACTATTTCCTTCCCACCAGCAAGCTGATCGCGGGCAACTTTTACAGCGGCAAGCTCTTTGCGGACAATAACTGGACAGTACCGTCTACCTGGGAGGAATACCAGACGCTGTGCAAAACCATCAAGGACAGCGGTGTTACCCCTATGATTTATGCAGGTGTATACCCCTTTATGCTGGCAGATGCCTTTCTGGTACCCATGATTCAAAATCTGGATCCGAAAACAATGGAAGCTATTAACAACAACGAGGCGGGCGCCTGGAAACAGCCCGCAGCTCTGGAAGCGGTTACCCGCCTTCAGGAGATGAGGGATGCAGGCTATATAGATAAGAACTCGCTGGCCATGGACCACATCCAGTCTCAGATTGATTTCATCGGAAACAACGACGCCTTTGTTCCCTCAGGAAGCTGGCTGGAAGGAGAGATGGAGGATCAGTGGCCGGACGACTTTGACCTCCAGCCTATGTATGCGCCAGGCGAGGAAGCCGGCAAGACTTCAACCACAGCTGTTGTAGAATGTATGGTTCTTCCGAAGCAGGAGGATGACGGCAAGCTGGAATATATCAAAGAACTTGTAAAATTATTCTATTCTGAAGAAAATGCCAAATATGTGGCTGAAAAGACAGGCTTCCTGCTGGCTATGGAAGAACAGTCTGACGAGGTAATGGAACTGCTTCCAAAGAGCGCACAGACCATGTGGAAGATGGCAGATGACAATGTAAGCATTATATCTCCTTCTTATAAAGTGAGATACAAAGAGGTACTCGGGGAACTGAATAACTGCATCAATGCTTTAATCCAGGAGGAAATAAATGCAGAAGAATTCTGCGAGAGAATGGATAAAGTAGCACAGGAGACAAGCGGTGGCAAATAATATAAAAATATTAGAGGTATTAGAACGTGCCATGAAGTCCGGCAGCAGCATTACTGCTGCTGCCGGTTTTGATGTAGTCGTGGATCATGTGGTGCGTCCGGTAAAACAAAAAAGCGGACAGCTGCCCGGTACATACTTTGAAACCATTGAGGAATTTGGCAGTTATCTGATATCAAAGAAGAACATGAGCTGTTCCATTGAACTGGAGCTTCAGCAGGAGAAAATCGGGGGCAATATGGCCATATTTGCCAACAGCCTTGGCACCCTTGGGGTAAAGACACATTGTATCGGCAGTATGGGGTATCCTAAGATTGATCCGGTATTTAAGAATATGAATGACAACTGCATGCTCCATTCCGTGTGCAGAACCGGGCAGTGCAATGCCCTGGAGTTTCATGACGGCAAGGTTATGCTTTCTTCAATGGATAACCTAAAGGAAATGACCTGGGATATGATAGCCGGCAGGATGAACAGAGAAGAACTCATAGGATATTTCAGGGACAGCCGCCTGATCGCCCTTCTCAACTGGAGTGAGCTGGCCGAGGCTACAGCATTGTTTCAGGCGGTTTATGACAACTGTATAAAAGGCGGAAAAAAAGAGAAAAACAAATGGCTTCTCCTGGATCTCTCGGATGCATCCAGAAAGTCCGGGGAGGAACTGGTCCAGATCCTGCGCCTGGGAGAAGCATTTGCAGAATACAGGACAACGGTGTTCAGCATGAATGAAAATGAGGCCCGCCTGATCTATAAGGCCTTATTCCACAGAGAGGGAAAAAGCAGAAGAGAAATGGGGCAGGAGATAAGCCGCAGGCTGAGCATCGATTACCTCATCCTCCATCTTCCCCACTGTGCCTACGGCTATACCAAGGGAATCATGGTAAAGGAAGAGGGGTATTACACCCCCGTTCCCAAACTGTCAACCGGGGGCGGGGATAACTTTAACGCGGGTCTGTGCTTTGGGCTGCTGCAGGGGCTGCCCCTGGCGGAGAGCCTGAGGCTTGGCAATGCCACATCGGGCTATTATGTCCGCACAGGCGAGAGCCCGGATGTATACCGGCTCTATGAATTTATGCAGGGGTACACAAAACTGGAAAGGGCAGGTGAATGACATGGTAGGAAAGAAAAAAAGCTTTTTAATCACATATCTGGTACCCACATTGCTGCTCTACGGGATATTTTGCCTTTATCCCTGCGTGAAGTCTCTGTTTCTCAGCCTGTGCAGCTGGTCAGGGTTTTCAGAGAACATTAAATTTGTGGGGCTTGCCAACTTTAAACGCCTCCTGGAGGATCCCATTGTGTGGAAGGCCTTGGGAAATAATGTGTTCATCCTAATCTTCTGCACCATATTTACCTTTTCCATTGCCCTGGCATTTGCGGTTATGGTTACCAGAAAGAAATCAAAATACCATCAGGGGCTGCGCATTATCTACTTTATCCCCTACGTAATGTCTATTGCGGTGGTTTCTGTATTGTGGATGTTCATCTATAACCCATCCTTTGGCCTGGTCAACGGATTCCTTGGAAAGATTGGCCTTTCAAAGCTGCAGCACGTATGGCTGGGCGAGACCAACGTAATTATGGGTGCGCTTACCGTTCCCCTTGTGTGGATTAACATTGGATTCTATATGATTATGTTCATTGCGGCCATCTTAAATATACCAGACGACAGATACGAGGCGGCTTCTATCGACGGGGCCAGTGCATGGCAGCAGTTCGTCCACATAACCATCCCGGGCATCTGGCAGGAGATCCGCACTTCACTGGTATTCTTCTGCGTTACGGCCTTCAATTACTCTTTCGAGCTTGTATATGTAATGACAAAGGGCGGACCCAACCGTGCATCAGAGCTTCTGACCACATACCTGTATGAAAATGCATTTACCTACAGCGATTACGGGTACGCTTCCACCATCGGCGTGCTGCTCTTCGGCATACTGTTTCTTATTATATTTGCAATTATGAGACTGACGAAAGCGGGGTGCAGGGATGAATAACAAAAAGAAAATAAGACCGCTGGGGGTTCTGCGGGACCTGCTGGCAGGGGGATACGGGCTGATTGTACTGTTCCCTGTATTCTGGGTATTCTATACCTCTTTTAAGACCAACAAAGAATTTGTGGCAAATCCCTGGGCCCTGCCTCAGAAGTGGCAGCTGGAAAACTACAGCAATGCCTGGGTTAAGATAGATTTTCAGAGCTATGCCCTGAACAGTATTCTGATTACCATAGTCTCTGTACTTGTGGTGGTGGTTCTGTCCTCTACCGTAGCCTACATTTTGGTGCGCAGTGAGAAAAGATGGAGCGAAGTGGTGCTGATGCTTTTTATAGCAGGGCTTTATGTCCCCACAGCCCTGGTGCTGCCATCAGAATTCACGGTGCTGTATAAACTGAATCTGTGGAATACCCATCTTGGGCTGGGGCTCCTTTATGTGGTGTTCAGCCTTCCCTACTCTATCCTGGTCATGAGCGGATTTTACCGGAGCATGCCCAGAGAGCTGGAAGAAGCGGCAGCTATCGACGGGTGCGGGGTTCACTCCACCTTCTGGAAGATTATCTTCCCCCTGTCTAAGAATGGGATTATAACGATCATCATCTTTAACTTTGTTTGGATATGGAACGACTATATATTTGCCCTCACCTTTATACATGATAAGGAACTCCTCACTCTTCCGGTAGGAATTATTGCCCTGATGGAATCCTTTAAGCTGAAGGCAGATTGGGTAACCTTGTTTGCAGGACTTAATATAGTAATGATACCGTCCATCCTATTATACATTTGTTTTCAGAAATATTTAACCAAGGGTCTGACCACAGGCTCTGTAAAGGGATAAAGGAGGAGAAAATGAAACATACAGCAATGTGGCAGGAAATCCAGGATCAGCCGGAGGTGGCGCAGAAGATCCTGGACGCATACCTGCCGAAAGGGGAATATTTCAGAGACTTGCTTCAGGGAAAAAGGCAGCTGGTGCTTACAGGCATAGGCGCATCTCTCTATGCGTGCCATATGGCAAGGTATGCATTTCTAAAGTACTGCAGCCTGAAGCCCCAGATTATCCAGTCGGATGAACTGTGTTATCTGCTGCCGTCAATTGACAAGGACACTCTTGTTATCTTTATCTCCCAGTCCGGGGAAAGCTATGAGACAAAGGTTGTGGGAAAAGAACTGAAAGAACGAGGGATCCCATTCTGGGGAATCACTAATGATCCCAAGTCAAGTTTGGCAGAGAATGCCTCAGAGGTTATGCTTCTTCACAGCGGGCGGGAGATAAGCTCCGCCACAAAGACAAATATGGCATCATTTCTGATCTTATCCATCATAGCAGCCGGTTACCGGCCGGAGCTTAAGGGGGCATTTCTTGAAATTCCGGATATTATCCGCAGCACCCTGAAGCTCTGCCCTGAGGCTCTGGAGCGCCTGGCAGATGCCCTGATCCCCTGCATGAATCTCTATCTGCTGGGAATGGGGGCAAATGCAGCCACAGCCATAGAAGGAGCCCTGATGATGAAGGAAAAGACCTTTATCCATACCTCCGGGTCCAGCGTTTCGGACTTCCGGCACGGAACCGTTGAGGTGATTGAAGAGGGACTGCCCGCAGTTCTCCTTGCCTCCGGGGAGGAGTATACCCAGACTGCGCTGGAACACGGAGAATACCTGCAAAATGCCGGGGTTACAGTTTCCCTTGTTACAGATACGCCAATAGACGGATGTATCCCGCGGGAGTTTGTGATACCTGTGGCAAAATGCAGGGAAGAGTGCCTGTCGCCGGCAGCCCTGCTGATCCCCCTCCAGCTTCTGGCAGAGCGGGTTGCAGACAAAAAAGGACTGGATGTAGACGGGTTCCGCTATCTCTCCAAGATAGTGGGAGACTATAAAAAGGGAGAAAAAGCATGAGATTACGGAAGGGAAGACATCTCTCCCCTCAGAGGGCGGAGCATATTATAGAAGGCGCAGGAAGGATTCTGGCACATACAGGGATTAAAGTGACAGATCCACAGGCCCTTGAGGAGCTGAAGCATAAGGAAGGAATTGAGGTGCGGGGAGACAGGGCCCTGATCCGGGAAACGGCATACAGGGAATTTCTCCTCCGTCAACAAGGGAAGAAGATCCCCCCTGACAAACACGGAAGCAGGCTGCACGGGGAGGCCAGTCTGTATACCTATCATTACCGCGATCCGGATGCTGGCCGGATCCTGGAATTCGGCCGGGAAAAGCTGGGTGAATATGCAGCCTTTGTGGAAAAGGCACACAGGAGATACCCCCTGAATCCGGTGATCCCAGGCTACCCTACGGATGTACCGGCACAGCTGTCCTCCCTGTCCAGGTATCAGATTGCAGCAGAACATTGCTCCGGGTGCTGGCCGGCAGCTCCGGATTCTGTAGAGGCGGCGGAATATATGTTTGAGATGACCGGGGTAATGGGCCAGGAAATGACCCATCTTCCGGTATACATGATAAGCCCTCTGACCCTGGGAGGGGATGCCTTTGACATTGTGCGTAAATACAGCTCCCGGCTGAATTCTTTTTATACATTTTCCATGCCGAATATGGGAGTTACCACACCCATGAACCTGTCTATGGGCCTGGCGGTTGTCCTGGCCGAGGCGGCAGGAGGCGCGGTATTAGTAGAACTGCTCACGGGCCTGCAGGGAGAGATAAGACCAAATCTATTTCCCTTTGACTTTAAGTACTTTAACATTGCCTTCGGTACCCCTGAAAAATTTCTCTACGAGCAGGCGGCCGCAGAGCTGACTGCCTATATCAGAGGGGAAGAACCGGATTATTCCAGCACCAATATCCATACCTGGGGAAAGGAGCCTGACGGAAGGACCGCTATGGAAAAAGGCATGATGATTATGGCCGGGGCTCTGGACGGCGCCCGGAGATTCTACTGTGTGGGTACCCAGAGTCTGGATGAGCTCTTTGATCCCCTGCAGCTGATCCAGGATCTGGAGGCGATTACCTTTGCACAGAAGATTCTGGACGGCATTCCGGAGGATGAAGTGGAGGATACCCTTCTGGAAGAAATGGAAGAAGGACTCTCTTCAGGGTTTGTATGCAGTGACCGTTCCCTGGATGAGTACAGAGAATATCTGGATGCATCTCTGTTTTCTCCCAAGGATAACATGCAAAGATGGATGCTGGATGGACAAAAAACAGCCAAGGACAGCTTACAAGAGATTTACCGGGAGATTCAGGGGCAGCCCGTGGAATATGTCCTGGAGGACTGGAAGAAGACAGAGCTGGACAAGATATTCCAGGCCGCGCTGCGACAAACGGAATGATTGCGGAGCAATCCGGCTGACGCCCTTTTCTATGTAATGGAGTATTCTCCCCTGGTACAACTGGTTAGAATCTGCTATAATAATGCAGATCGTTAAAGACAGACCAAAAGAATCAGTGTAAAAAGGAGAATGCAGATGAACCATATTGGTATTATCGGGGCTATGGAGGAAGAGGTAGCTGCCCTGAAAGAAAAGATGACGGATACAAAGGTAACTGTAAAGGCCCAAATGGAGTTCCATCAGGGAAAACTAAACGGAAAGGATGTAGTAGTGGTGCGTTCCGGGATCGGGAAAGTAAACGCGGCGCTGTGTACACAGATCCTGGCCGATGATTTTCAGGTGGAGGCTGTGATGAATACGGGAATTGCAGGAGCTTTAGACAAGGATCTGAATATAGGAGATATGGTAATCTCAACAGACGCGCTCCAGCATGATGTGGACGCGTCTGTTTTTAGTTATCCACTGGGCCAGATTCCCAGGATGGACACCCTGGCTTTTCCGGCAGATAAAGCACTGGCTGAAGCAGGGCTTGCCGCATGCAGGGAAGTCAATCCGGATATTCAGGCAATACCCGGAAGAATCGTGAGCGGTGATCAGTTCATCTCAGACAATGAGAAAAAGAAATTTCTCACAGAGAACTTCCAGGGCTGCTGCACGGAGATGGAAGGGGCTGCAATTGCCCAGGCCGCTTATCTGAATAAGATCCCTTTTGTGATCTTCCGGGCGATCTCTGATAAGGCAGACAACAGTGCTACCATGGATTACGGAGCTTTTGAGAAGCAGGCCATAGTACACAGTGTACGGCTGGTAGAAAATATGGTAGGCAGGCTGTAAAGCGCCTTTTGTCGCATTCTGTTGCCGCAAGAAACCAGAGAATTTGTCGACCGATTTTGCTTTCCAAATTCCCCCGGGTGACCTATAATGGAACCGTACAAAATCTGCAAATTGCAAAAGGGGGAATCATTGTGAATTTATTTTATTACGGTATCTGGTGTGCAGGAGTATTAGGAGCTGTCAGCTTGTTAATGGTGTATATATCCTATAAAAAAACAATAAAGGATGTATCCCGTCTTCCATATCCCAAAGGGAAATGGATGCAGCAGTTTTGCCAGGACTACCACCAGTTACTAAAAGAACACTCACAGATAAACAATCCTGTTATCTTTATTAAGAAACGGATGAACGGACGAAAGATAGGGCCAATATCCCTGCACAGACTCAAGGGAACCATGTGGTACGCTTTCGTCTTTTCTATTCTCTTTGCGGGTCTGGATCTGGTACAAGCCTACAGAAGCGGGCAGTGGACTCCCGCCAATCCCTGGAGCAGGCCGGGGACGCTGATTGCCGCGGGAGGTATGATAGCTGCACTTATCATATTCCGCCAGCTGCTGGCATTTTCCTACCAGGAGGAATTGATAGAAGACGGACTTCTTGATTACCTGGAAAACGAACATATAGAAACCAACAAAGTAGTACCTATGGAAACCTCAAAGGCTGCCTCACAGACCCAGGCAGGGAAGACAGGAAGAAATCTTCCTGTGACCGGGAAGGCTTCCAAACTGAAAAAAGGAAAAGTAATCTCCCAGCCCGCTGATAAGCCCGCTGCCGGGGAGGCAAAGGAACTTCCATCTCAGGAAGTGATGGAGCAGCTGGCCAGAGGCATCCAGGAGAGCGCTGCCACCAATAACAAATATGGACACCTTCTGAGCAAGGAGGAAGAAAAAATAGTAAGGGATGTGATTAAAGAATTTCTAACTTGATAAATGTATAACATTTTGCTAAACTTAAATGGAAAAAACCGAGGATAAACTTGGAAAAAACATAAGGAGACAAACGAATATGGGAAATAAGATAACCTTTGACTATTCTAAAACAGCTGGTGTAGTCAGTGAAAGCGAAGTAGCTGTTATGGGGAAATTGGCAGATGCAGCAAAGGACATGCTGCTGTCACGGACAGGTCTTGGAAATGATTTCTTAGGATGGATCGACCTGCCCGTTACTTATGACAAGGAAGAGTTCGACCGCATCGGAAAAGCGGCTGCCAAGATTCAGGAAGACTCAGATGTACTGCTGGTAATCGGTATCGGCGGTTCCTACCTGGGCGCGAGAGCGGCAAATGAGTTTTTAAACCACCCATTCTATAATAATTTGTCCAAAGAGATTCGTAAGACTCCCGAAATATATTATGTTGGTAATTGCATCAGTGCTTCCTATATGAAGGGGATCATAGATGTAATTGGAGATAGAGATTTTTCCGTTAATGTTATTTCCAAATCAGGAACGACAACAGAGCCGGCGATTGCGTTCCGGGTATTTAAGGAAATGC
>OLQH01001970.1_pt1 | contig 13403 bp, 6 predicted proteins | sample 1672671 | NCBI WGS metagenome assembly OLQH01 (sample SAMEA3136712, study PRJEB25190) | human gut metagenome
AGCTGTATAGCAAAAGCACCCAGGCCACATGACCCGGGTGCCTATTTTTTATTTCTTTTTGTTTTTCCTCCTTGCCCTGACAAACCCTATCTTCAATCACAGAGGGGAGACGCCTCTCTTTTTTATGAATGACAATCCTGTGACCCTGGAGGCTATCCTGTATGGTGCCGGGGTCTCTGTAATGCTGATAGGAATTATGTTCTGGTGCAAATGCTACAATCAGGTGATGACCTCTGATAAATTTGTCTATTTATTCGGAAAGGCCATTCCTAAGCTGTCTCTGGTTCTGTCCATGGCCCTTAGATTTATTCCTGTGTTTAAATCCCAGATGAAGAAAATCAGTCAGGTACAAAAAACCATGGGTCTTTATACCAGCGACAGTCTGACAGATCGTGTGATCAGCAGTATCCGTACCTTAAGTGCCCTGCTTACCTGGTGTCTGGAGAATTCCATAGAGACGGCAGACTCTATGAAAGCCAGAGGGTATGGGCTGAAAGGAAGGACTAATTTTTCTATTTTTTGTTTTCGAATGGATGATGGGATTCTTCTGGCAGCCCTGGGTGCATTTTTGTGTATGTTAGGCGTGGGATATCAGCAGAATGTATTTGAATTCTACTATTATCCAAGCGTATCTCCCATTCCAACAGGGGCCGGAGCATATCTGCAATACAGCATAATACTTGTGATGATGCTGTTTCCATCAATACTAGAGATAAAGGGGCGTATACAGTGGAAATTATTAAGAGCGAAGATTTGAGTTTTACATACCCCGGACAGGAGAAGAGGGCAGTGGACTCTGTGTCTTTCAAGATCCTTCCGGGGGAGTTTGTAGTAATATGCGGTGAGTCCGGGTGCGGAAAGACCACCCTGTTAAAATTGCTGAAAAGAGAGCTGTCTCCAAATGGAACCTTGGAAGGGGAGATCTATTACATGGGAACCCGGCTTGGTGAGCTGGATGACAGAACCGCTGCCTGCGAGATAGGGTATGTCATGCAGAATCCTGAGAATCAGGCAGTAACGGATAAAGTGTGGCACGAATTAGCTTTTGGGCTGGAAAATATGGGGGTTCCCACTCCTGAGATTAGAAGAAGGGTAGGAGAGATGGCCAGCTTTTTTGGAATCCATGAGTGGTTTCAGAAAGAAACCAGCCAGCTTTCAGGCGGGCAAAAACAGCTTTTGAATCTTGCCTCCATTATGGTGATGCAGCCAAGGATTCTGATCCTTGACGAACCCACCTCCCAGCTGGATCCCATTGCGGCGGCAGATTTTATCAATACGCTGCATAAGCTGAACCGGGAGCTTGGGCTTACCATCCTGCTTGTGGAGCACAGGCTGGAAGAAGTTTTTCCAATTGCAGATAAAGTAGCTGTTATGGATAGGGGCCGTCTGCTGCTGTACGATACACCCAGGATAATCGGTAGTGAATTAAAGGAGAAGTATCAGAACCATCCTATGCTTCTTGGACTGCCCAGTCCTATGCGGATCTATCAGCAGCTGGACGCCCGGGATGACTGTCCTCTGACCATCCGTGAGGGAAGAGATTTTCTCACAAGAAATTATCAGGAGGAGAGCAGCATCCAGAGCCCGGAGCGTGAGAAAGCTGTGGGAAACCGGGAAAAAGAAGGGGAGCTGGCAGTGCACCTGAAGAATATCTGGTTTCGATACGAGAGGGCCTTGCCTGATATTCTGGCAGGAGTGGATCTGAAAGTGAGAAAAGGTGAGATATTCAGTATCCTGGGAGGAAACGGTTCAGGTAAAACAACACTGCTAAGCGTAATATCCGGACAGAATAAAGCTTACCGGGGAGGAATCAAGATCTTTGGTAAAAAAATAAAGGAATACAAGAGCGGAGAGTTATACCGGCATAATCTGGCACTGCTTCCCCAGAACCCTCAGACAGTATTTCTAAAAACATCTGTGGCAGAGGACTATAAAGAGATTGGTAAAGTAATGGGACATGGCAAAGAGGAATTAGAGGAAGATATCGCCCGGATCGCAGGGCAGTTAAATATACAGGAGCTGCTTCCTAAGCACCCCTATGACCTCAGCGGCGGGGAACAGCAGAAGGCAGCCCTTGGGAAGATGCTGCTGCTGAAACCCAGATGTCTGCTTTTAGATGAGCCCACAAAGGGAATAGACGCATATTCCAAGGCAGTACTAAGAGGTATCCTGGATAATCTGAGAAAAGAAGGGATCACCATACTTTTGGTAACCCATGATGTGGAATTTGCAGCCCAGATCTCTGACCGGTGCTCTCTGTTCTTTGACAGAGAGGTGATTTCCCAGGATACGCCGGTCAGCTTCTTTTCCAATAACAATTTTTATACAACAGCGGCAAACCGGATGGCCAGGCATATGTATCCCTACGCCATTACCTGTGAGGATGTGGTGGCACTGTGCAGGAAATACGGGAGGAAATCAATATGAATTGGAAAAAAATAGGAAGCTTTGCCATCGTAATTATTCTCATTCCAATTACACTGGCCATAGGCGTTGTTCTTTTTAAGGGACGCAAATATAACATAATATCCATTGCAGTTGCCCTGCTGGCCTGCGTTCCTAATCTTTTATTTTTTGAAAAAGGAAAAGCAGATACCCGCCGTATGGTTGTAATCGCGGTGATGGTGGCAATCGCTTCGGTAGGAAGGGTTTTATTCTCTCCCGTTCCCAGTTTTAAGCCTGTCACAGCAATCGTGGTCGTTACGGGAATCTACCTGGGATCAGAAGCCGGATTTTTTACAGGAGCACTTACAGCCGTGATCTCAAATATGTTTTTCGGACAGGGCCCATGGACTCCCTTCCAGATGTTTTCCTGGGGGATTTTGGGCTTTATTGCAGGGCTGCCCGTCCTGCAGAAGATTCTTAAATCTTCTGTGCAGGGGGAAACATTGGCAAGCCGTCTGCCCATTGTTGTCTACGGAGCAGCAGCCGGTGTGCTGTATTCTATGCTTATGGATGTTTGGTCCACATTAAATCTGGACGGTACGTTTAACCTTCTCAGATATCTGGTACTGCTGGGGACGGGGATTCCCACAACAGTGATATACATAGTTTCTAATATAGTCTTTCTGCTCATTGCAGCAAAGCCTATCGGCACCCGCATAGAGAGAATAAAAATTAAATACGGTATATAACAGAAGGAGACAGACATGGAAGAAAAGATTACAAGAATGATTGACGAAGTGAAAAAAGTTATTGTAGGTAAGGATGACATTATTCAGAAAGTCCTGATGACAGTACTTGCAAAAGGGCATATTCTTCTGGAAGATATTCCTGGGGTGGGGAAGACCACTTTGGCCCTGGCATTCTCCCGGGCTCTGGGACTGGATTATAAGAGAATTCAGTTTACTCCTGATGTGATTCCCTCGGATGTTGTAGGATTCAGCGTATATGACAAAGCAACCGGGCAGCTGGCCTATAAACCGGGAGCCGTTATGTGCAACCTGCTGTTAGCAGACGAAATCAACCGGACTTCCAGCAAAACCCAGGCCGCGCTCCTGGAGGTAATGGAAGAGGGAAATGTGACAGTGGACGGCAATACCTATCAGGTACCACAGCCATTTATTGTTTTATCCACACAGAACCCTATAGGTTCGGCCGGCACCCAGCTGCTGCCCCAGTCCCAGCTGGACCGTTTTATGGTGAGAATGCAGATGGGGTATCCTGATTTTAAAAGCCAGGTAAATATTCTACGGGATCGCCAGACAGAACAGCCTCTGGACGCAGCACAGCAGGCAGTAACTAAAGAGGAGATTATGGAAATGCAGGCAGAGGTGCAGCAGGTACATGTTGACGATGCGTTGCTGGAGTATATCACTTGTCTCGCCGAGGCGACAAGGGAACATGAACTGGTACAGATAGGGGTGAGCCCCCGGGGCGCTCTGGCTGTAAACCGTATGGCAAAGGCGTCTGCCTATATGGAAGGCCGTGACTATATGATTCCCGAAGATATTATCCGTGTATTTCCGGACGTATGCGCACACAGGGTGGTGTTATTTCCTAAGGCTAAGATTACAAATACGACTGCAGAAAGCATAATGAAGCAGATTACAGAGGAGATCGAGACACCGAAGATAGGAGAATAGACAGATTATGATAAAAGCTAAGATTTACAGTATCCTCTGGCTCCTGGGCTGTATCTATTTTTTCCTTTTCTCAGACTCCTTTCTTGCTCTCTGCCTGCTGATTACGTCCCTGGCGGTGTTTGCTGTCTGTAAGATACTGACAGTCCTGACGAAAAAAAAGCTGTCCTTTGAACTAAAAGTCCAGCATACCGCAGCAAAAGGAAAACCGGCAAAAGGAGTATTGGCTGTCAAAAATACTTCTCTATTTCCTGCCGCCAGAGTTCGATGCGTTCTTACTTTTTATAACTGTATAACCAGGGAAGAACAGGAAGCAGAGCTTTATTTCTCTATTATGGGGGGAAAAACAGAAGAGATAGACTGGGAGGCAGACAGTGCTTACTGTGGATGTATCAGGATCCGCATAAAAGATGCCAGGGTTTTTGACTGGTTTGGGATCTTTTCCGCTCCTGTTTCTACAGAGGTCCAAGAGCAGGTGGCCGTTCTTCCGGATATGTTTCAGTCGGATATCAGGGTCATGGACAGTCAGATCGAGGATATGGAGAGTGTTACATACTCTGACACAAAACGGGGCTATGATCCCAGCGAGATATTCGATGTAAGGGAATATATTCCCGGGGACAGCCTGAAAAATATACACTGGAAGCTTTCAGGTAAAATGGATGAACTGTATGTAAAAGAATTAAGTATGCCTGTAGAGAATTCCATTCTCATATTTATGGAGAACTGTATGGAGGAGGGGAAACGCCCCAGACCTTCCGTAGTGGATGGTATGATAGAAGCTTTTGTATCCGTCTCACAGTCCCTTATAGAAGAAGGACATATGCACACCCTGGGGTGGTATGACCACATAAGAGGAGGATTTTTCTGCGAAGAAGTAAATAGTGTGGATGATCTCGCCGGTCTTTTGGGAGGACTTCTCGGAGTGGGAGTGGAGGACAATGGGTATTCCGGTCTTCACTATTATACTCAGGTAAGCCAGGAATATCCTTTTTCCCATATAGTCTATGTTACATTCAGAGATACTGCGGAGATAGAGGAAGTGGGAAGTTTCTGTATCGCAACAGAACTGCGGGCAGTGGCAAAGACAGAAGATGCAGTTTCCATGCCGGAGAAACAAAGAATTCTTTTTACTCCTGAGCATGCAGAGGAAAGCCTGTGTCAGCTGTTTATATAAGGAAAAGACAGGACTTGAAAGGAATTATCATGAAAAACCGAAAAGAAAACGCGAAAAAGAGAAAAACAAAGATAAACGTAGTATTTCTCCCGGATAAATTGAAAAAAAAGGATCTTTGGACAGAATATGCCGGGGACATAAGCGTCTGTGTTTTCCTGTTTGCAGGAATAATTATCAGTCTTTTTTCTATGTTTCAGATTCCGGCCGGTGCAATGGTATCCGCACTGGCCGGTCTGGTACTTTTGCTGCTGCTTTTTTCCTTTGGAAATAAGAGAAAGTATGCCCTGTTTGTCTCAGGGATTATGTTGGCGGTTGGGTTTCTCCTGCTGATTTTGAGGCAGAAGACACTGATCAACGGGCTGTTTTTAACTATGAATCAGGCTGCAGAAGCATTTGGAACTCATACCCATCTGGAGATGAAGCTTTATGAGATATCTGCGGAAAAATCCCAATATCTTTTATGCTATATCCTGTTCTGGGGTCTGATTTCCATCGTTGCCGCATATATCAGTTATGCAGCAGTCAGAGTAAGAAGCTGGCTGCTTATGCTGCTGGTCTGCGCACCCCTTCTGGTCTTAAACCTTGTGGTGGGGATATCTCCTCAGGCGCCGGCTACGGTTCTGCTTTTGTTGTCTGTGGCACTGGTATTTGCCAGAATCCATGTAAACGGGCGCAGAGCAGAAGCGACAAGGGGAGGCCACAGATACGGGATTGTACTTCAGATGATACCAATTTTACTGGGAATCACGCTGATTTTTTTGGGTATTCTGGGCGCGGCAGCTTCCTCGGGGGGATATAGCAGAAGTGACAGAGTGCGTCATGCAGCGGGGTGGATAACAGGAAAAATAGAGGATATCCGATACGAAAAATCGAAGACAAATAATCTACCCAAAGGTAACTTCAGAAAACTTCAGCCGCTGGAACTGAAAGGCACCCCGGCGTTGGAGGTTGTGCAGAGTAAACCTATGTCCCTGTATTTGAGGGGGTATGTGGGAAGTGAATACACAGAGGAAAAATGGGAGGACCTAGAGCCGGATACGTATTATAAAGAAAGGGATTTATTTTACTGGCTGAATAAAGACGGATTTCAGGCGATGAACCAGCTGAGTCAGGTGTATGGGCTGGAAACCGGGGAAGTGGAGTCCATCAGTATGAAAGTGCTGAATAAAAACGCCAGCAGCAAGTATCTTTATGTTCCCTATGAATTGCAGACAAAACCGTCACAGCTTGAGGATGCACAAGTCTGGGGCGATGTAAACATAAGAGGGGAGAACGCCGGGGGAAACCGGTACTATGAATATCAGACATCGGTAAATCTGGTGCGTATTTATCCTCAGCTGGTGCAGGATATTTATAAGCTGACAGATGAGATGGGACAGCAGATCACTATCTATAAAAAAGATGAAAGTTATTACAATCAGTTCGTGTATGATACCTATACGAAGGTGCCGGATAAAGAAAAGGATGTTTTAAAAGCCTGCCTTGGAGTAGAAAAATATACCGGAGACAGCGAAGACGGCATCAGTCATACTCCCTATGAGGAGGCAAATGAACTGATTATGGGATATCTAAATGAGAAGATTACCTATGATGAAACCGTATCAGCGCCTCCTGCGGGAAGAGACTTTTTGAGCTATTTTCTAAGGGATACCCAAAAGGGATACTCGGTTCACTATGCTACGGCAGCAGCTATGATGTACCGTTATCTGGGAATACCGGCCAGATATGTGGAAGGCTACCTTCTCACACCGGACCTGGTGGAGGAGGCAGAAGAATCTGTACCGATTACAATTACGGGAAAAGAAGCCCATGCGTGGGTGGAAATTTATCAGGATGGGATAGGATGGATACCCATGGAGGTTACTCCGGACTATCTCACGAAAATGGAACGACCTAATTTTGCACTTTTTTCTGGCTCCCAGGAGGGTGACAAAGGAATGGAAGGGGAAGGAAACACCGGTGACACCAAGGATGCCGATGAGAAAGAGGACCCCCCTGAGGATGAAAGGCAGAAGGAAGCTCAGCAGCAATCTCCATGGGCGATAGCTCTCAGTATACTGATTGGAGTTGTGATAGCTCTTCTTATATTAATGCTTGCCTGTTTGATGTACCGGAGATGGCTGCTGGCAAAGCGAAAGGCAAAATTTCTAAGCACCCATAACAGGGCAGCTGTCTGCAGCATGTATAGTTATATCTTATATCTGCTGCAGCATACGGATATCCCTAAAAGGGGAGGCTCTCATTACCGGTATCTGCCGGAACTGGAAACTGTCTATTCCAAAGAGTATGCCGCCGGTTTTCCGGAAGTAATAAGAATCAGCCAGAAGGCTGCCTACAGTGAAAAGGAGATTGCTTTGGAGGAGAGACAGACCGTAGAACAATACCTCGATCAGACTCTGACAACAATAAAAAAAGACAAAAATATATGGAAAAGATTCCAGATGTACTGGATAAAATCCCTTTATTAACGCTGCAGATGCGTTTTATATAGATGGAAATACAATATACTACCCAACAGAAAAGGAGGATACAATGAAAAAGGTGAAAAGAACAATAAAGACAAGAATATTTGCCTGGATGTTGACGGTTCTTATGGTACTGAGCCTTGTACCTGAGTCTGCAGTAATGGCTGCAGAGGCAGACAGTACAGTTTACGGCGGGGGATCCCAAACAGAACCCGGAACGGATCCTGATGCAGAAAATGAGAGTGGAGAAGATGATATGACTCAAAGCACCATCATCCTTTCGGCACAGGAGGGAAATCAGTACAAATTTTTGAGAAACAGTGTTACTATCCCAGAGGGTATTGCAAAAGAGTATGGCTATGCCAATGCCGATACGGTGGAAAAGGGACAGATTACTGCACTGGATGCATTGGTTTATCTTCATACCCAGCTGTACGGAGACGAATTTACCAAAGAGACTGCAGAGAACTATCTTCAGATCAATGCAGAAGGATGGATTACCAGGATTTATGCAAAAGATACAAAATATGCAGGATTTCTCGTAAACGGTTATCCGGCCCACAATGGGGAACTGGGAGAGGACGGTTCGTATGCAGGGCTTGTAATCAATGAAACCGTACTGTCAGAAAATGATGTGGTAGAATTTGTGATTTTCCAGGATGAAGTGACTTCCGGCGATTATTATGGCTGGTTTGCTGCTGACGGTGAAAAAACGGAAGAGATAACCGCAGAAGCAGCCGGGCGGGTGTCCCTGACATTAGAGGGATATATGCTGGCGTATACAGGATTGTACGAAGCGGGAAGTGAACAGCAGCAGATTCTGCCGATTCAAGGGGCACAGATTCAGCTGATAGATGAGAACGGTGTGAGCACAGATATAGAGAATGCCGTTACAGACGAGAATGGTCAGGTTACCTTTACAGCGCCTGAGGCAGGTAAATACACAGTATCTGCAAGGACTACGGATGAAATGACTTATCCGGTATTTTCTCCATGGTGTACCCTGACTGTCACGGAGGCAGAGGAAGAGTCTGTACCGGAGGAAGAAGAAAGCACACAGGTACAGCCGCAGAATCGGGCAGCCGCCTACGGCCTGGATGCCCAGAGCAGCAGTGCCCGGGAAATCCTCAGAACCAACCTGACGGACGGCACAGTATACAGGGGCAGCCGGACAACATTTGATGTATGGGCTTATGATGAGGACGGAAATAAAGTAGAGCCTCAAGTAACCCTTAACGGTGCCACAGTAAACAAAACATGGTCAGATACAGAAAAAACAAGTTTTACCCTTCGCTTTACCAAGGAGGGTGAAAATGTAATTGTTGTATCTGTACGTGACGAACTGACCTGGCAGCTTTTAGAACAGAAAACGTATCACGTCACCTATAAAAAGGTAGAGGAAGGCGGCCTGATCGGTTATATTAACTTTAGCTTTGAGGCAGGTTCCATAGGTATGGGTTACCTTGTAGAGCCCAGAAAGGTTCCTGTCTATGAAGGGGAAAACGGAGCACAGCTTCTCGCCAGAGTACTGGAAGAGGAAGGCTATTGCTTTGAGCATACAGGAAAATTAGAAAGCGGATTTTATCTCTCTGACTTGAGGGACGGGTGCTCACAAAAGGCAAACGGAACGCCTCATTTGGGCTGCCAGGACCCGGATAAAGCGAAAACCCTGAATATCCCGGGGGATGTGACAGATCTGGTACCTGAGTATTTGAAGTCAGCTATGGAAGCGGAAGGATGCTCTACCTGGTTTGACGATCACGATGATCCCGGTAAACTTTCAGAATTTGATTTCGCTCAGGGATCCGGTTATATGTATCAGCTGAACAATATCTTTCCCAATGTAGGATTCTCTGATGCTTATCCTCAGGATGGAGATACCATCCGGGTATACTTCCAGCTCTGGTACGGGGCGGATGTAGGCGGAAACGGAAGTATGGGCGGCGGCGGCTTTGGTAACGGCGATTTCTATCCAACAGCAGACAAAGACGAGCTCACAGGCACCATGGCGGCTTTGAATAGTTCTGTAAATAAAGAGCAGCTGCTGGCCAACCCAGCAATCAGTGCTGCCTATGACAAAGCAGTAGAAACTGCAATGACGCTGAATGCATCAAAAGAAGAGGTCAGCCAGGCAAATGACACACTTAAAAAAGTGATGGAGACAAGCCCAGCCACAACACTTACATTAGATCAGACCTCTATGACAGTGCCTTATCCGCAGTCAAAACAGCTGAAAATAACTGTGGGACCGGAGGGAACCACGACTCCTGGAATTATTCAATGGAGCAGCAGTGATGAATCAGTAGCTACAGTAGAAGGGGGAAAGGTAACGGCAAAAGGAGCAGGGACGGCCACTATCACAGCTGTTCTGGGAGAACTTACAGCTTCCTGTGAGGTTACTGTTCCGGCAGAGGCCATGACGGGCATCAGCCTGGATAAGACTGAGCTCATCATGATTAAACATGAAAAACAGGAACTGAAAGTCAGCTACGAACCGGCAGGAACCACAGAACCCAGAGACGTGCTGTGGAGCAGTAAGGATGAAAAGATTGCTGCCGTGGACGAAAGCGGGGAAGTCACAGCCACAGGAAAGGGAACCACAACAATCACTGCAAAGGTAGGAGCGTTTACTGCCGAATGCCAGGTGACAGTTTCAGAGATTCCTCTTACCGGGATTTCACTGAATAAGAGAGAACTGGAGGTCCTGAAAGGGAGCGGTGAGACACTTACCGTGAAAGCAGAGCCCGAAAATACTACAGACGATGCCACAGTAACCTGGAGCACGGATGATGCAAAGGTGGCTACGGTCAACAGATATGGCAGGGTAACAGGAATCGCACAGGGAAGTACGACCATTACGGCGAAAGTAGGAGACTTTACTGAAACCTGTAAAGTGACGGTGAAGGAAATACCGCTGACGGGGATTACGTTTGAGTCTTACACCAGTTATTCTTGTGTAAAGGATTATCAATTTCCAAAAGTAGCAAAAATACCGGCAAACTCCACAGATTCTGTAAAATATACCTATTCGTCCAGTGATGAGAATATCGCAACCGTAGATTCAAGAGGAAGGGTATACTGCAAGACTTATGGACAGGTAACCATTACAGCGACAGAGACAAATTCCGGCTATACGGCGCAGTCTGTAATGAATATTGTGGAGAAAGTAAATAAGACAACAGAAATCACCTTAAACAAATCAAAATTAACCCTCGGCGTAGGAAAAGAGGGCAGCTTAACTGCCGAGCTTTCACCCACCAATGCTACAGACCCTATAGTCTGGACCAGCAGCGACGATTCGGTTGCTGCGGTAACGGATGGAAAGGTCACTGCCGTGGCGGAGGGAACCGCAGAGATAACTGCTATATCCGGAACACAACAGGCAGTCTGCCAGGTGAAAGTAACTCAGGAACAGCCATTGCTGGAGAAGGTGCAGTTCTGGAGCGATTCCAGGAACACCAATGAACTCATCCCCGATACGGCATTTGATCCGCAGATTACCACCTACCATGTACCGGCTGGGGATATTACAAGTACATTTGTCATCAATGCAGAACTTCCGGAAGGTGTGGATGCCACAATGACAGCGAAATGGAAAGCAGCCTCGAACCAGGCGGATAAAACCCAGGTCCTGAAGTCAGGAGAAAATAAAGCACTGACTAATTTTATAAAATCCGGCCTTGTTTCTCCTACGCTGACGTTAGAAGTTGCCACTCAGGAGGAGACGATAACATATACCTTTATCATAGACCGAGTTGCTACCTTATCCTCCCTGACAGGGGAAACAGATCATAATTCTCTGATTCTGAGTCCGGAATTTGAGGCATTAACCAAAGCGTATGACGCGGACGTCCTCGACTCTGACGAGAAAGCAACCCTCCACTTGAAGGGATATGGAAGCGATTATCAGATTACGGTCAACGAATTCCCTGTGGATGAGCAGGGGAATGCTGCGGTGGCTCTGTCAGGAGACACGACAACGGCCCTGATTAAAGTAAGCGCAGAGGGTGCTGTAAACAGCACTTATAAACTGAATCTCAATAAAAAGAATTCTGTCAGGATGACATTAAATCTGTCGCCGGAGGATGCTGTCTTTACACTGAAGGACAGCGCAGGCAGCAGAGTGGCTGGTGAAGATAATCTTTATACACTGATGCAGGGGGCAGAATATACCTATACGGCTGTAAAGACGGGATATATCTCACAGACGGGAACGATTACAGCAGATCAGGATGAGACCAGAGATATTGTTCTGGAAAAAGCACCGGAGAGCACACTTACCATCCTGCCCTCCGAATGGGCAAATTTCCGCAGAGGGCAAGACAATATGGGAATTACCCCGGCCCTTACTCCTCATGACAGCCAGGAGACAGAAATGAAATGGGCGAAGGCCCTGGGAAGCGGATGGTCGGCAGCGCCCAGTGTACAAATCATTGTAGACGATTCGCTGATTGTAATGTCCAACTCTAAGATTTATAAACTGGACTTAAAAACAGGTGAGGAGCAGGCTTCCGCTTCCATGGCGGCAGCGATAAACTGGGGCTATACACCGCCTACATATGCATATGGAATGCTCTTTGCTCCTTTGGCAAACGGAACCGTTCAGGCGTTTAACGCCGAGACACTGGAGTCACTTTGGATCTACCGGGATCCTTATGGCGGACAGGCACTCAGCCCTATTACATACTCTGACGGCTATGTATATACGGGATTCTGGAATCCTAATAAAGCCTCCAATTATGTATGCCTGCCCATCACCGATGAGGATCCGGAAGCTTCTGATGAAGCAAAAGTCCCGGCATGGACGTATACTTGCGATAAGGGATTCTATTGGGCAGGGGCAGTTGCCGTTGAGGATACTCTTATCTTCGGAAGTGATATTCTCGCAGACGGTAAATCGAAACTCTATGCCGTGGACAAATATACAGGAGCTGTGAAAGAAACGGCGGAGTTAGAGGGCGATCAGCGCTCAACGGTTTCCTATGACAGTGCAAACGGAAAAATATACTTTACGACCAAGGCAGGTTATCTTTATGGGATGGATGTAGCAGCAGACGGCGTCTTTGATCCTGAATCGCTGGTTTCCTGCAAAATAGGCAGTATGAGCACCAGTACACCGGTGGTCTATAAAGGAAGAATCTATGCCGGATTTAGTACGGGCGGAAATTTTAGCGGGGAATTCGGTGTTGCGGTAGTAGATGCAGCGACTATGGAAACCGTATATACAGTTCCCATGAAAGGGTATCCACAGGGCTCCGTATTACTATCCACCGCATACGAAGGCATTGACGGATATTCCTATCTCTATATGACATACAATGAAATGAGCGGCGGAATCACACTGATTAAAGATAAACCAGGCCAGACAGAACCTATCAAAGAGGAACTGTTTATCCCGGCATCCCAGTATCAGCAATATTGTATTACCAGTATCATTTCAGGTGCAGACGGGACCCTGTACTATAAAACGGATTCCGGCAATGTTCTGGCGGTGGGAATGACAGAAATAGGAGCTTCCAGAAATGCAGCCAAAAAAGAGCTGAGCAGTTATAAAAATCCTGATGAATATTTAGAAGGGCAAAAAACCGAATTATCAGAGATTCTGGCAAAAGGGTTAGAAGCCATTGATGCCGCTCAGACGCCGGAAGAGATCGAATCAGCACTGAATGATGGGAAATC
>OLQH01001977.1_pt1 | contig 13350 bp, 11 predicted proteins | sample 1672671 | NCBI WGS metagenome assembly OLQH01 (sample SAMEA3136712, study PRJEB25190) | human gut metagenome
AATGTATTTCATGATCATGAGACCGCAGAAGAAGGAACAGCAGAGAGTGAAATCCATGTTATCTTCTATGGAAGTGGGAGACAGTGTGGTAACCACAAGCGGTTTTTACGGAATCTTAATTGATATTACAGATGAGGATGTCATCGTAGAATTCGGTAACAACAGAAACTGCAGAATTCCTATGAGAAAAGCGGCAATCGCAGAAGTTGAGAAAGCCGGAGACGGAATCGCAGAAAAAGAGTGATCAGAAGATTGAAAAGTAAGACAGGTGTTGCAGGAAAAATAGTTCTGCGGCGCCTGTTTTTTCGTCTTCAACCATGCTGATTCAGAAAATAGAGAGGTGAGAATATGGCATTTATCAGTTTGTTCGATGTGATCGGCCCCAATATGGTGGGTCCTTCCAGCTCCCACACGGCCGGCGCCGCATCCATGGCCCTTCTTGCCCGGAGACTTTTTCCGGGTAAAATAAAAAAAGTGCGTTTTACCCTGTATGGCTCCTTTGCCCAGACATACCGGGGGCACGGCACAGACCGGGCGCTTCTGGGCGGGATCATGGGATTTCAGACAGATGATCTGCGTATCAGGGATTCCCTGACACTGGCCCGTGAACAGGGGATGGAGTATGAATTTATTCTCAGTGACAAGCTTGGTGACGAGCATCCAAACACTGCGGATATGGATATAGAGGGCACCTGCGGCGAACATCTTTTTGTGCGCGGCGTATCTCTTGGCGGCGGCAAGGTAAAGATTGTCCGTCTGAACCAGATAGAAGTGGATTTCACAGGTGAGTACAGCACTCTGGTGGTGAGCCAGACGGACAAGCCGGGAGTGGTGGCACATATTACAAAGGTTCTCAGCGAAAAGAATGTGAATATTGCATTTATGCGCCTCTATCGGGAGGAGAGAGGTGCCAGGGCATATACCATTGTGGAGTCTGATGAGAAAATACCGGAAGATGTGACAGAGAAAATAAGGGAAAATCCCTTTGTCTCCAATGTGATTCTGGTGCAGATATAGGAGGGTAGGATGGAATTTAATCAGGGCAGTGAATTGTTGGAAATATGCAGGGCACAGAATATGCCCATTTCCAGGGTTATGAAGCTTCGAGAGACAGAATTTTCGCAGATTTCCGAGGCGGAAGTTGAGAAGAAAATGAAAAAATCCCTTGATATCATGCGCCGTTCGGCAAAGGAACCTCTGACAGATCCCAAGCCGTCCGTGGGCGGTTTGATCGGCGGTGAGTCTGGGAAACTTTACCGGCATGCGCAGGCAGGAAAATCTGTCTGCGGAACTGTGCTTCAGCGCGCGGTTACGTATGCCATGGCGGTTTTGGAAGTCAATGCCTCCATGGGAGTGATCGTGGCTGCACCTACTGCCGGTTCTTCGGGGGTGGTGCCCGGGGTACTTCTTTCCCTGCAGGAGGAGTATGATCTGTCGGAAGAAGTGGTATTAAACGGTCTCTATACCGCGGGAGCCGTGGGGTATCTCCTCATGCGGAATGCATCTGTGGCAGGCGCAGAAGCGGGGTGTCAGGCAGAGGTAGGCGCTGCGTCAGCCATGGCAGCAGCCGCGGCCGCAGAGATGATGGGAGGCACACCCGGGCAGTGTCTGGATGCGGCTTCTGTGGCAATGTCAAATCTGCTTGGATTAGTTTGTGATCCCATAGCCGGCCTTGTGGAATACCCATGCCAGAACAGAAACAGTGTCGGGGCAGCTAATGCGCTGATCTGCGCGGAACAGACACTGGCAGGGATACCGGCTCTCATCCCCTTCGATGAGATGGCACAGGCTATGTATCATGTGGGAAGAAGCCTGCCTTTTGAGCTGCGGGAGAGCGCACTGGGAGGCTGTGCGGCACCCCCTTCCGCCGCAGGCGTACCTGCGAGATTTTTGGAAGCTGAGAGTTGGCAGATACATTTTGGATGCCGTTATTTTCCGTAGAAGATTTATCGGGCAGATTGGCCCCGGTTGACTTATAATATGGGTAAGGCAGGTGAGAATATGGATTGGATGCAGCGCATCAACCGAGTGATGGACTATGTGGAGGAACATCTCAGGGATGAGATGGATGAGGAAGAGATCAGCAGGATCATGGCGTGCCCGTATCAGAATTTTCAGAGTCTGTTCGGCCAGGTGACAAATATCAGTTTTTCCGAGTATATCAGAAGACGCAAGCTTACCATGGCAGCCTATGATCTGCAGAATTCTGATGAAAAGGTAATGGATATTGCACTGAAGTATGGGTATCAGTCAGGAGATGCTTTCCGTGTGGCATTCCGCAAAATGCACGGTGTCAACCCAACAGAAGTGAGACAAAATGCTGTTCCGCTGATGTTTTACTGCAGGCTGGAATTTCAGGTGACTGTGAAGGGAGTGGAGTCTATGAAGTATACGATTGAGGAAAAAGGGGCTTTCCGGGTATTGGGAACAAGAATGACTACACCGTATGGGGGCGGAACCTGGGCAGTGGTCAAGAGTGACGGCACCAATGAAAAGATGAGAGAGATCAGCGGGGACTTTTTTGACCTGGGACTATGTTTCGGGTTTCAGGAGGACGGCAGCAACGATTATATGTGTGCAGTCCTCTGGGACGGTCCGGAGACAGAAGGGTTTGTGACATATGAATACCCTCCGGCAACATGGCTGATCTTTCGGACAAAAGGAAAGATTTCAGATAATGTACTGGGAAATCTATGGCGGCAGATCAATCAGGAATTTCTTCCTCAAAGCCAGTATGCGAAATGCGGGCTGCCCACCATTGAGAAGTATATTTTCTGGAATGAAGCTGAGGATTTAGGGGAAGTGGAGGTCTGGATACCTGTAAAGTAATCCTATGCAGTTGTTTTGCGGGCAGGTTCTGACTTGTAAATGAGGCTGCTGTACGATATAAAGAACTGTTTTTTGCCAAAAAGCAGAGAACAGTTTATATCGTGCGGCAGCCTTATTTTTGTATAAAAAGTTTGCGGGGCAACAGTTTTTTGTTTAAACATTGATAAAAAATAATCAAATAGTATTGACGATTTTGATGGGAAATGGTAATTTTAAGATATAACTATATCTGAGTGATCGGATAAAACATCAGCGTAACTGCCATATCATTCTGAGATAAAATGCGACGATTCAGCAGGTCTGCGTATTCACTGCGCTGACCGCAAGAAAACCCAGAATGTATATTGAAACAATTGGAGGTAGATATGAGCAGATTAAGTATCATTACGCAAAACAGTGCACAGCGGACAGTGGAGGAACTCTATAAGGATCTGGAACGGCGTATCGTTGCCAGCCCGCCTGGGTTATGTCCGGTGGACATGGCGGCATCATTTTTAAAAATGTGCCATGCCCAGTCCTGCGGAAAGTGTGTTCCCTGCCGTGTAGGGCTGGGACAACTGGAAAAGCTCTTTGATGATGTGCTGGATGGGGATGCCACTCTGGAGACTATTGAGGTCATTGAGAGGACGGCAAGGAGCATTTTCTATTCGGCAGACTGTGCCATCGGCTATGAAGCGGCCAAGATGGTGCTGAAGGGAATCAGGGGGTTCAGGGAGGATTTTGAAGAGCACATTGTAAGGGGCAGGTGTTCCTGCAACCTGAATCAGCCGGTACCATGTGTATCCCAGTGCCCGGCCGGGGTGGATATCCCCGGATACATTGCCCTTATCCGGGAGGGAAGACCTGCGGATGCAGTGCGCCTGATCCGCAAGGACAATCCCATGCCTGCAGTCTGCGGCCTTATATGCGAGCATCCCTGTGAGGTGCGGTGCCGGAGAACCATGCTGGATGATCCCATTAATATCAGGGGGCTGAAGCGCTTTGCAGTGGAACATGCAGGGGAAGTGCCTGTGCCGAAAGCGGCTCCGGCTACGGGCAAGAAGATCGCGGTGATCGGAGGAGGTCCGGGAGGGATCAGTGCCGCCTATTACCTGGCTTTAATGGGGCATAAGGTGACTATTTATGAGAAGGAAAAGCAGCTTGGAGGCATGCTGAGGTACGGTATCCCCAGCTACAGGCTTCCGAGAGAAATACTGGATGAGGAGATCCACCAGCTCCTGAGTGTGGGTATTGATGTTATCACCGGAGCAGTTGTAGGAGAAAAGCCGTATCTGATACAGGATATCAGACCTCAGTATGATGCCGTTTACATAGCTATTGGTGCCCATACGGACAGAAAGATAGGAATGGAGGGCGAGGACGCCGAAGGTGTAATGTCAGCGGTGGAGATGCTCCGCAGTATTGGTGACGGGGACATGCCGGACTTTAAGGACAGAGATATCATTGTGATCGGCGGCGGCAATGTGGCTATGGATGTGGCCCGTTCCGCAGTTCGTCTGGGAGCAAAACGTGTGCGTATTGCTTACAGGAGAAGAAAAGTGGATATGACAGCCCTGCCGGAGGAAGTGGAAGGGGCTATTGCAGAGGGATGTGAGGTATTGGACCTTCATGCGCCGCTGTCTATTGAGAAGGACGATCAGGGCAAGGTTTCTGCGCTCTGGGTGCAGCCTCAGCTCATCGGCAGAATGAAAAACGGAAGACCCACACCGGGAGATGCGGATGTGCCAAAACTCCGCCTGCCATGTGACCAGATTCTGGTGGCCATCGGACAGGGGATCGATTCCCAGCACTTTGGTGAGTCAGGTATTCCCATTACAAGAGGTGCCGCTATTGATGCCTTTGACTGGAGCGGCGTGAAGGATGCTGCCGGTGTCTTTGCCGGAGGTGACTGCGTGACCGGACCGGCAACTGTGATCCGTGCTATTGCGGCAGGGAAAGTGGCAGCAGCCAATATTGATGAATTTTTGGGATACAACCATACAATAACAAGCGGGGTGGAGATTCCGCGGGTTCGTCTCCATGACCGCCCCACCTGCGGCCGCGTGAATATGAAAGAACGCGAGGCGTCCGTAAGAGTGAAGGATATGGAACTGATTGAATGCGGTATGACTTCTGAGGAGGCATCCCAGGAGGCAAGACGCTGTCTGCGCTGTGACCACTTCGGTTTCGGTGTGTTTAAGGGAGGCAGGGTGGAAAAATGGTAAATACAGAGAGAGTGAAACTTACGATCGACGGCATACAGATAGAGGCCGACAGGCACAGCACCATCCTTCAGGCTGCCGCTCTTGCAGGAATCAAGATTCCCACTCTGTGCTATTTGAAGGATATCAATGAGATTGGTGCATGCCGTGTCTGTGTCGTAGAGGTGGAGGGATATGCAAAGCTGGTTACCGCCTGTAATAACAGGGTAAAAGAGGGGATGGTGGTCCATACCAACAGCCCAAAGGCCCGGAAAACCAGAAGGACAAACGTACAGCTTATCTTATCCCAGCACAACAGCAATTGTGCATACTGCGTCAGAAGCGGAAACTGTTCCCTGCAGAGTGTGGCCAATGATCTGAATATCATGGATGTTCCCTTTGTCAGGGAACTGCCAAAGAACTCCTGGGATATGGATTTCCCGTTGATCAGGGATTATACAAAGTGTATCAAATGCATGCGCTGTGTGCAGATCTGTGATAAGATCCAGTCTGTCAATGTCTGGGATGTAGTGAACACAGGTTCCAGAACAACTGTGGATGTATCGGGCAACAGAAAGATAGACGAATCAGACTGTGCAGTCTGCGGCCAGTGTATCACACACTGTCCGGAGGGGGCGCTCAGAGAGCGGGATGACACGGAGCGTGTGCTGGATGCCATTGCCGACAAGGATAAGATCACAGTGGTTCAGATCGCACCTGCTGTGCGCGCGGCCTGGGGAGAATCCATTGGCCTGTCACCGGAATTTGCTACGGTAAAGCGGCTGGCCTCTGCTCTGCGTAAGATGGGATTTGACTATATTTTCGATACGGATTTCAGTGCGGATCTGACTATTATGGAAGAGGGCAGTGAGTTCCTGGAGAAACTGAAAAACAAAGAGAATGAGAAGTTCCCCATGTTTACGTCCTGCTGTCCGGGCTGGGTGCGCTTTATGAAATCCCAGTATCCGGATATGGTGGATCAGCTTTCCACGGCAAAATCACCGCAGCAGATGTTCGGCGCTGTAGCGAAGACCTATTATGCGAAACTACTGGATGTGGACCCGGAGAGGATTTTCTGTCTGTCTGTTATGCCGTGTGTGGCAAAGAAGCAGGAGTGTGCCCTTCCGACCATGAGGGACGCAGGGGCAGGGCAGGATGTGGATGCCTCCTTGACTACCAGGGAGATCGACCGTTTGATCCGTATGTTCAATATACTTCCTGAGACGCTCAAAGAGGAAGAATTGGATATGCCTCTGGGGGTTGGTTCCGGTGCAGGTGTTATTTTTGGCGCCACAGGAGGCGTTATGGAGGCTGCACTGCGCAGCGCCTATTATCTGGTGACCAGTAAAAATCCGGAACCGGACGCATTTCGGGCAGTCCGGGGTATGGATGGCTGGAAGGAGGCAGAATTCAATCTGGCAGGCACCATTCTCAAGGTGGCGGTTGCCAGCGGACTGGGCAATACCAGAAAACTGATGAAAGCACTCAGGAAAGGAAAAGTTTCCTACGACTTTGTGGAGATCATGGCCTGTCCCGGCGGATGTGCAGGCGGAGGCGGCCAGCCAATCCACGACGGACAGGAGCTTGCCGGGGACAGGGGACAGATCCTGTATGGCTTGGATAAGGTCAGCAATATCCGGTTCTCCCATGAAAATCCTTCTGTCATAAAATGTTATGAAGATTTTCTGGAAAAGCCTTTGTCACACAAGGCCCACGAGCTGCTGCATACGGATCATCACGGATGGAAGATGCCGGGAGAAGGATAAATTCGAGAAAATAGAAAAAATACATAAATCCATAGCCTTTGGGAAACACTCTGATACCGAGGTGAATGAAATGGATAAAAAACAGCAGGAAGCTTTAAACAGAAAGAAGTCAAATGAAACCTTCAACAGCATTACCCAGAAGGTAAAGCCGGAAAATCAGAATCAGCAGCACAATGCCAGGTCTGAGGCTGTGGAACCGAAAATCAGGCAGGTATAGAGAGAATTTCGGTATCTTATGGCTGAACAGGCGTCTTGATCCTTAGCAGGGAGCAGGATGCCTGTTTTTATGTGTACTAGGCAGGGTTGTAAAAGGTAAATACAAAAAGGTCGACTTGGTAAAATTACTATCCTGAGGAGAATGATATATTTTACCAACAGTGAATAGACAGAAAGCCGATATAATAAATATTTTTCATATAGGTTTTTTAGAAAACTATAAATGTGAAAACGATTAAAAAGCAATAAAAGATATGGATTCTTTGCTTTTGCTGTGCTATATTTACAATATATAATAGTGCAAAATACAATATAAGATGGTAAACGCGTGAAAATCCTATATTTTAAAGAAGTGGCAGACATTAGGAGAAAATTATACGAAAAGACCAGCACATCTTTAGGGTTGGGAGAGACGAAGCACAACCACTTTTCTTGTTTAAAATGGAGGAGGGGCAGTTATGTTCAAAAACGGGAAAAATATTTTATATTTATGTGTCTTTTCTTCGTTTCTGTCCGGATGTGTCGGTAATGCGGAATCTTCAAAAACAGAAAAAACAGACATAGAAACATCTGTAGCTGAATTTTACAAGACAGATTATGATTTTGAAGAAAGTTATATAAGATATGATGAACAGGGAAATGAATATGCACAAATGTATGTAAAAGGAACCGTTATCCGCAATCCTTTTCAGATACATATGAAATACTTAAATCCTAATTCTAAAATATTAGAAATGTATATGTATGGAGATGAAGCACATCCTGATAGGATTGCGCTCACGAATGATAGTGATGAATGGAAGAAAATAAATAGCGGTGTATACGCTCATGAATATGGTTACAGCCGTGTATTAAAATTTGAAAAGGACAGAGAAGAATCTATAAATGATAAAAAAACGCTTGTCTATACCACAAGCTACGTTGAAGACATGGGTAAAACATACCGCATGGATCAGGAAATCCCCTATACTATTTATCAGGAATATTATATGGATAAAGAAACTTTGCAGCTAGTCCGTATCATCACAGATACTACGGATGCACGTATCAAAAAAGAGATTGCGCAGATGTCTCAGATGGATAGTATTTCTGTTGAAGAGGCCGCTGAAAAGGTTGCAAATGATAAAAATATTAAAAATGCATCGTATAATAAAGAAATTTTGGATATCTATAATTATGGCAATGCAGCGAATCTATCTATACCAAATGTTCAATAAAAGTTATATAAAATGAAGGCTATCACATGAGGCCTCAAATTTTTAACTCTCATACATTGAATAAAATGTCAAAAGGAAGTGAGCTGATTAAATGTTCAGGGACAAAAAATCTTTAATATGCCGAATAATGTATGATATTTTTTTCTTGATCCCTGCATTTGTGGGAATTATAGGAATATATAATAAAAAATATGAGTATAGTGCTATTTGCTATCAGATTGCTATAACTATTTACGGTGTATTAGCAGTTTATCATACATTTAAAAGTATTTATTTGCTGTCAAGGAATGAGAAAACAGAAAAATTTCATAGTTCACTTATACGGCTTGGTTTCTGTCTTGTTTTTTTCGTTGATGCAGTCTTACATATATTGCTTCAGTATTAATAAGGTATACATATGAATAGAAAAAGAATGAAAAGGTTGCTGACAAATTTGCCGGCAGCCTTTTGCTGTGCCTATAGAAGAACTTTTTATGGTAATAGAAGAGTAATCAAAAACACGGGATAAAAAAGAAAATGCAGCAAAAAGCCTTTAAAATCAAAGAAAATTAGGCTTTTTGCTGCAAAAACTCTAAGCAGATAACGGGAATCGAACCCGCCTCTCCAGCTTGGGAAGCTAGCGTTCTACCGATGAACTATATCTGCATACATGTATTATATAACTGAGGAAATTAAAATATCCCAAACGTGCACCAGCCTGCGCGTGTTCCTCCGGGATATTCATATGTGTGAACCGAGACACCGCAGATACGGGTGTAACCGCACTCCTCCCGGAACTGATGCGTTGAAGATATTATAATCCAAAATATTTTTATTTGCAAGAGGATTTTTGAACTGTTATGGCTTATATAACGAAAAAGCATAGCAGAGAGCCTTATTATGCCTTGAAATATAAGCGAAAAAGGATTATCATAATTAAAATACTATAATGCGATAACATACGACAACTGTACGACAGGAGGAGAATCTCATGAACTATAAAATTGCATTGATCCCGGGTGACGGAATTGGACCGGAAATTGTGGCAGAGGCTAAAAAAGTGCTGGATAAGGTCTGTGAAGTATATGGACACAGTTTTTCCTATGAGGAGGTACTGCTTGGGGGAGCTTCCATTGATGTGCACGGTGTGCCGCTGACTGAGGAAGCGATTAAGTCTGCCAAAGCTTCCGACGCGGTGCTGATGGGGTCCATCGGAGGGGATGCCAAGACATCACCCTGGTATCAGCTGGAGCCGTCAAAACGTCCCGAAGCAGGACTCTTAGCTATCAGAAAAGCGCTGAATCTGTTTGCAAACCTGCGCCCTGCTTATCTGTACGAGGAACTGAAAGGTGCCTGCCCCCTGAAAGAGGAAGTGATCGGTGATGGATTTGACATGATCATTGTCAGGGAGCTGACCGGCGGCCTGTATTTCGGTGAGAGGAAGACAGTAGAGGAAAACGGTGTGACAACAGCCGTAGACACTCTTACATATAATGAAAATGAGATCCGCAGGATTGCTGTCAAAGCATTTGATATTGCCATGAAGAGAAACAAAAAAGTCACAAGTGTGGACAAAGCCAATGTACTGGATTCCTCCAGACTCTGGAGAAAAGTGGTGGAAGAGGTGGCAAAGGATTATCCTGAGGTGACACTGGAACATATGCTTGTGGATAATTGTGCCATGCAGCTTGTGCATAATCCGGGTCAGTTCGATGTTATCCTCACAGAGAACATGTTCGGCGATATTTTGTCTGATGAGGCAAGCATGGTGACAGGCTCCATCGGAATGCTTTCATCTGCCAGCTTAAATGAGACAAAATTCGGTCTTTACGAGCCGAGCCACGGTTCTGCACCTGACATTGCAGGAAAAGGGATCGCCAATCCTCTGGCGACCATACTGTCTGCAGCCATGATGCTGCGCTACTCCCTGGATCTGGACAAAGAGGCGGATGCTGTGGAGGCAGCCGTGCAGAAGGTCCTTACAGAGGGATTCCGCACAGTGGACATCATGGCGGATGGTATGAAACAGGTGGGGACGATCGAGATGGGAGATCTGATCGCAGAGCGGATCTGAGAGCTGAACGAGAGTAACAGTTAAGCATCCGCTTATAATGGTGAAAATACAGAACAGTTACAAATAAGATCAAAAACGGACAATGGAATTCAGACAATAGAAAACAGACAACAGAAAGGATTATGAAAGATATGAGAAGTGATGCAGTAAAAACAGGTATGCAGCAGGCACCGCACCGTTCCCTGTTCAATGCTTTGGGAATGACAAAAGAGGAACTGGAAAGGCCGCTGGTAGGTATTGTCAGCTCCTATAATGAGATTGTGCCGGGCCACATGAACCTGGATAAGATCGTGGATGCTGTAAAATTAGGTGTTGCCATGGCCGGCGGAACACCGATCATGTTCCCGGCTATTGCTGTCTGCGACGGTATTGCCATGGGACATACAGGAATGAAATATTCCCTGGTGACAAGAGATCTGATCGCGGATTCCACAGAGGCTATGGCTATGGCCCATCAGTTTGACGCTCTGGTCATGGTACCGAACTGTGACAAGAACGTACCGGGACTCCTTATGGCAGCAGCCAGGATCAATGTCCCCACCGTATTTGTAAGCGGCGGTCCTATGCTGGCAGGCCGTGTACATGGCCAGAAGAGAAGCCTTTCTTCCATGTTTGAGGCTGTAGGTTCCTATAGTGCCGGAACCATGACCGCAGAGGAAGTGGAAGAATTTGAAAATAAAGTCTGCCCAACCTGCGGCTCCTGCTCCGGTATGTACACTGCCAACAGCATGAACTGTCTTACAGAAGTGCTGGGTATGGGATTAAAAGGAAATGGAACCATCCCTGCTGTTTATTCCGAGAGGATCAAACTGGCAAAACACGCAGGTATGCAGGTAATGGAGATGTACAGACAGAATATCCGTCCGAGGGACATCATGACAAAAGACGCGATCATGAATGCCCTGACGGTTGATATGGCACTTGGATGTTCTACCAACAGTATGCTGCATCTGCCGGCAATTGCCCATGAAATCGGATGGGACTTTGACATTACCTTTGCAAATGAAGTGAGCGCAAAGACACCGAATCTCTGCCATCTGGCACCGGCAGGTCCGACTTACATTGAAGATTTGAATGAGGCCGGCGGTGTGTATGCAGTGATGAATGAGCTTACCAAAAAAGATTTGCTGAATCTGGACTGTATGACAGTGACAGGAAAGACTGTGGGCGAAAATATTAAAAACTGTGAGAACAGGAATCCAGAGGTTATCCGCCCGGTTGAAAATCCTTACAGCCAGACCGGAGGCCTTGCGGTACTCACCGGCAATCTGGCACCGGACGGCGGTGTGGTAAAACGTTCCGCAGTCTGTGAGGAGATGATGGTGCATGAAGGCCCTGCAAAGGTGTTTGAGTGTGAGGAAGATGCCATTGACGCGATCAAAGGCGGTGCGATTAAAGAGGGCGATGTGGTTGTCATCCGCTATGAGGGACCGAAGGGCGGACCGGGAATGCGGGAGATGCTCAATCCGACTTCAGCGATCATGGGCATGGGACTCGGTTCCAGCGTGGCTCTGATCACAGACGGACGTTTTTCAGGGGCTTCCAGAGGCGCATGCATCGGACACGTTTCTCCGGAGGCAGCGGTCGGCGGACCGATCGCCCTTGTGGAAGAAGGGGATACGATCTCCATCGACATCAATGCAAATTCACTGAATGTAAAAGTATCTGATGAAGAGATGCAGAGACGAAGAGAAAACTGGGTGCCGAGAGAGCCGAAGATCACAACCGGATATCTGGCAAGATATGCGTCTCTTGTGACTTCAGGAAACCGCGGTGCCATCTTAGAAATCAACCAGGACAAATAGAGAGGTATTCTTATGAAGCAATTGACGGGATCACAGATTGTTTTAGAGTGCTTGAAAGAGCAGGGGGTCAATACGGTTTTCGGCTATCCTGGCGGTGCCATCTTAAACATCTATGATGAATTATACAAGCAGCAGGACTGCTTTACCCATATTCTTACCGGACATGAGCAGGGCGCTTCTCATGCGGCGGACGGTTATGCCAGATCCACCGGAAAGGTAGGCGTGTGCTTTGCAACTTCCGGTCCGGGGGCGACGAATTGCAACCGCATATATGGATTCTATCCCTGTGGTGGCGATTACATGTAATGTAGGAGTCAGTCTTCTCGGAAAGGACAGCTTCCAGGAAGTGGACATCACGGGGATCACTCTTCCCATCACAAAGCATAACTTTATTGTAAAGAATGTGGAAGACCTTGCAGACACGATCCGAAGGGCGTTCAGGATTGCTCAGACCGGAAGAAAAGGACCGGTCCTTATCGACATTCCGAAAGATGTGACGGCAGCAGTCACTAATTATAAAGAACAGAAGCCAAAAGAAATCAAGAGAAAGATTGATAATATCAAAGAAATGGATATCCGGCAGGCCATTAAACTGATCGAATCGTCCAAAAAACCGTTCATCCTCGTGGGCGGCGGAGCCGTGCTCTCGGACGCATCGGAAGAACTCAGGGAGTTCGTGGAAAAAGTTCACGCTCCGGTTGCCGATACGCTGATGGGCAAAGGCGCTTTTGACGGGACAGATGCCCTGTATACCGGTATGCTCGGTATGCATGGGACCAAAACTTCCAATCTGGGAGTCTCGGCCTGTGATCTTTTGATTGCCATCGGAACCAGATTCAGCGACAGAGTATTGGGCAATCCGGATTCTTTCGCAAAGAATGCAAAGATCCTGCAGATCGATATCGATCCTGCGGAGATCAATAAAAATATCATGGCACATACCCATATTATCGGGGATATCAAGGCTGTACTCACCATGGTAAACCGCAGGCTCGGCCAGCAGAATCATAACGCCTGGGTGAAGAATGTCATGGCGGATAAAGTCAATTATCCGCTGACCTATGACAAATCGAAGCTTTCCGGCCCTCAGATTGTGGAGGCAATCTATGATAGGACAAAAGGAGATGCTGTGATCGTTACCGAAGTGGGCCAGCATCAGATGTGGGCTGCACAGTTCTATAAATATAAAAAGCCGAGGACGCTCCTGACATCGGGAGGCCTGGGGACTATGGGATACGGTCTGGGAGCCAGCATCGGAGCGAAAGTGGGCAGCCCTGAAAAGAC
>OLQH01001980.1_pt1 | contig 13341 bp, 7 predicted proteins | sample 1672671 | NCBI WGS metagenome assembly OLQH01 (sample SAMEA3136712, study PRJEB25190) | human gut metagenome
CCAGAACATAGTCCCCCTCTACTTAGTTTAATATTGAGTTTCCGAGACTGCTCAGAAAATACTGATATCGCTTACTTTTTTCGCTATAAAGTTCGCGGTTACAAGTATGATGAAGTTAACAACGGAATTAAATAGGCCGACGGCCGTAGCGAAGCTGTACTGCGCCGTCTGCAGGCCGACCTTGTAAACATAGGTGGATATCAGCTCGCTTACGATGGTATTAGAGCCGTTCTGCATCAGGTATGCTTTCTCATAGCCGACATTCATGATATTGCCGATTTGCAGGATGAGCATCAGGATGATTGTGGGCAGAATCATGGGAATATCGATATACAGAATCCGCTGGAATCTGGAAGCGCCGTCTATTGTGGCGGCCTCGTAGTAATCAGGGCTGATGGCGGTCAGCGCCGCAATGAAGATAACTGCGTTAAAGCCCATGGTCTGCCAGATGTTGGAACCGATAAACAGAGTACGGAACCACTCCGGGAGAGAAGTGAACAGGGTTTCTTTGCCGCCTGCGCTTGTCACCAGGTTGTTTACAACACCGTTTGCTGCAAAAAAGACGGATATAATGCTCACAACTACAACGTTTGACATAAAGTAGGGCGCATAGCTGATGGTCTGAATTGTCTTTTTAATCCGATTGCCCTGAATCTGATTCAGCAGCAGTGCGAAGATAATCGGAATCGGGAAAGCGATAACAAGGCTTTCCAGGCTGATAACAATGGTGTTTTTGATAGCATTCAGGGCAATGCTTGTACTGAAAAACTGCTGGAAGTATTTAAGTATGGGGTCGGCCCAGGGGCTGCCGAGAATTCCTGCCCTGATTTTATAGTCCTTAAAGGCAATGACGACCCCGTACATGGGGTAATAGGCAAAAATAACTGCCCAGAGCAGGGCGGGTATGAGAAGTACATACAGCTGCCATGCTTTTAATGTCTTTTTAACATTGGTTTTAAACAATCCACTCTTGTTCACCACTTTCATCGCTTATCCTCCTAACCAAATCGTATGGAACGGTTCCATGTTTAGAATAATAAGCACTTTTTATAGGCGTGTCAACCATATTTTGGAAATGAGTCAGCATTTCATATAAAAGCAACAAAAATGAATCGTTTTAACTATGAATATATCACAAAGAAAATGTGGAAGATGAAAAGAAATATAAAAAAAGACCATTTTGACGGGCTGCCAAAATGGTCTTTTAATTGTTTGTTTGTATGGAACAATTATGCTGTTCCACGTCCGCGCCAATGGACGGGAACCAGGCGGAGGCAGGTGTCGGGTTCCCTGCCTTCTATCAGAGAAAGCACGGCATCTACGCATTCCCTTGCGATGCCGGGGCAGTCCTGTTCGATAACGGATAGCTCCGGATAAGTGAGATTGGTGATTTCAGTGCCGTCATAGCCTATTATTTTGAACTGTCCGGGAACCTCAAGCCCCATCTGCCTGGCCACGGCCAGACAGCTCAGGGCGCCGATGTCATTTGTCATACATCCATCGGTATCCTTAATGATGTCCCAGTATTTGTGAATGATGTTTTTGTTGTAGGAATAGCTCATGGCATCCCATTCCATATTTACGGAAATCACCTCACAGCCGTTTTCCCTGAGTACCATTTCCATTACTTTGTGGCGGATGTTGGCGCTTTTTTCCCAATCAAAGCCGCCGTAGAACTGGATGATTTTCCGGCAGCCGCCCTTTAAAAATACCTCCGCGGCAATCCTCCCTCCCTGTTCGTGATCCGAGCGGATCAGTGGGACATCTGCGGACCAGTAGCGATCCATGCTGACGATTGCCCGTCCGTTTCTTCCGTTAAAGCCTGGGATTGGATCGACGCATGCGATGAGCCCGTCCACCACATTCTCTTCCAACATTTCCATAAATTCAACCTGACGGTTTACAATGTCGATGGTATTGCAGACGATACATTTGTAATTATGCCGGGACAGCTCGTATTCGATACAGCGCATTATCCTGGCAAAAAAAGGATGTTCCAGGCTGGGGACCATGACGCCCACGAAGCCGGTTTTCCTGCCTGCCTGTGTTTTTACAGCAGGGGCGGGCTTATAGTTCAGTTCTTCCATACTTTCGTATATTTTTTTCTTCGTTTCTTCTGCCACATAGCCGCTGTTGTTTAAAGTCCGGGACACGGTTCCCACTCCCACGCCGGCTTTCCGGGCTACATCCCTCATGCTTGCCATATCGTATTCCCCCGTTTTTATATTGTTTCACAAAAAATGTGTATTCTGGATGTTTCATATTGTTCCATAAAACTATCATAGCATAAAATTGCAAATTGTCAAAGCTGGTGCAGTATGCAGGCGGTAGGAGAAAGCGTAACAATTCGGGCATCCGGACGGCTGCAGGAGAATCTGATAACCGGAAGAAGAAATGAGATAGTTTTGTGTTGTGGTTATATGAATTGACATTTCTGCACAAATCATCTACAATAAATATGTTCACGAGCACATACCTGTACGGCAAAGAGAAGGACTGCGCAGGTGTATGGAATTGCGTAACGATTCAGCGGGACAGCGCGATGACTGCGCTGACCATAATCCGTTGCTTCAGGATGGATTTTGGCAGTAACTGTGAAAGGACTGAATAGTTACGGACTTGCAATTGATTCAGAAAGGGGTTCATGTATGAGAGCGACGAAGGAATACCGCCTTTCCTGCACGGAAGAGGCAAAGAAAATTGTGGATCGGCTGACACTGGAGCAGAAGGTGTGGCTGATGAGCGGCAACATTGACATTACCAGGATGAGACAGGAAGACATGGCGCAGATGATGGAGGCCATGCAGGATGATTCCAACCATTATAATGTAACGCCCTATGCGGCGGGCGGACTGGAAGAGGAGAAGGTTCCTCCCATGCTTTTTGTGGACGGGCCCAGGGGTGTTGTATGCGGTAACTGGCAGAGCACCTGCTTCCCGGTGTCCATGGCCAGAGGCGCTACTTTTGATCCTGAGCTGGAGGAACGGGTGGGACACTGCATCGGCAGGGAGACCAGGGCGTTCGGAGGCAATCTGTTTGCCGGTGTCTGCATTAACATGCCCTATAATCCGGGCTGGGGACGCAGCCAGGAAACCTACGGCGAGGAAACCTATCAGATCGGGCGGATGGGAGCGGCGCTGGTAAAAGGCGTGCAGGGTGAGGACATTATGGCATGTGTGAAGCACTATGCCTTCAACAATATGGAAAATGCCCGGTTCAAATGCAGCGTAACCTGCGACCAGCGCACCGAGCAGGAGGTTTATCTTCCGCATTTCAAGGACTGCGTGGATGCCGGGGCGGCCAGCATCATGAGCTCCTATAACCGTTACAACGGCGTACAGTGCGGCCATCATAAATATCTGCTCCGTCAGGTTTTGAAGAAAGAATGGGATTTTGACGGTTTCGTAATGTCCGACTTCTGCTGGGGCGTCAGGGATACCGTGGAGGCTGCCCAGGGCGGACAGGATATGGAAATGATGTGGACCCAGTTTTTCGGTGACCGCCTGGTAAAAGCGGTGCAGGACGGTTTTGTGTCCGAGGAGGATATTAACGAAGCGGCGCTGCGTATCGTGCGCACAATCATCGCTTTTGATAAAGAACATAAGGAATACGATATGTCCGTAGTGGGCTGTCCGGAGCATATCGCAGTGGCAAAGGAAGCAGCGGAAAAAGGAATCACCCTGATTAAAAACAATAACGTACTTCCTCTGAAAAAAAGTGAAACAAAGAAAATCGCCCTGATTGGAAAGCTGGCAAATACCGCGGTTATCGGCGATCACGGTTCCAGCTGGGTGCGTCCTCCCTATGTGGTAACGCCGGAGGAAGGGCTGAAAAAAGCTAATGAAGGCTGTGAAGTAATCTATAATGACGGTTCGGATTTGGAGAGTGCAAAGGCGCTGGCGAGAGAAGCGGATGCGGTTGTTTTTGTAGTGGGCTATAACTATGACGATGAAGGCGAGTTTATTTCTGAAAACGAAAGCAGCAATTACATAGGCTCCATGGGCGGCGACCGCAAGAAGAGCCTGGGCCTGCATGAGGATGAGGCGGAGCTTCTTAAGCAGGTTGGGCCTGTGAATGAAAAATCTACAGTGGTTTTAATCGGCGGAAACATGATCATGATGACGGAATGGTATGACTGTGTAAATGCCGTAATGATGGCTTATTATCCCGGCATAGAGGGCGGCACCGCCATTGCGGAAATCATTTACGGTGATGTGAATCCTTCCGGCAAGCTGCCCTATGTAATCCCCGTATCGGAAGAGGACCTTCCCCATGTGGACTGGGAAGCGACCGATCAGTATTATGAATATTACCATGGCTATACCTGCCTGGAAAAGAACGGCGTGAAGCCCCTGGTTCCCTATGGCTTTGGCTTAAGCTACACAACCTTTGAAATTACGGCGCCCGAAGCAAAGGTGGAGGGCGATAATCTGGTGGTGACGGCCAACGTGAAAAATACCGGAAATATGGACGGTGACGAGGTAGTACAGCTCTATGTGGGTTTTGAAAATTCCGCGGTTGACCGCCCTGTAAAGCAGCTGCGCGGTTTTCAGCGCGTCAGCCTGAAAGCGGGAGAGGAAAAGAAGGTAACGGTTTCCACACCTCTTGAAAAACTGAAATGGTACAATCCGGTTTACCGCGAATGGCAGCTTGAACATGTGGAACACTCTGTCTATGTAGGCTCAAGCAGTGCTTCAGTAGATTTGGTTAAGACATCCATCGTCTTATAAATACTTAAAGCCCGGAACAAAATAGAAAAACTGAAGGCGTGCTGGCAGACAGCCGCCTTCTTTTTTTCACTCCTGAATCACTTTCTTATAGTCAACACAGTAGATGTGCTGATATGCTGAACAATTACAAAATGTGTTTCTGTTTTCCCATGCCTTACATCCGTCCGACAAAAAAAACTCACGGTAAATACAGAGAAATTTTTCCTTCCAATATGTGTGATATATACAAAAATAAGAAAAAAATGGGAGAATTATTGACAAATATGAAAGCGAAATATATAATCAATTCATCGTGTTCGTGCACATATTAGCAGAAGAGTAAAGAGTAAACGCCCGCTCCCTGAACGGGCGGCTCAAAACATGGCTGATTCCGCGCAAATGAAAGGAGTCAGTAATGGAAGAGAAAAAGTATTTAAAATGGTACAACAAGGTAGGTTACGGTTCCGGTGACCTGGCAGCCAATATGGTTTATGGCCTGCTCACCAGCTTTGTACTGATTTATCTGACGGATACAGTGGGACTGAACGCCGGAATTGTGGGAACGCTGATGATGTTCTCCAAGTTTGCGGACGGTGTGACGGATGTATTCTTCGGAACCCTGATCGACAAGACACATTCCAAAATGGGCAAGGCGCGTCCCTGGATGCTCTGGTCCTATCTGGGAAATGCGGTTATGCTGATTGCCATTTTTGCCATTCCCAAAAGTATGGGAGACACTGCGAAATATGCGTACTTCTTTATCACCTATACGTTGCTGAACGCTGTTTTCTATACGGCGAACAACATCGCTTACGCATCCCTTACCTCCCTGATCACTAAAAATGGAAATGAACGTGTACAGATGGGATCCATCCGTTTCATGTTTTCCCTGGCTACGAACCTGGTGGTGGCTTCCATTACGGTAAATGCCGTAGCTTCCATGGGCGGCGGCGCTGCCGGCTGGAGAAATGTCGCCATTGTTTATGCCATCATCGGCCTGATTGTGAATACCATTTCCGTGCTGTCCGTAAAAGAGCTTCCGGAGGAAGAAGCGGAAGAGGGGAAGCAGACGGAAAATGCGCCTGCGGAGAAGCTTTCACTGCTGGAAGCCATCAAGCTGCTGCTTGCCAATAAATACTATATCATCATCGCCCTTATTTACGTTTTTATCTACATGCAGACCGGAATTACGGGCGTTGGCATTTATTACATGACCTATATCCTGGGAAATCCCGCGCTGCTGGGAACCTTCTCCATGGCAAGCATGTTCCCCATGATCATCGGCCTTGCCTTCACGCCGGCCCTGGTGAAAAAAATGAAGGGGATGTACAAGGTAAATCTTTACGGCTACTGCTTTGCATTTCTGTTCCGAATCCTGTTTATCGCAGCCGGTTATATGGGAAACGTTCCGCTGATGCTGTGCGCTTCCGTACTTGCAGGCCTGGGAACAAGCCCCGTAACGGGAGACCTGAACGCGCTGATTGCAGCGGCTTCCGACTACACCTACCGCACCAGAGGAAAACGTGTGGACGGCACCATGTTTTCCTGCTCTTCCCTGGGAATCAAGATCGGCAGCGGCATCGGGACAGCCCTGGCAGGATGGCTTCTTGCGGCCGGCGGCTACGTGGCAAATGCAGCGGTACAGCCCCAGTCCTGCATCAATATGCTTAATTTCCTGTACCTGTGGTTCCCTTTGATTATGGTGGTAATCATGGTAATCCTGCTGTCTCAGCTGAAGGTGGAAAAAGCCAATGCCGACTGGGATGCGGCGCATAAAGCCTGATATTTTTAATCTTGTTATATCATCCTGCTGTGATGATACATAAAAAGCCAGAGGCCATCCCGGTCCCTGGCTTTTTTATGTTTCAGGCCTCATGCCGCCGCCGGTAATCCAGCGGCGTTTCCCCGAAGGCCTTCTGAAAAACACGGTAAAAATGGCTGCGGTTGGAAAAGCCCAGTTCTGCAATGATTTCCGAAATGCTCATATCCGTGTCCAAAAGCAATCTTTTCGCCTCCTGCAGATAAATTCCCTGCCCGAATTCCAGAATGGTTTTTCCGGTATATTTTTTTACAATACGGTTTAAATACTCGCCGTTATAATGAAGCTGCTTCTCCAGATATTCCCGGGTGCTCCTGCCATGGCTTGCCTCCATGATAAGGGTGACCTTTGAAAAAATATATTCCTGGCTGCTGGAATCGGACTGCACCCGGGCCATGCAGTACAGGGAGGGCGTATGCAGAAGCTGGAGAAAACGGGCAAAGGTTCCTTTCAGGAAAAAGAAGGAGCCAGGGTCCGTTTTCTGTAATTCCGTCACCAGAAAATTAAACAGCGGGTTGAGCCTGTCAAGGACGTTTTCCGCAGGGATGACCGGAAGATAATCCAGATATACCTTGTCAAACTGCCTGTTTTTATTCCTGCTGTCCAGATAAAGCTGATAGATGGGATTGACCTCCGATAAAGAATCTGCCGCAAGCGCTTCTTCTCCATATTCCGTCATCAGCTGTTCCAGAAAGACATCCTGGAACATGAAAAATACCACCTGGAAATCTCCGGCAAAATCCTCGCAGTGTTTTATATTTTTATTCATGACACAGCACTGCCCCGGACCATAGGTAAATGTCTGGTTCTCCACATGGTTGGTCACGCTGCCGGAAAGGACATACATGATTTCAAAGCAGGAATGCTGATGCAGCGGCCTTTTCAGAAGGCTTCTGTTTCCGGTAAAGGGAAAATGCGATGAATAGCAGCATTCGTGGGTGATCTGGTACATGGAAATAAAGTCCTTCTGCTCATGGCAGGTTTCCAAAATGATCATAAACGGCGTGTTCAGCTCATAAAGCTGCAGGATATTGCTGTCCGGATTCCGGATTACAAGATTGGAGGGGACGTCTTTGAGCAGCGCCTCCATATTTCTTCCTTTTAATTGTGTCAAATCAGATTCCATAATTCACCCCGAAGTTGGTTTTGGTTACAGTTTGGCGCCGGAGATTCGGTTCCGGACATTGTCGCCGCGCTGTAAAATTTTTATACTGATACTGTACGAGAGAAAAACGGTATCTGCGGAACGGATAGCCATGTTTTTCTGCTATATTCAGTATACACGAACACACAAAAAGAAGAAACAGGGAAAATACCGGAAAGGAAAGGCTGCATTACAGTTCAGACAAGGCTGCCGGTGCTGTCTGCCCAAAGCCGGGAGGACGGCCAAAAAGGCAACATGAAGTATGCTGCATGGACAATGAAAGGGAGCAGGAAAAGGAAATGAAGAAAATCAGTTTTAATGGAAACTGGGTGTACCACGAAGGCGGCGGAGGCGCCTTGCAGTCCCTGATGGGCGGCGGACAGGATACGGGAAAGCCGGTGACGCTTCCCCATGATGCCTCTGTGGGAAAGCCCCGCGACAGCCAGGAGGAAAACGGCAGCGGAAACGGGTTTTTTGTGGAGGAGAACTGTAATTACACAAAGGAATTTGTCCTGAAGGAAGAGGATAAGGATAAAAATATCTGGCTGGAGTTTGAAGGCGTTTATCAGAATGCTTTTGTTTACATCAATAATTCCTATGCGGGGAAGTGCCCGTACGGCTATGGTAATTTTTATATTGATGCCACAAGATATGTTAAATTCGGAGAGATGAATCAGATTAAGGTAATTGTGAAAAACGGCTTGCCGAGCGGCCGCTGGTATACGGGCGGCGGCATTTACCGGGATGTGAAGCTTATGATTGCAGACCGTCTCCATCTTGCGCCGGACGGCATCCATCTGGCCTGTGTGGATTTGGAGGAAGGCCTGGCGGTGGTGCGCTCGGAAGCGGTGCTGGAATATACGGGCTGTGGGACAAGAGCGGTTAACGTGCTTGTGCAGCTGCTGGACAGGGAGGGAAATGTTGCCGCACAGGATTCCATGCCGGTAACTGTGCAGGAGCACACAAAAAATACATACCGCCAGAAGCTTTATGTAAAAAACCCGTCCCTCTGGAATGTGGATGCACCTTATCTCTACAGCTACCGTATCTGCATAATGGAAGGGGAAAACATGCTGGATGAGGAATGCGGCAGCTTTGGTATACGGAAGCTGCAGCTGGATACGACCCATGGCCTGCGGATCAATGGAAAGACAGTAAAGCTCCGGGGCGGCTGTATCCATCATGACAATGGCGTAATTGGCTCCGCTGTTTTTGCCCATGCGGAGGAATTCCGCGTGAAAAAGTTGAAGGAGGCAGGTTACAACGCCATCCGTAGCTCTCATTATCCCATGAACAGAAAGCTTCTGGATGCCTGCGACAGATACGGGATGCTGGTAATGGATGAGTTTTCAGATGTGTGGACTACCACGAAGGTGGATTTTGATTACGGGATGCATATGGCGGAATGGTGGGAGCATGATGTAACCAATCTGGTAAACAAGGATTACAACCATCCCTGCGTTATCATGTACTCCATTGGAAATGAAATCCCGGAAACAGGCAACCGTTTTGATGCGGCCTGGGGTAAAAAGCTGGCGGACAAAATCCGCAGCCTGGATGACAGCCGTTATGTGGCCAACAGCGTAAACCTGATGCTGAGCATTATGGATCGGATCGGGGAAATCATGGCAGACACCTCACAGAGCGCGCAGGAAATGGCCGGAACCGGCGGGGCACAGTCGGAAATCAACAGTGCCATGAGCAGCATGGGCGAAATGATGAACCGGCTGGTAGCAAGCGAGATCGCAGGAAAAGCCACGGAAGAGGCCTTTGCCCAGGTGGATATCGCGGGCTACAATTATGCGGCCTTCCGTTATGAACAGGATGGACAGCTTTATCCCAACCGCATTATTGCAGGCTCCGAAACCTTCCCCCAGGATTTGGATGTGAACTGGGAGCTGGTGGAAAAGCTTCCTTATGTAATCGGCGATTTCTCCTGGACTGCCTGGGACTATCTGGGGGAAGCGGGAATCGGCAAGATTACCTATGATAAAAATCCTGGCATGAGTTTTTATGCGCCCTATCCCTGTAAAGCGGCATACTGCGGCGATATGAACCTGCTTGGGGACAGGCGTCCGGTTTCCTATTGGCGGGAGATTATCTGGGGCCTTGGAAGCGCGCCCTATCTGGCCGTGCAGCCGCCAAAATATCATGATACAGAGCATCACATGACCAGCTGGAGCATGACCGATGCGGTGCGCAGCTGGAACTGGTCCGGCTGCGAAGGAAAACCCGTTACCGTTGAGGTCTACACGGATGCGGAGGAAGCCGCCTTGTATGTGAACGGCGCATTGCTGGAGCGCAGGGAGGTGGGACTGGAAAAGAAGGCCAGGGTGCTGTTTGAGACGGTATATACGCCTGGTGTTCTGGAGACCGTGGTATATAAGGATGGAAAAGAGACTGGCAGAGACCGCATCGAAACGGCAGGCAGTGCGGTCCGGATTATGGCTGCCGCGGATACCCTGCGGATTCCTGCGGACGGCAGCGATATTGCCTATGTGGAAATCAGCATGACGGATGAGGAAGGCAGGCTGAATCCGGAGGCAGGAGAAAGGGTAAGCATATCCGTGGAAGGCCCCGGAACCATTTTGGGCTTCGGAAGCGCGGATCCGGAATCGGAAGAAAATTATTTTGACACATCGGCCCTGCCTTTTGAAGGCAGACTCAGGGCTGCGGTCAGGGGGACGGGTGAAAAAGGGAGTATTACAGTCATATTGAATGCACAAGGGTGTGAGAGAGCTGAGGTACGGCTGGAGGCGGATTGAGTCCGGCTGCAATATCCATCATAAGGAAAGGACGTTTCTTTTACTGCGGAACATAAAAGGGGCGTTCCCTTCCTGGAGCGTGTTTGAAAAATTATTCCTGGCTAAAACATATTGCTGAAAAAGGCTTTCAGACAGAAATCTGAATGGGAACTCTGTCCGGAGGCTTTTTTGATCCATAGCCGCAGACAATTATACGTGCCCTTGTTTTTCCCTGTTTTCAGGCATTCGCAACCGGGGACTGCGCAGATGTACAGTCCGTTTTATGGCATGCAACCGCAGCACCTGCTATAGTGAAACCAGCGGATTAGGTAATTGCGAAACGAGGTGAAAAAAATCATGTAGCAGATAAACTTTGGATGGATATGGATACCCAAATTAAATCAAATGGGTTGGCGATGTGGAAAGTATTCTCTGAATACTAACAAGACGCGAAAACAGGGCGCACTTATAGCAGGAACTTGAGACTCCGCTTTTTGTGGGGACTCTAAATGCTACGCTATAAGTGGCTTTAAGCTACGGATATATTGATGTTTATGAAGCCTGTCTGCAACCATAACAGTTACCAGCTGGGTTATACCAGCCAGCAGCAGATCTGCATGGAGTGTTTTTTCATTCTGTGTCTTACGGCCTGCCACACAAAAACTGTCCTTGAAATGGTTGATCGCTTTTTCCACATTTACCCGAATCTTGTATGTATCATCCCATTCCTGTGTCCCACGGGCGGTACCAGGGTAAGCCCTGAGGTTCTTCTCCGGATAGATATAGAACATCCGCCCACAGGAGGAATCTGTACAGGGGTCTTCACATTCACAGACCCGTCTGGATTTTTGGGTGGACATATCATATTTCCACTTCATCTTGGGACAGACAAACTTCATGGTGGGAAGCCCGCAGCGCAGATGTGACTTGCTTCCTTCGCGCTTCATTGGCAGGGTGGAGTTTTTGGGACAGCAGGGGAGCCCATCTTCATTAAGGGGACAGTCAGAATCTTCCAGGGCGATCCGTCCGTTAAGGGGGATAAATGCTTTTTCAAAAGGCGCTTCCTGCAGAAGATATTTATAGATCGAAATGGAGTCAAAAGCTGAATCGCCCAAAAATACCTTGGGATTGATGAGTGGATGTTTTAGGAAAAAATCCTTTAACACGGGGATCAAGGCTTTGGAATCGGCAAGGCTCTTGTCTTCGTCCGGAGAATCCGATTTTTTCTCTACAATGATGTCCGGATGGGCGGCAAGGAACTCTTTATTATAGAAAGTGATGTCACGCACAATGCCAAGGCCGTTGGTCACAATACCGAATTTATAGGCATAGCAGAAATGCCCGTTGATATACATCTGTTGTATGGCGGGATTTGCGGCGGCATGGGTAGGCATGGAAGCATAAGCGGCTTTATAAGGGTCGTAAGAATCTTCAAGCCCCTTCGCCTTTTTGAAAGCCTTGAGCTGTCTGATCAGGGTGTTTGCGTATTTCGGGTTATTTTCTGTCACCCATGCCTCAATCCCGGAAGTATCAAACAAGGCCATAGAGGCTTTGAAAACATCGATGGTCTGGCAGATTGGTTCGGTCAGGTCGACAAGGTTATCGAACATTGTTTGTAGATCCAATAGAAAATCCTGCTTGAAGCGGGTGAATTTAGAAGCGTCAGGAACCCGGTCAAACCCGCAGAAATCCCGTAGTTCCTGGGAATATTTCAGGAATAGGATAAGAAGGGAATCCATCGGGATAGAAAAGATGCGCTGCAACAACAGGGCCCATAGCATAGGGTAAAGCTGGTGCACACGGGGCCTGCCGGTGACAGCGTGGAAATGAGTAATGAAAGACACCGGGACAATTTCATCAAGGTCAATGGTTTGTGAGAGGGTTTCAAGGAACGCATATTTGTCGTTATCAAATTTATTTTGGCAATCGGTAAAAATATCTGCCAAAGAAAGCTGTTTGTGTGGTATCATAAAAGCACAACTCCTTTACTGGTGGATATGGTTAATTGTTATTCGACATCTCAATTTTACCATAAACCAGTGAGGAGTTGTTTTATTTTGTAGTAAATAATTTCCCGCATTTATGCGGGGTGTAGAGTTTCGCAATTACCTACTTGTGTAATACCTGAAAGGAGCTTATAATCTATGAAACAAATACGTTGGGGTGTTCTTGGAACTGCCCAAATTGCAGAGGGACAGACGATCCCCGGAATGCAGAAGGCAAAAAACTGTGAACTGTATGCAATCGCAGGGCGTTCCATGGAAAAAGCGGAACGGTTCCGTGACCGTTTCCATTTTCAAAAAGCATACGGAAACTATGACGACCTCCTGAATGACCCGGAAGTAGAAGCGGTTTACATACCGCTTCCAAATAACCTGCATAAAGAATGGGTTCTGAAAGCGGCGGCCTGTAAAAAACATGTTTTGTGTGAAAAACCGTCAAGCGGAAGCGCCGCGGATACAAAAGAAATGATACAGGCATGTGAAGATGCCGGGGTCATTTTTATGGAAGCATTCGCCTATCTGCATTCTCCGGTAATGAAAGAACTCAAAAGGCAGATTGAAGATGGTCTGATTGGCGATGTGAATATGATTGAGTCTGTATTCTATACTTCAGGCTACGTGGATGATATCCGTATCCGCAGAGATACTCTGGGCGGATCTGTTTATGATCTTGGATGCTATACGATTAGTTTTGCATCCTACCTGTTTGGCACAGTCCCGCTCTGCGGGCAGGCAGTTTCTCATTTTACCGGGGAAAAGATTGATGACATGACGACCGGGTATCTGATGTTTTCCGGCGGCAGGCGTGCAGTATTCTCCTGTGGTATGTTCCCCTATAAGCGCGGGGACCGTTCCTTCATCTATGGTGATAAGGGTATTTTAGAGGTTCCGGTCAGTTTTAATGCAGAGGGCAGACAAACAT